>JAEEGL011834210.1_pt1 | contig 11273 bp, 22 predicted proteins | sample 9134231 | NCBI WGS metagenome assembly JAEEGL01 (sample SAMN16246548, study PRJNA631951) | gut metagenome | biome: gut microbiome; feature: rumen; material: fiber-attached | host: Bos | place: Iran: Karaj | collected 2018-10
CCTCTACTATGCCTTCAACTTCAATAACTTCTGACTTGTCTTGCTTTGCCATCAGGAATTATTTGTCCTCCTTGTGCTTCTGCTCATACAGATAGTTATCAATAACTCTCTCGATATCGAACCATACCTTTTCGATGCTCTGTGAAGCATTAACATCGTGAACAAGGTTCAGCTTGCGGTAATGTTCCAGAACCGGTTCAGTTTCAATACGATAACTTTCCAGTCTCTTTTCCAGGGTTTCACGGTTATCATCTTTTCTCTGATATAATGGGCCGCCACATTCATCACAGATGCCTTCCTGCTTTGGAGGCAGAGTCAGCATGTTGTATGTAGCACCGCAGTTCTTGCAGACACGTCTGTTTTCGATTCTTGAGATCAGTAATTCCTGATCAACAGTCAGATTAATAACCAGAGAGATGTCTCTGGAAGTTCCAATGACCTTTGTATCAAAAACGTTAGCCTGGATCAATGATCTTGGGAAACCGTCCAGCAGATAACCGTTGTCACAGTCTTTTCTGGAAACGCGGTCAACAACCATGTCGATGACAAGTTCATCAGGAACCAGAAGGCCAGCCTGCATGTATTCGTTGGCCTTCTGTCCTAACTTAGTGTTGTTCTTGACCTCTTCCCTAAACATATCGCCAGTCGAAATATGAGTAACATCGTAATGCTTCTCAATTAATTCAGACATTGTTCCCTTGCCGGCACCGGCAGGACCCATAATCAATATATTTAGCATAGTCTTTCTTACCTCTTCATGAAACCTTTATACTCTTTTTGAGTTAACTGATCCTCAAGGTCCTTGACTGTTTCTAATGCAACGCCAACGACGATGATGATACTTGTACCGCCCATTGTGATCGTGCTAGGAATGTCTGTAAACATGGCCAGCAGATGAGGCAGTGCTGCGATAAAACATAAGAATAACGCACCCAGTAAAGTAATGCGGTTCAGAACCTTAGAGATATATGTCTGAGTTTCTGTACCAGGTCTGATACCAGGTATATAAGATGAGTTCTTATTCAGATTCTCTGTAATCTTGGCAGGGTCAACCTGTAAGTTTGTATAGAAGAATGTGAAGAAGAAAATCAGGACTACATAAATCAGCAGACCGCCGATCTTGGTAAAGTCTGAGATGTAATCAAAGATCTTTATCAGAGCTCTGGTGAAATCAGTTGACTTATAGAAGCTTGCACCGCTGATTAAGGCCATTAAAGTCTTTGGAGCGACCATGATCGTTGATGCAAAGATAACCGGAATAACTGATGCAGAGTTGATCTTCAGAGGCAGATAGTTGAGGTTTGCGCTGTTTCTTCTGCTGGTTGAAGATGTGTACTGAATAGGAATCTTTCTGGTAGCCTGTGTTTCATAGATTACCAGGATGATGATTGCAATATACATTACAACCAGAAGAGCGAACTTCAGAATGCCTGTGAAGGCTGCTCCTTCTGCTGCACCGTTTACCAGTGTTACGTATGATGAATAGAACTGATAAGGCAGGTTGGCAACAATACCGGCAAAGATGATCATTGAGATACCGTTTCCAATACCGTAACTTGCGATTCTGTCACCGATCCATACCAGGAAGAATGATCCTGCGGTAAGGATGGTTGATACATACAGGTATGAGCTGACGCTGCTGTTAAGCAGAATGCCATAAGCCTTGTCGAATGTATAAGTTAATGTATAGGCCTGTAAGAAGCCTAAGGCTACTGCCAGGTAACGGGTGATCTGATCCATCTTCTGACGGCCTTTCTGGCCATCCTTAGCCAATTCAGCCAGAGGCGGAATTACATCCATGGCCAGTAATTCGATAACGATACTGGCTGTGATGTAAGGTCCTACACCCATGGAGAAGACTGAGAACGTCTGCCAGGAGCCTGCTCCCAGCATATTCATCATCGTAATCAGGTCATTTCCTGACAATCCGGTAACCAGCTTGGTCGTATCGATGTTAGGAACCGTGATAGCAGCTCCCAGCCTGAATACGAACAGCATTGCCAGAGTGAACAGGATTTTTCTACGTATATCCTTATTTTGGAAAAAGGAAATCAACGTTTTAAACATAATTAGAGTACCTCAGCAACTCCACCTGCTTTTTCAATCCGGGCCAGAGCGGACTTAGAAAACTTATGAGCTTTAACAGTTAATTTCTTTTCTAATTCACCTTCACCAAGGACTTTGATTCCGTCCTTAGCGTCTTTAACTAAACCCATTTCTTTTAAAACGGTTGGATTTACTTCGGCTTCGTTGTCGAAGTTATTAAGCTGAGTTAAGTTAACAACCGCGTACTCCTTACGGTTGATGTTCTTGAAACCGCGTTTAGGTAAGCGTCTTGCCAGTGGAGTCTGTCCACCTTCAAAACCTAACTTTCTTAATCCACCACTTCTGGCTTTCTGACCTTTGTTACCCTTGCCAGCAGTCTTACCATTACCGCTGCCCTGGCCACGGCCTAATCTGAAGCCATCCTTACGTGCGCCTTCAACAGGCTTTAATTCATGTAATTTCATTGGTGCGACCTCCTTAATAACGGATTTCCTGAGGCTTCTTGCCTCTTAATGCAGAGACCTGTTCCAAAGTGACCATATTCTTGAGGCCATCAACTGTTGATCTAACAACGTTAACAGCTGTTCTTGAACCAAGGCACTTTGAGATAACGTCAGTGATACCTGCAAGTTCTAATACGGCACGTACTGCACCACCGGCGATAACACCGGTACCGGTAGCAGCCGGACGTAATACAACTGAACCAGCACCATATCTGCCAACGATTTCATGTGGCAGAGTGCTTCCTACCAGAGGAACTCTGAAGACGTTGCGCTGAGCATTTTCAGTAGCCTTTCTGATTGCATCTGGGACTTCCTTAGCCTTGCCAGTACCGAAACCAACACGGCCCTTCTTGTCTCCGACAACTACCAGTGCGCTGAAACGCATTCTACGGCCACCCTTAACAACCTTGGTAATACGGTTGATCTTGACAACGCGTTCTTCAAATTCCTTTTCCTGACGGTCGTTTCTTCTGTTATTGCTGTTACGACGATTATTCATCGGACGTCTCTGCTGTCTTTCATTCTTTTCAACAGGAGCTTCTTCAACTTTTTCAACTACTTCTTCTGTAGCAAGTGTTTCATTTTCTAACATTGACAAACCTCCTAGAATTCCAGACCAGCTTCTCTTGCTGCATCAGCAAGTGCTTTTACTCTTCCGTGATATAAATAACCGCCACGGTCGAATACTACTTTTTTGATATTCTTTTCAAGTGCGCGTTTAGCGATTTCTGTGCCAACAGTCTTAGCTGCTTCTACATTGCCGCCATTTTCAAGCTTCAGCTGTTCAGAGCTTGCTGATACCAGGGTAAATCCCTTAACATCATCAATGATCTGAGCCTGAATATTAGCGTTGGAACGGAAAACATTTAAACGTGGACATTCAGCAGTGCCGGATACCTTAGTACGTACACGTGCATGACGACGTAATCTGTCAACATTTCTAGATTTTGTTTTATACATATCCTATCTCCTTTCCTACTATTATGCAGAAGCCTTCTTGCCTTCCTTACGACGGATGTGTTCATCCTTGTAAGCAATACCCTTGCCCTTATAAGGTTCAGGTTTTCTGACAGCTCTGATATTGGCAGCGAGTTCGCCGACTCTCTGCTTGTCGATGCCTGATACAACGATCTGATCCTGTTTAGGAGTTTCGATCTTCAGGCCTTCTTCAGCTACGATGATTACTGGATGTGAGAAACCCATGTTCAGGGTTAACTTGTTATCCTTGGCTTCGGCTCTGTAACCGATACCTGTAATCTGTAACTCTTTCTTGAATCCATCTGATACACCAACAACCATGTTGTGGATCAAAGCTCTTGTTGTGCCGTGTAACTGCTTAACATGCTTTTCATCATTTGGACGCTTGACAGTGATTACTGCACCGTCAACATCAATAGTCATTCTTGAATCAAACTGACGAGCTAAAGTGCCCTTAGGGCCTTTAACAGTCACCTCATTGCCTTCTGAAACTGTAACTTCAACTCCAGCAGGAATGGTAATCGCTTTATTTCCGATACGTGACATTCTCTTACCTCTTTCTACTTTTTACCATACATAGGCAAGAACTTCGCCACCAACGTGCTTAGCCTTGGCTTCCTTATCAGTCATCACACCATGTGATGTTGATAAGATAGCAATACCTAAACCGTTTAATACTCTTGGTAACTTATCAGCCTGAGCATAAACTCTTAAACCAGGTTTAGAGATACGCTTTAATCCGGTAATGACCTTTTCATCGTTTTTGCCATATTTTAATGTAACAACAATATTCTTATGAGCATCGCCTTCAACTACATAATCAGTGATGTAGCCTTCTTCTTTTAAGATTCTGGCGATTTCAAGCTTTTCTTTGCTGGAAGGAATGACAACGCTGTCGTGTCTTGCCTGCACAGCATTACGAATGCGAGTGAGCATATCGGCAATTGGATCTGTAACCATCATTGTTCTGTTCCTCCTTCTACCAGCTGGCCTTCTTGACTCCCGGGATCTGGCCTGCATAGGCTAATTCACGGAAGCAGATACGGCATAATTTGTATTTTCTTAATACAGAGTGAGGTCTACCGCAGCGCTCACAACGAGTGTATTCTCTTACTGAATACTTGGCAGGCTTGTTAGCCTTATTGATCATTGCTTTCTTTGCCATTGTTCAACCTCCTACTTTGTGAAAGGCATACCTAATTCTTCTAATAATGTATATGCCTCTTCATTTGTCTTGGCAGTGGTAACGATAACGATATCCATGCCTCTGACGATTGCGACCTTATCGTAATTGATTTCAGGGAAAATCAGCTGTTCCTTGACACCTAATGTGTAGTTTCCTCTGCCGTCGAATGCAGTTCTGGAAACACCTCTGAAGTCTCTTACTCTTGGTAAGCTGATTGAAACCAGCTTATCAAAGAAGTCATACATTCTTTCGCCTCTTAAAGTTACCTTGCAGCCGATTTCCATGCCTTCACGTAACTTGAAGTTAGCGATTGATTTCTTAGCCTTTGTGATAACAGGCTTCTGTCCTGTGATTGCAGTTAATTCAGATACTGCTTCTTCAAGAGCCTTTGGATTGCCGATGGCATCACCAACACCCATGTTGACAACGATCTTGACTAACTTAGGACATTCCATGACGGAAGAGTAATTATAACGTTCCATCATTCTCTTAACGATTTCTTCGTTGTATCTCTGATTTAAACGATTCATTTAGCTCCTCCTATCTCTTTTTCTTGTCGGCCTTGATTTCCTTGCCGGTCTTTTTGTTGATTCTTACTTTCTTGTCACCGCTGACAGCGTATCCGATACGTGCTGCTTTCTTTGTCTTGGCATCATATAACATGACGTTAGAAGCATCGATTGGAGCTTCCTGAGACTGAATGCCGCCATCTGGATTGATCTGTGTAGGTCTTAAGGCTTTCTTGCGGATATTTACGCCTTCGACAACGACCTGATTGGTCTTTTCGAATGTAGCGATAACATCACCTGTCACACCCTTATCCTTACCAGCAATAACGATAACTCTATCACCTTTTTTGATCTTCATGTGACTACCTCCTACAATACCTCAGAAGCTAAAGAAGCGATCTTGGTATATTCCTTTTCTCTTACTTCTCTGGCAACTGGCCCGAAGATACGGGTTCCAACCGGAGACTTGTCATCCTTGATGATAACTGCAGCGTTGTCATCAAATCTGATGTAAGTTCCGTTTTCTCTTCTTACCGGATATGTTGTTCTTACGATAACGCACTTAACAACATCACTCTTCTTAACGGTTCCGTTAGGAGTTGCTGACTTGACAGTTGCAACTACTACATCACCAACTGAAGCGCTTCTTCTGCGGCTGCCGCCTAAGCAGCGGATGACCAGCAGTTCCTTGGCACCAGTGTTATCAGCGACTTTTAACCTTGTTTCATTCTGAATCATAAGCTGTCATCCTCCTTATAACACTACTGCTTTTTCAACAACGTTTAATAAGCGGAAACGCTTGGTTGCTGATAAAGGTCTTGTTTCCATGATGGTAACTGTATCGCCTAACTTGGCTTCATTGTTTTCATCATGAGCAACGAACTTCTTTGAATATTTAACACGCTTGCCATAGACACCGTGTCTTCTGCTTGTAGAGATCTCAACTATGATAGTCTTATCCATTTTATCAGATACTACTACGCCCTGATAAACCTTACGATGTGTTCTTTCCATATCTTAGTTCCTCCTCTACTTCTAAGCCCTGCCATTCTGACGTTCGGTCAGAACTGTCTTGATGCGGGCGATTGTCTTACGAATTTCCTTCATTCTGGCTGGATTTTCCAGAACGCCTGTAGCCTGCTGGAATCTGAGGTTAAATAATTCTTCCTTCAGTGAATCAATCTGCTTATTTAAATCGAGATCGCTTAATTCACGGATTTCCTTAATTTTTTCCATAATTACTTAGCCTCCTGTCCCTTGATTACGAAACGTGTTTTGATTGGAAGCTTCTGAGCTGCCAGGCGTAATGCCTCTCTTGCAACTGTTTCAGGAACTTCTGCAACTTCGAATAATACACGTCCTGCCTGTACGACTGCAACCCAGCTGTCCGGAGCACCTTTACCACTACCCATACGTACTTCCAATGGCTTCTTTGTCTTAGCCATATGAGGGAAGATCTTGATCCAGACTTTACCGCCACGCTTCATGTTACGAGTCATGGCAACACGAGCAGCCTCGATCTGGTTATTAGTGATGTAGGCACCTTCTTCAGCAACTAAGCCGTATTCGCCGAATGTTACTTCTCTGCCGGCCTTACTGCGTCCTTCATAGCTGACGCGGTGAGGTCTTCTGTACTTTACTCTTTTAGGCGTTAACATTTTCTGTTACCTCCTTGTTTTCTGCTGGTGCAGCAGCCTGTCTGTTCTCTCTTGGAGCACGGTTGTCGCGTCTGTTGTTACGTCTGCGATCATTTCTCTGGCCAGCGAACTTTGGAGCTTCAGGATCCTTAACCATTTCGCCTCTGGCAACTTCGCCGCGGCAGATCCATACCTTAACACCTAATCTGCCGTATGTAGTAGCAGCTTCTGCTAATGCATAGTCGATGTCGGCTCTTAATGTATGTAATGGGGTAACACCCTCAGAATAACCTTCGCTTCTGGCAATGTCAGCTCCGCCTAAACGGCCGGAAACTGCTGTCTTGATGCCCTTGGCACCAGCACGCATTGTCTTCTGGATGGCTTTCTTCTGAGCAGTACGGAAGCTGGCTCTCTGTTCGAGCTGTTCAGCAATGCTCTTGGCAACGATTGTTGCGTCCAGATCAGGATTGGCAATTTCAACTACGCTGATTCCAACTGTCTTGCCACCGGTTAACTTAACCAGTTCCTTCTTGATCTTTTCAATGTTTTCACCGTTTGTACCGATAACAACACCTGGACGGGCTGTCTTGATAACGATGTCAACCTTGTTTTTCTGTCTTTCGATTTCTACATGGCTTACATAAGCGTCTTTCAGAGCTTTAAAGAGGAACTTACGGATTTTAACGTCTTCCTGTAATAATGTGCCATATTCTTTTTCAGCATACCATTTTGATTCCCAGTCACGGATGACGCCAACACGTAATCCTACCGGTGATACTTTCTGACCCATATTCCTTCCTCCTATTCTCTTTCGTCAACAACCACTGTGATGTGGCTCTGACGCTTCATGATTGGACTTGCAGAGCCCTTAGCTCTTGGCATCCAGCGCTTTAAAGTTCTAGCTTCGTCGGCATAGCATGCCTTGACGAATAATTTTTCTTCATCCAGGTTATGATTGTGTGTAGCGTTGGCTACTGCAGAATTCAGAACCTTTAAGATGACTGGTGAAGTAGCACGCGGCGTGAACTTTAAGATAGCCTGTGCTTCCTTGATGTCCTTACCTCTGATAAGATCCAGAACTAATCTGACCTTGCGGGCTGACCGACGTACTTCCTTAGCTGTAGCTTTTACTTCCATCTTGAACTACCTCCTTATCTGCCCTTCTTATCTTCTTCGGTATGTCCACCGAATTTTCTTGTCGGAACAAATTCACCTAATTTGTGGCCGACCATATCTTCTGTAACATAAACTGGAACATGTTCCTTACCGTTGTAAACAGCGAATGTGTGCTCTAAGAAAGCAGGGAAAATTGTTGAACGGCGTGACCAGGTCTTGATGACTTCTTTTTTGCCGCTCTTATTCATAGCTTCAACTTTCTTCATCAGATGCTGATCTACGAATGGTCCTTTTTTAACACTACGACTCATTTATCTTTCCTTCCTTTCCTAATTACTTGCTGTTACGACGACGTACGATCATGTCGTTAGAAGCTTTCTTCTTACTACGTGTCTTAACGCCCATGGCTTTCTTGCCCCATGGAGTCATTGGTGACTTACGTCCGATTGGTGCTCTGCCTTCACCACCACCATGAGGGTGATCGACAGGGTTCATAGCTGAACCTCTGACTGTAGGTCTTTCACCTAACCAGCGGGTTCTGCCGGCTTTACCGAGGTTAACCAGTGAATGGTCACCGTTGCCGACGATACCGATTGTAGCTCTGCAGTTCTTTAAGAATCTTCTTACTTCACCGCTTGATAATCTTACTAATACATACTTGCCTTCAGAACCCAGGATCTGAGCACTGCAGCCGGCGCTTCTGGCGATCTGACCGCCCTTGCCAGGCTTCAGTTCAACGTTGTGAATGAAGGTACCATCAGGCATGTTGCATAACTGACAGCAGTTGCCGACCTTGATGTCAGCGCTGTCGCCTGAAACGACTGTCATACCGACCATTAATGTTTCAGGAGCGATGATGTAGCGTTTCTCACCGTCTGCATAGTTTAACAGAGCAATGTTTGCGCTTCTGTTTGGATCGTACTCGATTGCTGCAACCTTAGCAGGAATGTCATCCTTGTTACGCTTGAAGTCAATGATACGATATGCTCTCTTGTGTCCACCACCCTGATGACGGGTTGTGATTCTACCTGTATTGTTACGTCCGCCCTTTGAATTAACAGGAGCTAATAATGAACGTTCAGGTGTTGATTTTGTGATTTCACTGAAATCTAATGACGTCATGCCTCTGCGACCGTTTGTCGTAGGCTTGTATTTTTTAATCGCCATATTGTTTACTCCTCCTTACGCGTTTGTTTTCCGGAAATAGCGTTCTTCTTCCGATAGTTTTCTTTAAGGTTTTTTAACCTTCGGTATACAGGTTGATTGAGTAACCGTCAGCCAGCTTTACAACTGCCTTGCGGATACCCCCAACTGTTCCCACATAACGTCCCATACGTTTCTGTTTGGTAGGTGTGTTGACAATGTTTACCTTTTCAACTTTGACGTTGAAGATTTCCTCAACAGCCAGCTTAACGGCTGTCTTGTTGGCGTCCTTGGCAACTTCGAATGTTACCTTATTGTCTTCTTCCTGATTCTTTAATGACTTTTCAGTTACGATCGGGCGAATGATAATATCACGTGCTGCCATTACTGTAATGCCTCCTCAATCTTCTTAACTGCTGCTTCAGTAACAACCATATTGTATGCATTTGCCATATCCAGGCAAGTTAAGCCTTCGGCTGTAGTGAATGTAGCATTCTGGAGATTACGCATGCTCATCCAGGCGTTTTCCCAGTCTTCTTCAACATCGAATACGAACAGAGCCTTACGTTCAACGTTCAGATCCTTCATGATCTTGGCGAAGTCCTTGGTCTTGATGGCATCTAACTGGATCTTGTCTACAACAACCAGTTCATTGTCAGCTACCATCTTTGATAAGTAAGAACGTAATGCCAGTCTGCGAACCTTGCGGTTAAGACGGTAATTGTATTTTCTAGGAGTAGGTCCGAATACGATTCCGCCGCCTCTCCACTGTGGAGCTCTGATTGAGCCCTGTCTGGCTCTGCCTGTACCTTTCTGACGCCAAGGCTTTCTGCCGCCGCCGCTAACTTCGCTGCGACCCTTGGTATCAGCTGTACCCTGACGTAATGATGCCTGCTGCATAACAACTGCATCAAACATAGCCTGCTGATTCGGTTCGATTCCGAATACTGCTTCATTTAATGCCAGTTCCTTCAGTTCCTTACCGGTCTGATCCAGAACTTTAACGGTTAATTTCTTAGTTGCCATACATTAAGCCTCCTTTGCCTCATCGGTAATGTAGTTGATCAGTTCAACTGGAGCTACATGCTTGACAGGCTTGGTAGTTGTCTTAACGATAACTAAGCCCTTGCGTGGTCCCGGAACATTACCTTTGATCAGTAATACATTGTTTGCAGTGTCAACTTTGATGATCTGCAGATTCTGGTTTGTGGTTGTGTATACACCTTCATGGCCAGCCATAATTCTGCCCTTGTTGATGTATCCGTTGTTACGGCCGATAGTTGCTAATGAACCAACTGCTCTGCGTACCAGGGATGCACCATGGCTTCTTGGCTGTAAGGCCTGATTGTTACGGTATACAGCGCCCATATAACCTTTACCACGGGAAGTGCCCTGTACGTCGACCATGTCACCTTCAGTGAACAGATCAGCCTTAACTACAGCGCCTACTTCCAGGTCAGCCATCTCATCGCTCTTGACTTCACGGTAGAATCTCTTTGGAGCGGTGCCGGCTTTCTTGGCGTGGCCCTTGTTGGCCTTGGTAGCTCTCTTCTCGCTGATGTCTTCCATACCGAGCTGTAATGCTACATAGCCATCGTTTTCTAATGTTTTCTTCTGAGTAACAACGTTAGGTGTCACTTCTACAACGGTCACTGGAATTAATGTACCATCACTAGTGAAGACCTGTGTCATACCGAGTTTGCGTCCTAATAATCCTTTCATGATGTTTACCTCCAATGTCCTACAGCTTGATTTCGATATCAACGCCGCTTGCTAACTCGAGGCTGCTTAATGCAGCGATCGTTTCTTTGCTTGCGCCGACAATTTCGATCAATCTCTTATGTGTTCTGATTTCGAACTGTTCACGAGCATCTTTGTACTTATGAGTTGCTCTTAATACTGTTACTACCTGTTTTTCAGTCGGCAGTGGGACTGGTCCAACGATTTTCTTAGCGCCGTGATTCATTGCAGTGCCAACGATCTTCTGACATGCTGAATCAAGTGAACGGTGTTCATACGCTTCCAAACGAATGCGGACAGTGTTCTTTGCTTTTGCCATGGATATTTCCTCCTTTTGCTGTGTCTATTTCCATGATAGACCCGCTCGATGCGAATTCCCCGGCTACACACCATGACAACGAATATCAGTGTGCCG
>JAEEGL012003602.1_pt1 | contig 11273 bp, 5 predicted proteins | sample 9134231 | NCBI WGS metagenome assembly JAEEGL01 (sample SAMN16246548, study PRJNA631951) | gut metagenome | biome: gut microbiome; feature: rumen; material: fiber-attached | host: Bos | place: Iran: Karaj | collected 2018-10
TAGTCATTCTTATAGACCGCCTTATGGTCATAGCTTAAAGCCCCCTTCGCGATCACAAAGGCAGCGTCCCTTCCGAAAGACAGCTCTTTCCTGAAGCCTTTCATCACGGCTTCAAGTTCGCTTACAGTCGTCTCCTTCCTTATGACAAAAGAAGATATCCCCATATCCTCTAAAAGCTTAATAGTCACCTCTCCCTGATATATATGCTGTGGCTCGTCATGTACCCCGGGCTCTCCCCTCCAGCCCACTACGAAGATCATGGGGATGGCGTAGACCTTTTCATTCAAAAGCGAAGCCGCGGGATTTATGATATTCCCCTCTCCGCTGTTTTGCATATATACCACGGGAATCTTTCCCGTAGCGAGATTATAGCCGGCAGCCAGTGCCGCGCAGTTCCCCTCATTTGCCGCTATCAGATGATGCTTCGGATCTATACCGTAAGTATCGATAAGATAGTCGATCAGCGCCCGAAGCTGTGAATCCGGAACCCCCGTATAGAAGTCCGCTCCCAGGACATTTATAAATTCCTCAACTTTCATTCCTAAGTCTCTCCTCTGTCTTCCTTAATTCCTCACATGTGTCGATCTCGACGATCTGCCCCTCATGCACGGGATGTATCTTAAGCCTTAGCTTATCGAGGTTCCTGTCCACCACATCATCCCAGAAAAGCTCCTCATGTCCGGGCTTTTCATACGCCTTAAGTATCGCATCTTTAAGTATCAGGGCGTCGCTTTTTTTGAAATAAGAGATCCCCACCATATTGTAGCAGTCTTTGCCGCCCTTTCCGACTCTTTTGATATATCCGTCATCCCCGGTCTCAAAGACCCAGTCGTCAGAATAGCCCCTGACCATCCTGCCAAAGTAGCATGACTCATTAAGATCTGCTTCAAAGATCCCCGGATCCGATACATAAAGATCTGCCTCGCATATAAAGGTGTCAGTATTTCCCAGTATATCGCAGACCGCGCGGACCGAGGATATATTATTCTTGATCTGATACTCCGTATTTTCCACTACCTTGATTGCCGGATGCTCCGCCGCATAAGCCTCAAAGCATTCCTTCAGATACCCTGCCACCACATAGATATCCTTTACGCCCCTCATTCTAAGCCCTTCTATCACGGTCTCTATCATAGGCTTCCCGTTAACGCATATCAAAGGCTTTGGCATCTTTTCCGTAAGCGGCCTCATCCTGGTGCCGAGCCCCGCTGCCATCAGGATCGCGGTTTCATTCCTCATTGTATTTCACGGGCATCTCCACCCCGGTATGCTCCAGCGCTTCCTTAAATACTGCCCAGAAGTCCTCTATATCCTTTTCATCTATGGCTCCCAGCGCACAGAGCCTGAAGGTCCCCTTCTGCTCTATCTTTCCCGGATAGATGGTAAAGCCCTTTTCATAGCAGTAGTCGTGCACCCTGTCGAAGTCCCACTTCGGATCGTCGGGATACCTGACCGCGGATACCAGGCCTGACTGCACCTCCCTTTTAAGAGCCTCCTTCAAGCCGATCTCATCCTCTCCCTTATGGATAGCATCCATCACCCGCTGATGTCTCTCCCACTTTTCTTCCTCTCCCTCATCGAAGTATTCGATAAGGGCCTGCTTAGCCGCATATATAGTCTGCACCGGCGGAGTGAAATGCATCTGCCCTGTGCTCTCAAAGTAGTGATACTGCAGGTACAGATTGCAGTAATAGGACCTCATTGGGAAATCCTTTGACTTTTCAATGATGTCCCGTCTTCCTATCACATACGAAAGTCCCGTCATACCCATGATGCCCTTCTGCGCGGAAGCCATGCAGAAATCGATATTATCCATGTACACATCTATTGGTATCATGGCATAGGATGAAGTCGTGTCCGTGATGAAATAAGCCCCGTATTTATGCGCCAGTGCGCCCACCTCCCTTATCGGGTTCAAAAGCCCCGTACCGGTCTCATGATGGGTCATATAGACATAGCCCGTATCCGGATTTGCCTTAAGGCATTCCTCTATGACGGAAAGGTCCGGAGGAGTGTCTATCGGCTGCTCCAGCTCTATATGATCAAGCCCGTACGCCCTTAAGACCTCGCACGCCCTCTCACTGTAAGAGCCGTTCTTTATCACGAGCGCCTTCTTATCTTTATCCAGCAGCGAATTTAGAGTGATATCCATGCATATAGTGCCGGATCCGCAGAAAAGCACGGCAGCATAGTCTCCGCCCCCATGCACTATCCTTACCAGATCCTTGCTTATATCAGCCATTATCTGTCCGAATTCCATCTCCCTCGGACAGATATCAGGCACCACCTGGGCCATCTTCACGCTGTCCGTGGTGGTGGAAGGTCCCGGATTCAGCAGTATCTTTCTCTCTACTACAGCCATCGCATCTCCTCCTTTTCTATAGTAAGGCTCACCAATCACCCTGTCCTTCTTTCTCCTTGAATATAAAACTGCCTGCCATATGATCAGTATTATCACTGAAAGCAGTGACACGATCTGCGCGATCCTCCAGCTCACAGGCTGTATGTATCTGATGCTTATATGCCCCTTTTCCCCTGCGGTTTCAGGAAGCATTACGCGGAGCATGGCGTTATCCGTCACTGATACCGGCACTTCCTGTCCTGAACTGTCGGACGCGGCATATGCATACGCTGTATATCCCGGATATGCCTGTATGGGAATATCCGCGTAGGAGTCCTTATCAGATCTGTAATCAAATCCCGCGGAAGTTCCGTCCTTTACATATCCCGTGATCTCAGCCCCGCTTACCGGTATATCAGGATAACTCTCTTTATCATATGCCGCAAGGGCGTAATCCTCATAATCCAACACATCTATATCAGGCACAAACTTCAGCTCGCCTGCCGTGCCATCAACAAGTTCCTGCAGCATCCAGCAGTTGGTGATAAAGACCATAAGCAGACATCCCGATATGATACAGAAAGCCGCTATCTGCTTTTCATACTTTCTGTAAAGCTCATATCTTTCCAGGATGAGAATCCCCGACACTGCAAACCCGGCCTGAGCTATCTGCCCGAAGCGTATAGGAAACTGTATCATCTGCATGGCTTTCCTTATTGTCTCGAACTTCTGCAGTGTCTGCCACGGGAACAGGCTCGACTGCATGAAAAGGAAAATAAGACTTGTCAGAAAGAGGCTTTTTATATATACATCTCTGTCATTCCTGCTCTTTTCAAAAAGGCAGTAATACAAAAGCATGAGTATGAGTGCCTCCAGGGCAACACCCAGCATCGGAGTCTTGTACCTTTCATTCACGAAAGCCATGCTCGCGAAAAGCGAAAGGAACTGGGCAGGATTATAGGTTTCTTTATAGAAATCCATAACCGCGAAGCTCTGCTCAAGCTTGAGGTCATACCCGTAACAGTCAAGGAACGGCACGATATACCACAGATTGATAATGAGAAAGACAGCAGACGCTTTCAGGACCGACAGATATCTTCTTTCCCGCAGAAGATATCTTCTCATAAGGAAGGCCATCAGCAGGCATAAGATAGTTATCATGATCATGCTCAGGATATGCGACTGCAGTATCCCCGTAAGTCCTATGACAAGAGGCATCCAGTGATCCTTATTACGGGCCGCTATCTCATATATCCCAAGCAGTACAAGCGGAATGAATATCATCGCGAGCGCTTCCCCGTATGCGGATCTGAAAGATAAGCATCCCAGCCTGTACGGCAGGGTCATATATACTATCATTCCCGTAAATGCAGCGACCCTGCCTCTTGATATCCTCTTTATCGCATAATATGACGTGAACATAGTTGCTCCGTTTATCATGCAGAAAAAGAGCCTCAGGGTAACTTGCATGGAAAAATGCATGATGCGCAGAAGCGCGGGGATATATAAAAAAAGCCCGGGATACAATGTTCCAAGCATTCCATGGCCGTTAAGGGCATCACCGTATATCTGTACCGGGAACTGTCCCCTGAGCAGTTCATTCTTTGTCTGTTCGATTCGACCCACCCAGAAGGAGAAATCCCCGCCGGAACTCTCCATCCAGCATTCCCTAAAATATATGTAATTAAAAAAAACAAAAAGCGCCGGAAATGCAAGGATATATATCCTGTCACGCTGCCTCATGTTCGGCAGGTCCCATCCGATGCAGAATAAAAGAGAAAGGATTAAGAAGATGATGATTATGGCGGCATAGTTTAGCGTATCCGTATAAAAAAGACCGTCTGCCCTGAGATATGCATGCTTGATATCCACGTTCCCGCCGTTATAGATAAACCGTATGTCAAGATGATATATATCCTTATCCGAACCGAAAGTGAGTACCGAATTAAGCTCTGAGGCGGGCAGGATGAAAGAAGCTATCTCCCTGCCGCGGTCCATTACCTTTACAGTGGAATCCGTATCCTGCTGATGGCTTACCTCAAGGCTGTAAGTCCCGGGTTCGAGATGCATGGCAGGTATTGCGCAGATGGTCTCTCCCGGCTTCAGGATGCTCTCATCCACGCTTAAGATACCCCTTGCATCATAAGCCTCATCATTGACATCAGTGAAATCATACATCATGAAATATCTTTCATCATCCATCTGGATATTAAGATAGCAGACGATCATCAGGAGGACGATAAGAAAGCCGGCAATAAATACAAGCCTTTTGTTTTTCCTGATCTTCTCTTTCAATCCCCGGTTCCTTCCTTCCCTTTATTAATTTGTAATATTGCAGCCGTCACAGCCAAAAGGGACAACAGCGATATTATCTCAGATACCCTCCAGTACCACGGCTCCCTGAAAGAAGTATACACCATGCCGTCATACTTTGCAGGGATATCAAACGAAATGCAGCGGTTCTCGTTATCATATATGTCAAATTCATTCCCCTTATCATCAGCTGCGCAGTAACCCTTGTAATTAAGCGCGGGAAGCGTCACGGTCCCCTTACTGTCATTAGATACGCAGCGGACCGCGATATCGGTTCCGTTCCTTGAAATAAGCTCTGCTTCGGCATTAACGGCTACAGGCTCTCCCGTAAGATGCATTATCGTATCCTTGGTAACTCCCGCCCGTAAAAACTCACCATAGTCGTAATACTCTATATCAGCTCCGTCATAATAGCTTACGAAAAAACCTCCGTTTGAAAGCTGCACGGTGAATACCGCAAGGTACATCAAAGATACGGCAGGGATCAGTATGCCAAAATGCAGGAGCCTCACTTTATCCGTGACCTCCGTAAGCTTTTCCATGACATAACCAAAAAGGATAGCCAGGATCAGGCACCCCGGAGCAAGATATCTCCAGGGAAACTCAATCTGTGCCATATAGTTCCCGATCACTGTTTTTTCTGCCAGAAAATCCCAAGGGAAATACCTGGTTGCCATGAAAAGTATTATCGTGGAATACAAAAGCAGAAAGCGTATTCTTTTATCCGCCCTCCTGCAAAGAAGCAGTATCAGCCCCGCAATATAAGCGGCCATCAGCACGATCCCCGGCGTCAGTATCTCCCCTCCTGCAACATCTCCAGACATGTCCGTAAAAGCATCATGGAAAAACGAAAACAGCCTGCCAATCGTCACTCCCGATCCCTGTATATGGAACCTGACCACATCGATGATATTGTCGGAAAGACTCACCCCGCCGTTAAAGCTGTAATCCAGGAAGGGGACTATAAAAAAGAGGTTGATCAGAAAAGCCTCGCCTATGGCGATGAAAATATCCGCGAGCACCTGCGGCTTTATAGTCCTTTTGATCCAAAGCACGCAGAAAATCAGCAGAAGCTCGATCACTATCACTGTGGAGAGAGTGTGGCACTCTATGATCCCCGTCATCCCCAGGGCAAGCAGCGAAGAATACAGGAAATGCTTCCTTTTATCCTTATCCTCATCAGTGTAAATGAGGTACATCGCAAGCGCCACTACAGGATAAAACGTCATCGCAGTATATTCCCCCACTGCCGTCCTGATATATACGTTCATAAGCCTGTATGTGGACGCGGCGTAAGCAAGAGTGCATATCAGGGGTATCCTTTTATCCATGTCCCGGAACATCCTTTTGAAGCAGCCGTAGGAGATCACGACCGTCGCCGCGTTAACGGCAAATACATACATCTTATATGACGTTGTGACCGTAAACCCTATGATCCGGAACAATGCAGGGATATACAGAAATATATTCCCATAGAATATAAGCGCCGCGTAACCGTATCCGTTCCCCCAGGACGGAAGCATTCTCGCCGGTATATGGCCGCTCCTTATCTCACCGGCTATCCCCTCTATGCGGTTCACATGAAAGCCTATATCATGTCCGAAATGCATGCCCTCAAGCAGCAGCGGGATCGAAATAAGAAGTATCATACCCGCAAGGGCCGCAAAAATCTTAATGTTGTTTCTGATACGTTCACGGTATATAAGACATATGTCAATGAAAAGAAATAGGATAAAAAGAATGAAAAAGGTTCTTTTCAGGAAGGACAGGTTCTTAAATACCGCGATATTCCTGATGCGCAGGCTTCCGTCCCCGTCATATCTCACTCTCACCTCGAAGTTTTCTATATCCCTGCTAATGCTGAAATCATATGAAAGGTCATGCAGCTGAGGCGCGATATGTATGGTATTTGCCTTGATATATTTTATATCATCCCCTGAGGAATAGGGCACCACATCCTGCTGATGATCGCAGTCATATGAAACCACCAGCGTATAATCCCCCTTCGGCATAGCAGCAAAGGGACCGTAGATCATATCGATCTTATCCTCATCGACAGCCGTGCTCTCATCGATATACCAGCCGTTGTCGAAGGAAATATACCTCGACGAGAAGTTTTCGGGCCTTATCCCCATATCAAGGGAGCCTGTCCCGCCGGATTTTTTATATATAAATATGACCGCTATGACCGCTAAAACGATAAGCTGCGCAGCAACGAGCCACTTTATCCCGTTAACCCCCTCATCGTTGCCCTGTTTTTCATTAGTATTCATAACTGATAATTATATCACAAAATGCCTGTTTATAAACATCCGGTAGAAGATTGACCGAAATTAGCATATAATGGTACAGGATATTGATGGACAAGGACACAGTAACCGGAATCTGAAATGCGCGTAAGGATATGCATTGTATTGATATTCATATTTGCCACTTCAGGGCTGCTGCTCTATGCCGGAAGGAAGAGCCGCGAGCCTGAAGTGCAGCCCGCGGGCAAGGGATACGGATCCGTATCCTTAAGCTGCCGCGATGTCCCCTCCCTTCAGATAATCCCCTGCAAAGCGGCAAATACAAATGACGAGACGATCTATCTTTTTCTTCCCTTTGATGATACCCAATATATATGGAATGTCCCTGAGGACATAAACCTCTTCGTGAACGGAAATCCCTGCGGTAACGGCGATGTACTGGAAGAACTGACGCCTGGTGAGAAGTATCTTTTTGCCATAGAAGAAGGCGGGGCATATACGGATGTCCGCTATGTCGTATGCATGAAAGGGGACAGCATACCTTCCTTCTGCCTCACCATCGGCGAAGACAACTTTGAAGGAATAGTGACCGAAGACTATCCCCTCCATACGGAGCAGGCAGGCTTCAGGATATATGCCAAAGATGAAGCCGCCGCGGCGTACGAAGACTGCCATACCACCTGCACTGTAGGCGGACACGGCAATTCCACATGGTTAAATGACAAGAAATCACTTGAATTCGATACCGGGATACCTATATCGCCCCTCGGGATGAAAGATAATGTAAAATGGAACCTCATAGCAAACGGAATGGACCGGTCTCTCGTAAAAAACAGGATAGTATATGAAGCGGCCTGCAGCACAAATATGGAATATACGATAGACTGCCGATACGTGAACTGCTATATAAACGGGATATACCAAGGACTCTATCTTCTCACAGAAAAGCCGGAAACCGTCTATGGAACCTATATGATGGAGTTCAAGGAATATGATGAGAATACCATCGGCAACATGACGGATCCCTGGTTTTATACAGGACTTACTACCGACAGGGCCGGAAACAACTATATGGTGCGCATAAAGTATCCCCCTAATGTAAATGCAAGGGAAACAGCCTATCTCAGGGACTATGTCAATGAGACCGAAAAGGCCCTCTACTCCGAGGACGGGATAGACAAAGATACCGGCCTTGATTTCCATGACCGTATAGACATATACTCCTGGGCCATGTCATACCTCTTCCTTGACTTCTTCGCCTATCAGGACAGCTCAGCGGGAAGCCTCTTCTTTTACAAGAACAGGAATAAGCCCCAGCTTTTCAGCGGCCCTGTATGGGACTACGATAAATCGATGACGGACGACTTCGTGGAGACTGACGATTTTCCCTGGTACGGAAGAGGGGCCATATACCTCTGGTATGCAAGGCTGGATGAATTTGACGACTTCCATGAACAGGTCGTGGAAAACTATAAGCAGGAGCTCTCTCCTGCTATGGATGATATCATGGAAAATAAACTCCCTTTATGGATCGAAGAGATCGAATCTTCAGAGGCAATGGACGATATAAGATGGAACCGCGGGTACGGTTACGGCGAAATGCACACGGCGGATGTCCGTGAATGGCTTACCCACAGAAAAGAACTCTTTGACTCGGTATGGCTTAGAGGCGAACCCTCCCCATTTGAACAGAATATCTATTAAAGACAGCAGCTGATGCAGCTACGGATGATTCGGAGCTTCGCAATGCTCCCATATAATATGAAACTCATCTTCTTCGACAGGTTCTATATGATCAATGCAGGTTTGACAGTATTTCTTATGGTCAATCTTCTCTCCATCGACTGTATACTCTACACCTGTGACTTCAAATTTCCTGACATCATTTGTGTCAGCAGCTGTCTTATACTCCATTAGACAACCTGTGTTCTGTATACCATCGCTTGTGTGTGTGTTGGTATAAAAAAACCGGTCAAACGATGTATTCTCATCTATATCACGAATGGACAATCCGTATGCGGAAGGATCCGGTGCGCCGCACAGATCAGCGATCGTCGCGCAGAAATTCCCAAGACCGGCTTCATTCGAATTAGTCTTTATTTCACCATGCTCATTTTTATATTTTATAAGAAATGCAGGATTGCTGAGCACTCCCCTTGTATGATGATATCCATGATCGCCCGTTACGATTATTACTGAATTATCGTAAACGCCCGCCTCCTTCAATTGGTCAAAATACTCTCCCAATATCTTGACACATCCTTTTGTTGTTACTTTCCAATCCCAATGCTCATCGCACTCATCACCGTTTTCATCACTGTAAAACGGTTCATGAATACCGCGGATATGGATAAACTTATACTGTTTGGATCCGCTCTTTACGGTAATGCCATTTTTGACCAGTCCCTCCTTAAAGAAACTGTTCTTCTCCTTGAAGGGTGTATATGTTGCATCTGTTGTAGCAGTACTCGCGATCTCTTCATCATCCAGCCAGACATACGGTTTTATGATATCCGGAAAATACACACACCCGGCAGATCTGTACAATACGGCAAAACATGTTCTTGTGTTATAGAATCGTTTTTTAATATCTCTGTAGTTAGCAGCAAGATTTTGGATCCTGGCGGGAAAACTATAAATCTCCTCCGTATAGATCGTGGTCTCATACCCGTTATCAGAAAGCTCATCGAAATATAACCTGTTCTGAGCGTTTTCCTCGATCCATTGCGACTCGCTTTTTTCATTATGATACTGTTTCCCAAGGATCAGACTGCACGGAAACGACAAATTTGTGCTTTGATATTCCGACGTAAAATTATCGTAGAATTCAAATCCGTCAAATACCTCGTTACAATCCGGTATCTCGCGCATGGAATAATCTATATACTGCTCATCCAGAACATCAACTATAAGAACTATAATATTGTCATCTCCGACCTCATACAGTCCCTCATCGGTAAAAGTCGGAATAGTGGATACTCTCATCCCCTGTTCCCTGATGACCGGGACAAGCAAAAAGATCAGTGATACCAGCTGCATCGCAGTAAGTATAACAGACAAATACTTTCCGGCTTTAGCACATATAAGCGGTTTTAATGCAAACAACACCGCGCATACGGCCAGAATGAGCACCCATATGACCACATTCAGTATCATCCTGTCTCTGTACTGTCCCCAGTCAATAAACGAGCCGTCGAAACTTCCGACCTTCATATTCAGGAAATTGCCCTGGAGATACAGACATATGCCAAGACCAAACTCAAGACCGATAAGAATATCATGAATAACCCCCCGCGAAAGGTAGGCAACAACAAATAACAGCAGGGTCATGATAATCGCCGTCACAAGCGGAACATACCAGATCATACCCAGCGTGTACCAGTATTCACTTACATTAGCGCAATATATGGAAATCGGAGCATAAATACCTATCGTAAACGACGTAAAAACAGCTACAGAAATGCACTCGATCAGTTTTGTTTTCCTGTTATCGCTCTTCATGAAATAATTATATCACTCATGTCAAAGCTGCTATAATAATTCAGCTTTTAGAATATTCAATTAATCTGTTGATGATATACCTTCCTCCAACCTCGGCACTGTGCCCAACATTATATAGGTTTTCATCTCTTATTTTTTCTATGGCTTCAGGCTTAAAAGGATTTTCTGTGAGCAGCTTATTTACCGCATCTGAAGCATTTTTACAGTCTTCCGGTCTGATAGATATTCCTATTTTATTACGTATCTGTATATCAAACGGCACTACATTGATTTCTTCGTAGTCCGGATTCATTATCTTCATGGGAGTGTCAACAAACAAAGTCGGCTTAAGTGTCGTAAAAGAGTATTCATAAGCGATCCCTGACCAGTCGGTTATCATTATGTCAGCATCAAAAACAGTTGAATTAGAGGAAAAATCAATTTGTAAAACAAAATCCTCAAAGCAGGAATATTTCTCTTCTAATCTTTCAAGACGTTCCTTATTATGTTTAATGTACTGCGGGTGCGGTCTTACTATTACCTTAAATTGTCCCTTAAGCAAAGAATCCAGCAGCTCTTCTATGCATAAATCCATTATATTATCAGGCTGCCACGACGGGCCTATCAGGACTGTCGTTTTTTTCCCGGTTGCATCTTTATCATCTCTGGTCTCATATTCTTTTATCATATTATCTATAAGACAATATCCAAACTTAACAAGGTTCTTCTTTTTTAATCCATATACTCTTTCCTGCTCTCTTATCTCGCGATGGACTAATTCATTAGTTGCAAAGACTGTGTCAAAATAGTCAAGAGCATGTTTGCGCAGTGTCATATTGATACTGCATATAGCATGATCCATATATACATATTCTATATCATTTCTTACA
>JAEEGL013157107.1_pt1 | contig 11273 bp, 10 predicted proteins | sample 9134231 | NCBI WGS metagenome assembly JAEEGL01 (sample SAMN16246548, study PRJNA631951) | gut metagenome | biome: gut microbiome; feature: rumen; material: fiber-attached | host: Bos | place: Iran: Karaj | collected 2018-10
ATTTCCGGCGAAATACCCTGTTTTCGAACTCAAAATGCAGGAATGACGACTGTTCAAACACGAAAAAAGGACACTTCCGAAGAAATGTCCTGTTTAGTAGAACAGGTGTTAGAAATTTCGAACGAATTCATAGAAGGATTCAAAGCATCTATTGGGTTTCAGGTTTTCTTCAAAGAGAAAAAGAGATGATTTTGCGACAAAAAATCTACCTCGATAGATATGTCATTTTGAGTTGAATTAAACACCACTTTTTGCCCACCTCTTAAGGATGTCATAAAACAGATTGATTCTCAGGAGATTACACTACTTTTTGCGAGTATCGTTTTTCGCCTGTAATTCTGTATCATTCTCAAGTCGAATTTAGCCTCTACGAACAGATGGGAACGAAGAGTCCCCCCTTCCACAAAAGGGGATTTCTGTTTCTGTTATCCGAACTATTTTAGGGTCCCCTTTTAGTAAGTCCGAAAGGTTACCCAACAAATTGCCGTCAAAAGTATGTTCCAAGATTGCTTTTTTCTTGGGAGATGCTTTGAAAGAGTTGGTTCCATACACGGCCGAAAGTTTTTCTACCAAATTTTCCAAGTTTTTCAGACTAATTGGATTTTTCAGACTATTTATTCTTAGAATAATAATTTTAACTAAAAAATGTAAAATGAATTACTCTGATAAACTCAAGGCCCTGAAGGAGAAGGGCAAGATGGTCATCACCCCTGACTACATGATTTACTATAATCCGTTTACCGATACATTCTATCTTGATGTCCCTGAGGGAAAGAAGGTCGTGTCCTTCTTTGCAGTCAATAAGCTCTGCATTGGGGAGACATTTACCTACGACATGACGGGCATGTATCCGTACTCAGTTGAGGCAGAAGGAAAGACTTATGAAGCGATATGGCAAGAACTTGAGCCCTATCTCAACGGAGCTTCAACCAAACTGATACCGACTGATTATAAGGATGGTATGACTGAATACATATGGGTTACGACAGAAGAGAACGGCCTCGTGCCACTTTCTCGTACCGAAATAATCACAATAACCGATTAGTACAATGGAAAAAGAATACAAACGCCAATACAGAGAGCAGACCCCTGAGACAAAGCAAAAAATAAGTGCTGCTCTAAAGGGAAGGCAGAAGAGCAGCACTCATAAGGAGAATATATCCCAAGGTCTTAAAACCTATTGGAAGTTAGTGCCATCTAAGAATTAGTATGATGATTTGATGAGCATAGGGGAATAATATGGCAATTTATGATTTTCCCTCAGAAGAGTTTGTTTTATCAGGAAAAAGACCCATGTAGTAAGCAGAGATTGCGGAAAGGCATTCATCGGTAAGTTTGTCATCAGGCTTACTATCTGTTTCAGACTCATATAGTTTTATCAATTCTTCAATCGTTTGATTGAAAGAATCAAAAACAGAAAGGAGTATATCGGGAAGCATAAAATTAATCCTGTTTTTTTGTGAATAAAACTTATTTCTTGCACCCGAAGACACAAAACGACCATCATTATCTATATCAGGAGAATAAATGATACTATCTGATGGCTCGTCGTTTATAAAGGTTGTATAAATCGTACAATTCCTATCCCAAGGCCCGTTATGAACATATTCATTTCTGAATGTAACAATCGTCGCGACATCTTTTGATGGAGAAAACAATAGCCCTGACGCTTTTAGTTTTGGATTAACATCGACTCCGCTGACATTAAAAATCGTATTACGACAAAGCATCTTATTATAATTGGAGAAGTCCCCGTACTCTAATTGATGGAATTGTTCATAAGCTACTTTGGAAAGAAGGTCGAATGCTGAAGCGACACTTATAAAAATGCTGTTCAATGCCGTGTGGGTGTCAGTAACATGAATACCATTATTTCTCGAGCTCCCTGTGTATTGCTCCTCTGTTGCATGTGCCACAGAAGAAATATCAGAATAGAACTTATTCAAGAAAAATCTGACGCTCACTAACCTATCTTGAATTGCAGATAGTATATTCCAAATGTCGTAATGATAGATTATTTTTTTGAAAATGGGATGCGAAGCTGCTTGTTTGTTTTGTTCGTACATTTCTTTAGATATAGGGACCTCGGGTGTGCATCCTGCTTCTGCAACCCATAAGGGAATATTTGAAATTACCTTTTCATAATGAATGCTTTGATAAAGATAATCCTCGATAGCATCATACAAACGAATAATGGTGTCTTCAGAAATGTGCTCGATTAGTGAAAAACACTTTTCAAGACGCTCGTCCTTTTCAATCATAGTGATTCTTTAAAAATGTATTTACTTAATCTCTGTATGAGTAATTGCAGGGAGGCTGTTTTGTCACAATTAATCCCTTTAGATATTATAGTTATAATTACTGATTGGTTACCCCTTTCCCCCTATGTTTGTCGAGTGCCATCTCTCCATTTCTCTTCACTTCCTGAACGAACTTAACATTGTTCTTTGGGAAGCGTTTGTCAATTTCGGCCGCATTGTAATTTACGGGGTCACAGGGATTGATTCCAAGCCCTTTCTCTTCAAGGTCTGCAAGGAAGACATTTGACTTAATCAATAGGTCTAACGCAGCACGGGCATCATTATATTTTGTTTCAATAACGACTATCGGAGCACTCGTGGGGAGGGCTATGTCGCGGATTGACTGAACCAAGTCTCTGTTCCTTGGGGTGACAAACAGGACGGCAGCAGCATCACTATCGCTGAGGACATGGCTCTTTGTTGAATGCTTCGTATGATTGGCCATCATCAGGAAACGGCCATGGCAGTAATTCCTGTAATCAGACACCTGTGCAGATGCTACGCCTGTCTCGGCAAGTACACTTTCAAAATCGTGAGCGGCAGGGGCTCCAAAGTCGCTGTAAAGGACAACGAAGTGGTTTATCTTCTTTAGTGGTGTTATCCGACCCTCGGACTTGTTCAAACTATACCTGTAGCATGCCTCTGAAGAAACATCAATTACAAGGTCGCTTAGGTTCATTCCTGTAAATGCTTTAAACATGATAGCATCACGGAAGAACTTATGCTCAACGCTGATAAAGCCATCGTCAAACCGCTTAACTCTGAATTTGAATATCCTTGCAGGAGTACCTTCAAACTTGGTGAAGACACTTCTTTCATGCATGTAGTTTGTATAGCATGCTGTGTTTTCAGGGTTAAGTTCGAGAGCCCTTTTCGCGGCATACTTGATGTCGTCATTCCCGCCACCCACAGACAAGAGCATACAACGGGAGTTCTTGATAGTCGCATCAGACATTGAGGCAAACTCAAGGGGTGTGATGCTCTTTGCAATACCGCAATTCATCTCATAGAGCATGGGGGCAAAATGGTCATGCATGCCGCCGTTACCGATGAAAAGCATAGGTTTCTCAGGATGCTCAAAGAAGAAATCATGAAGCTCGCTAACATCTAATGTGTCGGCATACTCAAAGAGGTTTTGAAGAGTCGCCAAACGCTTGCTCATCAATACATGCCCTTGTTGTTCGGGCTCAGGGATGTCTTCTTTCCATGCGAACGGCTTGGGCCCTGTCTCTTCTTTTGCGAGCCGAGCGGTCCTCAAAACTTCTCCCTCAGTAGCCACTTTCCAATACTTGTTGATGGTGGTAACGCTGTGTTTTGTAAGCTCAGCAACTTTTGCCTGAGAAGCGTTGGGATTATCCTTTAGGGCCTTCTTGATTTCCTTGACGACACTTTTTGCATTCTCAATATTGCGACCCTTGTTGTGGTTTCGGAGATACAGGTACATGGCCGCGTCGGAAACGCCGTTCATCAGAGCATTCTCATGAACAGATTTCTTTGGGTCATACTTCTCAATTCGCGTTGGTCTCGACATGTCACCGATTATAATTATAATTCACACTATGCGTTAGCCAAGGTTAAAGAACTTTTGGAAGTAGGCCTTAAGCCGTTCAAGGACGCGTGATTTCTTCTCCGCTCGCTTGTTATTCCCGCCGAACACGGGCATCGGAGGGAGAATGTCGGTCACTGATACGCCTGTCTCCGTCACATATCCATCAGAATAGGCCTGTTCGATGAACTTGTATGTCTCCTCTTTCTTCAGGCCCTCGGAGTCGATAATCTCGTCAAGCTCTTTCTTCTTTTGCTCCTCGATATAGACCTTCCATCGGCCATAAACATCTCCATCATCGGAAGGGGTCATCCTCTCAACGAAGTTCTCAATAAGCGTCTTCTTGTCACGCATATCAGGGCTTGATGTAATGGCCTTCTTAATCTTGATGATGATTTCCTGATTTTGACAATTGGTCTCATGGAACTCTTTTACGAGCATGAGAATGTAGTCGATATTGATTTGGACTTGTTTAACAAGGTCCATCTCGAACTCAATGTCATCATTGATAATCTGCTTGTCGCCACCCTTTTCAGGCCTGAATTCATCGTGGAGGTCATTGTACCAAGTGATATAGTCTTGCATCTCTCCTTCAGAGAGGATATGCATCTCAGGCGTGAAATCATCAAAGGTGCTTAATAGGTTCCTGAACTTAAGGATGGCTCCGAATTCCTTGATGAATGCCTTCTTTTCTTCTTCACTGACGATATCGGCAAACTCTCCAACAGGATACTTCTCCATGAGGGCCTCTATCAGTTCCTTGTAGCCCTGATGGTACTTGCCCTGTGCATCCATATAGCCGTAGTAGTAGTCCTTAAACGGCCTGAGCAGAATAATACCGCTTGCATTCTCATCCCCGAACAGGGCGAAGCAATCATTGGTTGCCTTCTCAAGGTTGCGAAAGCAGACGATGTTGCCACAATTCTTGACAGCGTTGAGGATACGATTGGTTCGGCTGTATGCCTGAAGCAGGCCATGCATTCTCAGGTTCTTGTCCACCCATAGGGTGTTGAGAGTCTTGGCATCGAACCCCGTAAGGTACATTCCTACGACAATGAGAAGGTCTATCTCATTGTTCTTCATCCTGAGAGAGATGTCCTTGTAGTAGTTTTGGAACTTATCCCCACTCGTGTCGTAGGATGTTCCAAACATAGCATTATAGTCCCTGATGGCTCCATCGAGGAAGTCCCGTGAAGATGCATCGAGCAGTTCGGTTCCTTCAGGGTCTTCATCTACGAGGTATCCCATTTCATTCTCTTCCTCGTTAACTGAGTAGGTGAAGATAGTAGCAATTCTCAGTCTTTGGGCCTCGGGGAGTTCTTCCTGCTGCTTCTTGAATTCTTTGTAGTAGGCGATGGCTGAAGGGACGCTATCGGCGGCTAAAATGGAATTGAAGCCGCTTACATTGAATTTCTGCTTCTGCTCTGTTGCCGCCTTGCCCTTCTTGATAACTTCTACAACATTGGTAAGCTTACTCAGGACATAGTGCTCGTTCCGCTTTGTCTTTTGCCCAAAGTGCTCAAGGATGTACTTGACATTGTTTGTTATCCTTCGAGGGTCGTGCAGGACGGCATCCTCTTCAATGCCCCAAACCTTTTCATCTTCGATATCGGCCTTCGCCTTGAAAGTCCTGATATAATCGACCTTGAACTTCAGGACATTCTTGTCGTTGATAGCGTTGATGATGGTGTATGTATGGAGTGGCCGTGTATGGTTCCCATTCTCATCGGGCTCGCCGCCGAAAACCTGAGCCGTGGTCAGGAGGTGTTTCGCGTTGTTCTTATTGGCGTTAGCAGCGAAAATCGGGGTCCCTGTAAATCCAAACAGGAAGTATTTCTTGAACTTCTTGACGATGAGGGCATGCATGTCTCCGAATTGGCTACGATGGCACTCATCGAATATCATCACGATGTTCTTGTCAAGGACATTTATCTTATCCTCCTTCCGCCTGAGCAGGCTGCTCAGTTTCTGAATGGTGGTGATAATTATCTTTGCATTCGGGTCATTGAGTTGCCTCAGTAGGATGCGGCTATTGGTGTTGCTGTTGGCGGAGTCCTTCTCAAAGTTGTCGTACTCCTTCATTGTCTGATAGTCGAGGTCTTGTCGGTCTACGACAAACATGACCTTATCAACCCCCTCTATCAATGTTGCAAGTTGTGCGGTTTTGAAAGAAGTCAGGGTCTTCCCCGAGCCTGTAGTGTGCCATATGTACCCGCCTGCCTTGGTAGTTCCCTGCCATTTGTTATACAGGGCCGTTTGGATGCGGAGCAATATCTTTTCCGTTGCCGCTATCTGATACGGACGCATCACCAATAAGTTCTTGTCGCAGGTGAAGACGCAGTACTTGGTCAGGATATTGAGTATAGTATGCTTTGCGAAGAAGGTCGTAGTAAAGTCCGTCAGGTCAGGGAGTACTTGGTTCTTTGCATCAGACCAATAGGATGTGAACTCAAAGGTGTTGCTATCCTTCTTGACCTTTGGAACACGCTGACTTTCTGCTTCTGCCTCCCTCGCAAATCGGGTCGTATTGGAGTAGTACTTCGTCTGTGTTCCGTTGGAGATGACAAATATCTGCACATAGTCAAAAAGGGCCCTGCCTGCCCAAAAACTCTCTCTCTGATAGCGATTTATCTGATTGAAGGCCTCTTTAATGCTGACTCCACGCCTCTTCAATTCTACATGGACAAGAGGAAGGCCATTGACGAGGATGGTGACATCATATCTGTTCGCATGGGTTCCTCCCTCAGGAACATACTGATTGATGACCTGAAGGCGATTGTTATGGATGTTCCTCTTATCAATGAGTTTAATGTTCTTACTATCCCCGTTATCGAGCTTGATGTTGAGGATATGGTCTTTTTGGATGATGGTGGTCTTATCCTCGATGGACATATTCTCTCCTGCTATCTGCCCATCAAACAGACGAGACCATTCGGCATTGCTGAACTCATACCCGTTCAGGATAGAAAGCTGCTTTCTCAAGTTGGCTATTAGGGCTTTCTCGTCCTTAATCTTCAGATACTCATATCCCTGCCGTTGGAGTTGTTTGATGAATGCATCCTCCAATTGTGCCTCGCTTTGATATGCCATCGTATCATCACGCTCGGGCTTCTCGTAACGGGCCACGACCGTATTCTGCTCTTGCTCGATGACTATATTGTATTGCTCTACCATCTATTATAACTCAAAATGATAAAATCTTGTCTTTATAGTATTCGTATTGTTTTTGTCGGGCTCTGATTTCATCCTTGATGTTCTGAATAGTATTCTCAAATGTACCAAGGGTCTTAATCACATCATTCTGCTTATCAAAGGGTGGGATGGGGACCAATGTGTCGGCCACGACTTTTGCATCCAAAGTAGGAATGCCTGCATGTCTAACTTTACTTTGAATTTGTTTCTCTTGTTTGAGGAGTGCATAATACAGATAGCGACTATTGGCTTCATCAGTTTTTGATAAACAATAACATCCATCAGATGACCAAAAATCGACAAAGCTATATCCAATTGTTCCTGCCGATGCTCCAACATTGATAATCATGACAGAATTGGCATCTCTATTCTTCTCAGAATACATTCCAAGCGGGTCAAGTCCGCCATGATAAACGGGGTACTTATAATTGTCGGACAACATATCTTTTGTCAAGCGTTTTCCTCTTAATACTTCGCACATGTCGCCTATTCGCCTAATCCCCCCCCCTATTTCATTGAAACTCAGCAACTTCTCTCTATATGCTTCGTATTGTTTCTTCCTCGCCTCAAGTTCCTGTTCGAGATTAGCTTGAAGGTCGGTGAAAACATCTAATGCATCAGCTATCTCTTTCTGAATATCTAAAGGAGGAAGAGGAATTTCTATCTTGGCAAATAGTTTCTTAGAAACATTGAAACGGGTTACGCCATTGGCAGTTTTCGCTATTGATGCACGGAGGGATGAACTTCTGAACAAATGCTTCAAGAACCTCGGCTCGACCAATGAGAGGTCATTGAACCTGAAGCCGAAACAGAAACTATTCAGGTATAATTTTTCATCCGTCACATCTGTTAAAACTGATGACATTCCACATTCATCGGGTGTTTCAGATGAACCTGTAAACAGGATATCTCCGTATTTGATGGTGTTCTGTCTTTCTCCTTCGTTTATTCTTACTCTATCTTGCACATCTATTTTCAATGCGGGATTCTTGAAGATGTTCATATAAGTTATGAACTTCGCATTCCCATCCTTGAAGTCATCTTTCCCCTTGCCTGTAAGTCCTCCATAGAAGGAGCCTAATTCAGAGAGTGGATAATACTTCACTCCATCGGGGCACTTTGATTTAAGCAGGCTGCTAAAATTATCCATTTTCCTACAGGCTATTAATAATGTCATCAACTTTCTGTCTCAGTTTATATCCTTTCTCGACAATCTCAGCAATAGAAGCATTGAGAGAGTCGATATCTATCACCTCCCGCTTGTCCTCTTGCTCCACATAACTTGAAACTGATAGATTGTACTCGTTCTCCGCAATATCATCGTTCTTCACGAGCTTGCAAAAGTACTGCTCATCTTGCCTGTTGGCATAGGCATTGAATATTCTGTCCTGATGCTCCTGATAGAGTTTGTTCTTGTTCCCAACCTTCGTAAACTCATTGGAGGCATCGATGAATAGGACAGAACTATCCTGCTTGGTGCTCTTCTTCAGGACTATGATACAGGTGGCAATACCCACTCCGAAGAAAAGGTTTGCAGGGAGTTGGATGACGCAATCAACATAGTTGTTATCGATGAGATACTTGCGGATACGCTTCTCATCACCGCCACGATAGAGAATTCCGGGGAATTCTACTATCGCGGCCGTTCCTGTTTCCGCAAGGTGATGGAGCATGTGCATTGTAAATGCAAGGTCTGCAGCACTCTTGGGAGCAAGAACACCCGCAGGAGCATAACGCTCGTCATTGATGAGCAGCGGATTGTCCTTTCCATCCCATTTAAGAGAATACGGAGGATTTGAAACAATGGCATCAAAAGGAGCCTCATCAATGTGGAGCGGCTCATGGAGGGTATCTCCAAGCCTGATATCGAAGTTGTCATAGTTGATATCATGAAGGAACATGTTGATACGACATAGGTTGTATGTCGTAGGATTGACCTCCTGCCCGTAGTACTTCAATGACTTGTTCTTCTTCCCGATGGTCTTTGCGAACTTCATCAACAGGGAACCTGAACCGCATGCGGGGTCATAGACCTTCTTGATGTTATCATTCCCATAGGAAGCTATTCTTGCGAGCAGCTCGCTGACCTCCTGAGGGGTGAAGAACTCACCGCCACTCTTTCCTGCCTCACTTGCGTACATCTGCATCAGGAACTCATAGGCATCTCCAAAGGTATCTATCTCGTTATCCTCGTATTTATGCCCAAGGTCCATGTCCCTAACGGCAATAAGTACTTTTGCAAGCAGCTTGTTCCTTGAGTTGACAGAGTTTCCTAACTGCGAATTATCCACCGAGAAGTCGCTAAACAAGCCCCTCAATGCCTCTTCTGAAGGTTTGCCCTGTGCGGATGCTTCAATCGCTCTAAACGCCTTGGAAAGGGTCTCATTGAGGTTCTCATTCTTCTCCGCGTTCTTGCATACATTGCGGAACAATTGGGAAGGCAGGATGAAGAAGCCTTTCTCGTCGACCATCATCTCTCTTGCCTCTTCAGCATCGGCATCGCTCATGTTGGCATAGTCAAAACCCTTGACTCCTGCCTGAGCCTGTAAATTATTGATGTAGTTGGTGATGTTTTCTGAAATGAAGCGATAGAAGATACTGCCAAGGACATAGGACTTGAACTCCCATCCGTCAATGGCTCCACGAAGGCTATTTGCAATAGACCAAATAGTCTTGTGTAGTTCTTCCCGCTGAGCGTTGCGGTTAACTAATAGCATATTTTACTTTTTTGAGGAATCTTTCCGATAACAAATGTAATGATTTTTTCGTCTCATTACATCAACTTTATCTGAAAGATAAAAAAGAAGAGCCCCATAGTTTTCCATGGAGCTCTTAAAGCTGTGTCTAACGCATTTTTCTGCACAATAGAGACAGGTCTCTTTTTAGTCGTCGGTTTTCTTCGTATAAGGCCTTGACTTCGGGATGGTCTTTAGCTAAGTCTTCAAGCATTCTTGTTGTCATCAGTTCCTGAGCGAAGTACTCTTTATAGGGAAGTGAACCGATAAAGACCACATGGTGTCCTGAGTTCTTATCCTCTTTTATAGCAACATCCTCTACACAGATGGCCATTTCTTCGTTTGTGATAGGATTGGTGATGGAGCCGACTACATATGTAGAACCTCGTGAAATCACCTCGCGAACCTTCTCTTCTTCAAGGCCCATACCCTGAAGTGCTTTTAGATTTTCTTCGATGTCTTGAAGGGATGGGGTGTACTTGTAGATAAGTTGGAGTTTCCCCTCCAACTCGTTGATTTTGTTGAACAGGTCTGTTTTTGGTGTCATGATATTGGGGTATTGAAATGCTATTCCTCCGCCCTTCGCCCTCGGTTCCCTTCTTTTGCTATGAGTGTACCGACGCGTATAACGACCCCTGTCTTCTGATTCTTATATGGCTTTGAGGGAGACAGGCCATAGTTCCTTATGGAGCCGTAGGATATGCCGATGTCATCTTTGGTGAAGTGGTCATATATCGCGGCCATGGAGCCGAAATAATAATGCTCATCCCCCTTTTGCAGGTGGATGACTTGTCTCTCTTGTTGTGCCATAACTTCGTATTTGAGCCAAAGGTAGAAAAAGATGACAAATATTCAAAAAAAGTCATAAAATATTTGCATGTATTAAATAAATGTCATATATTTGTAGTGGATAAAGGAAATGACGATGACACAGAACACAAACATACAGGAAGCACTCAAGATGATTGACAACCACGATTGGTATTGGAGGATGAGTGACAACGGATATGAAAACCATTACAATTCTGCCAAGTCTCACATGAAGGCTTTTGTTAAATTGGTTGCCTCCATAGAGAACGCAAATATCCGCGAGATGCTTCGCAACCTTTGGACGCTCCGTTGGGAGTCTGCTTGTGATGCCATCAATGGCAAGAAAGACGATAATAAAAAGGCCAAGCAGGAAGAGTTAAAGAACGCTCTCGCTCTTGCTGCCTAACACATAGAATGTTTCACCTTTAATATGTTTTGATATGAATACCATTATCACCACCACCACGAACAACGCTCTCGTTGCACGCCACATTGAAGCCATTACCCTCAAGACGGGCTCTGCCCTGATGGGAGTTTCTAAAGCCCTCCTTATCGAGGAGGCCAAGCGTCAAATGAGAAATGGCGTATGCCACTTCATTTATGTCAAGAAGAACGGGGAAGTCCGCGATGCAATGGGAACCCTTGACAGGAGCGTCCTCCATGCCACCCTGAAAGGTACAGGCGAAAGCC
>JAEEGL015152139.1_pt1 | contig 11273 bp, 6 predicted proteins | sample 9134231 | NCBI WGS metagenome assembly JAEEGL01 (sample SAMN16246548, study PRJNA631951) | gut metagenome | biome: gut microbiome; feature: rumen; material: fiber-attached | host: Bos | place: Iran: Karaj | collected 2018-10
ATTGGTAGCACTGTCAATAGGTGAGTGCTAAAATTGTCAGAATATTTTACATTTTCTCCGGAGCCTCAAATCCGAGCAGGTCGATACATGTCTCGAGGAGCCGCTTTGTCAACACAAGAAGTGCTATCCAGCCGTCCTTTTTCTCCTTATCCTCCTCGGTGAGGATCTTCGTCTCATGATAGAAACGGTTGAACGCGTTGCAGACATCATATATGTATGCACATATCCTGTGCGGCGCGATCTCATCGTATGCAGTCTGTATCACTCCCGCGAACTTCACAAGTTCGAGCATGAGCTCTCTTTCGGGCGCGCTTTGTGCACTCTTTATCTTCTGCGGAAGATCTGATGTGCCGTACTTTGCAAGGATAGACTTGATCCTGACTATCGTATAGAGGATGTACGGGCCGGTGTTGCCTTCAAATGAGATGAACTTATCCGTATCAAATATGTAATCCTTCGTCGCCTGATTCGACAGGTCGCCGTACTTGATAGCTGCAAGTGCGACTGTCTTTGATGTCTCGCCGGCCTCCGAAGGATCTGTCTCATGATTTTCACAGATCTTGCGAAGCATCCCTTCGCGGATGTCGGCGATCAATGTCTCAAGGCGCATGACGCCGCCCTCTCTCGTCTTGAAGGGCTTGCCGTCACGGCCGTTCATCGTTCCGAACCCGAGAAAATCAAGCTGCGTATCTTCGGAAACAATGCCGCATTTTTTTGCAGCTCGGAAAACCTGTATGAAATGCATCTCCTGACGCTTGTCAACAACATAGATCACACGGTTGGGGCCGAACGTGTTCTTTCTGTCAAGGAGCGTTGCAAGATCGGTCGTCGTATAAAGCGATGCGCCGTCGGACTTTAAGATCATGCACGGCGGGATCTCTTTTGTGTCGGTATCTTTTGCAACATCAACGACGAGCGCTCCTTCACTCTCGTACGCTAAGCCCGCCTTCTTCATTTCCTCGACCATCCCCGGGATCAGGTCGTCTACGCTCGACTCACCCTTCCACCAGTCAAAATCAACCGCCAGGTCTTCGTAGTTACGCTTAAGATCCGGAACGGATACATCCATTATATGCTGCCAGAGCGCGCGGTAACCGCGGTTACCCTTCTGCAGCTGCTTCGTCGCCTCGAGCGCTTCGTTCCTGAAAGCTTCATCCTCCTTGGATCTTGCACTTGCAGCGGGATATATCTCTTCAAGCTCGGAAAGCGTGAAAGGTGCTTCCTTCGGATATTCTCCGGTAAAGCTTTCATCAAAGTAAGGAAGCTCCGGTTTGCGGGTGCGAAGTTCCGTGATGATAAGGCCCATCTGCAGTCCCCAGTCTCCGAGATGCACATCGCCTATGACTTCATTTCCGAGATACTTACATATGCGCTTAACACTCTCACCGATTATGGCTGCACGCAGATGTCCGACGTGGAGCGGCTTTGCAACATTCGGTCCGCCGTAATCGACGATTATCTTTATCGGATCCTTGAGCCCCATACCATACCTGTCGCTTACCGCCATATCATTAAGATATCCCGCAAGGAACTCATCCGATACGTTTATGTTGAGGAATCCGGGTGCCACTGCACCAACCTGCGAGAATGCCGCTTCATTCGAAAGCTTATCGGCAACCTCCTGCGCGATCGCTATCGGAGCCTTATGGTATGCCTTGGCACCGGCCATAGCACCGTTGCACTGATACTGGCACAGATCCGGGCGGTTGCTCACACCGACCTTACCGTACGAGCTGTCATATCCGCACTCTGCAAATCCCTTCGAGACTATGTCACTGAGTTGTTCCAAGATCGTTTTCATTGTGTTTCCCTTCCTTACTGTATATGCATCCGCAGTAGTTCTGACGATACAGATCATATTGTGCGGACAGTTCGATCGACCTCTTGTATCCGTCGTTCTTTTTGAAGTCCGACGGCAGCCACATGACCTTCCCGTCCTTAGCTATATCCATGCCTATTCTGTTGATAGTCTCCGCATTCTTGTGCGGACTGATCGTGAGCGTTGTCGTAAAATATTCGAACCCGCCGGCTGATGCGACTTCATACGTCTTTGACAGTCTCATGTAAAAGCACATTGCGCAGCGCACTCCGCCTTCAGGGCATCCCGCAAGATCCTGCTTTCGTACCTCATCGAGGAATCTGTCAGGCTCATGATCACCGTCGATCACCTCAATGCCGCCGAGGAGCTCGGCCAGCCGATGAAGCTCGGCGAGCCTCTTTGCATACTCTTCCCTGTCCGTGATGTTGGGATTGTAGTACAGACACGTCACATCAAAGTACTCGCGCAGGTATATCAGACAATAGCTGCTGCAAGGTGCGCAGCAGCTATGTAATAACAGCTTCGGTCTGTATGAAAGACAGCCGATGATCTTTTCAAGTTCCTTATGATAATTCATCTGTATCGGTAACGGGAGCTTCTTCGCCTGTAGCCGGCTCGTCATACATATCATAATCGTTTCCGGCATCATATGTTATAGGCGAATCTTCCTCAAGCGGTATGTTATATTTCTCCATGAACTCTTCGAGCGGTATCGGACGCGAATACAGGAATCCCTGTGCATAGATACATCCGATGTCAAGAAGCATCTCAACCTGCTCGTGGGTCTCAACACCTTCGCATATGACTTTCAGGTTAAGACCGTCCGCCATCTCCACGATCTTGCGCAGTATCCACTTACCGCTGTCGCTCTGCGTTGATTCATCAAGGAATCCTCTGTCGATCTTGAGTACATCGAACGGGATATCACGAAGAAGATTGAGCGATGAGTAGCCCGATCCGAAGTCATCAATCGAAAGGTTCATGTTGAACTCTTTGATGTTTCTCATGACATCGAGCATACGCTCCTTCTCATTGAAGAATACGGTCTCTGTTATCTCGAGCTCGATAAGGCCCTTCGGGACCTTGTATTTGAGCATTATCTCCTGGACCTTCATGATGTAGTTCGGATCATACAGAAGGTACCTCGACTGGTTGATCGAGACAGGATAAACCTCACGCCCCTGATCGATCATTTCCCTTATGTATTTGCATATCGCATCAAGCATGTAAAAATCGACCTGCTCGATGAAACCGTTCTTCTCGAATACCGGAATGAACTCGCCGGGCGGGATGACGTTGCCCTTACTGTCGACCCACCTGATGAGCGCTTCGGCACCTGATATCTGGTCTGTCGCCATGTTCCACTTCGGCTGCAGGTACGGTCTGAACTCGCCCTTATCGAGAGCCTCGTGCATCCTCGACTCGACACGCTCCTGCTTCCTCGTCTCTTCCATCAACTGCTCACGATACTCAGCCTCGAGATTTCTTGCCGAAGTGACGACCGACTTACGTGCAAGGTTAGCCTTGTCTATCATGTCGGAGATCGGTTCGTTTCTGTCTCTTACATAATATATACCGGTCTTGAACTTGATCGGGTACTTCATCCCGATCTCTTCCGTAGCCTTTGCAAGTCTCTCGGCTACGAACTGCTTGCGCTCTACTATCCTCTCGTCATCAACGACGAGCCCGACAAATCTGTCGGCTGACAGTCGTCCGAAAGTTTCGTTATATGAATAAGATTCGCGAAGTGCTGAAGTAATATCACGGAGGAGCATGTCTGCCTTAAGGTGTCCGTATCCCTCGTTGATATATCTGAAGTTCATAAGGTCGAAACAGGTGATCATATACGGGATCTCGGGATTTTCTAGCAACAGCTCGGTCGCTCTTTCCTTGAACGCGTTCTCATTCGGAGCCCTTGTAAGATCATCGACATACGCGAGCTCGTATACCTTCTTCTGCTCGCCCTTGATATAGCGTAACACAAAGCTCGACATGACGGCCATGATGATAATGATTATGATCATTACACCGAACGATTCTATCAGGATCGGCTGGATAGTTGCGCGCACGTCGTCGGAATATACGATATAGAAAAGATCCCATCCGCTCGTGCCGGCAAGCTGCTTGTAGAGGGCATATCCCTTTTTGCCATTTACGGAAAGGTCTCTGTATGTGATCTCGCCTGTGTTGATCTCGTTGAGAACCTGCTCCCTTACTTGCTGGGCAGCATAATCATCGATACTGTCCTTCGTCAGAAGATCGAAAATGTTCTTGCCGGTGCCGTCATATATCTTGTTATTCTTAACATATGCAACGATATCACCGCGCTCGTTCGTAAGGTAACGCTCTGCTACCATCGAAGCGCCGCTGCTGGAATTGGCATTGTTCTCAAACATCTGTGATGCGTTCGTGACACCGATGATATAACCCTGGATGATGCCGTTCTTCTGAACTGCACAGCCGAAGCATACTTCATCGTTCGATCTTTCCGGTGCAAAGTTCCGGTACACCGACATCGACTTGGTAGGATCTATATTCTCCTCGTACTCCGTCAGGACAGTCGAGTTGAGCGCTCCGTTTGATCTGTATCTGATACCGCGGTTGCTGACATAACGCGCATAACCGAACTCACCGGTCTCCTCGAGCACCTTCAGACAGTTACATATGCTCGTCTTATCTATCCTGTCATCCTGAGACAGTACCTGCGCCTCTGCGGCAACAAGAGCAGCCCTTCTCTCAAAGTTCTCGGAGAAATACTTTGATGAAAGTTCAGATCTGTTAATGATGTAGTCATATGACGTCTGCTCAAATGCACTGAAGATCCTGCGCACATGGAAGATACCGATAACGATACAAAGAGCAAGCAGAGCAAAACAGATACCTACTATCTGTATCAGCTCCTTCTCCTTCCTGGCCCTTTTCAGCCATTTGGAAAACGAATATGATCTCGATCTTATTCTATTTATCCCTTTTGGTTTGAACATCATTACCCTCTGAAGTACTGTACTCCCGACTCAAATATCTTCATGTCCTGCTCGCCGTAGATATTGACAGCCACGCCGTCGCCTCTCCTCTCGGAGTGTCCCATCTTACCGAACACTCTTCCGTCAGGGCTCGTGATACCTTCGATCGCTGCAAACGATCCGTTGATGTTGTACTCTTCATCCATCGATACATTGCCGTCGGGATCGCAGTATCTCGTTGCGACACGACCCTCGGCAAAGAGCTTATCGATAACATCGCCTGGAGCGACAAATCTTCCTTCACCGTGCGATACCGGGATGACATACGTACTTCCGTTATCCGCACCCGCAAGCCACGGTGACAGGTTTGATACGACCTTCGTATATGCCATCTTCGACACATGACGATTGATCGTGTTGTATGTAAGCGTCGGTGATGCGGCATTCTGTCCGGTTATCTTACCGTCCGTTACAAGGCCGAGCTTGATCAGCGCCTGGAAGCCGTTACATATTCCGAGCGCCAATCCGTCGCGGTTATTTATAAGATCCATGACAGCCTCGGAAAGCACCTCGTTCCTGAATGCGGTCGCGAAGAACTTTGCAGAACCGTCGGGCTCATCGCCCGCCGAAAATCCACCCGGGAACATTATCATCTGAGCCTGCGTGATGCCCTTTCTGAACATCTCAACAGAATCTCTTATATCCTGTGCATTACGGTTTGCAAACACCTGAGTGATAACGTGCGCTCCTGCACGCTCAAATGCTTTCGCACTGTCGTACTCGCAGTTCGTGCCCGGAAATACGGGAATGAAAACGGTCGGCTTTGCCACACGGTTGCGGCAAACATAAACGCTCTTGCCTTTTGCCTTGCAGTCATATATCTCATCGGAGAGCTTCTTCGTATCGTCATAGCTTCTCGTCGGGAATACCTTTTCAAGAGGCTTCTTCCATGCCGATCCGGCATCCTCGAGAGTAACCTTTGCATCTTTATGGCTTATCGCACCGTCGTTTGTGACCTCACCGATAAGCGTGTACTGCGTTGAAAGCTTTGATACATCGCCGCCTGCAACTTCCGCAACGATCCATCCGAAGCCCGGAGTGAACATCTCGCGGATGTCATACGAATGCTCTATCTTAACGCCGAATCCGTTTCCGAATGCCATCTTTGCCACAGCAGGCAATACGCCGTATCCGTCGATCGCATAAGCCGCCTTTATGAGGCCTGCCTCAACATCCTTATGGAACTTCGAATACTGGTCCTTTGCATTTTCAAAATCAACAACGTTAAGATCGTCAGATGCAACCTTTACAAGAACGATCTTATCTCCTGCCGTCTTAAGCTCGGGCGTGACCACATCGCTTCCCGTTGCGACATCAACCGCAAACGATACAAGCGTCGGCGGAACATCTATATCCTGGAAGGTACCGGACATCGAATCCTTTCCGCCTATCGACGGAAGTCCGAATCCGAGCTGTGCCGCAAATGATCCGAGGAGTGCTGCGAACGGCTGACTCCATCTCGCCGGATCTTCCGACATCCTTCTGAAATATTCCTGGAACGTGAACCTTATCTTTGAATGATCGCCGCCGGCTGCAACGATCTTTGCCACTGACTCCGTGACGGCATATACCGCACCGTGATACGGGCTCCAGCTTGACAGGAACGGATCGAAACCGTAGCTCATCATAGTTACGGTATCGCACTTTCCTTCGGAAACAGGGAGCATTGCGATCACGACCTCCGTCGCCGCAAGCTGCGTCTTACCGCCGTAAGGCATCAGCACCGAACCGGCACCTATCGAAGAGTCAAACATCTCAACAAGACCCTTCTGTGAACATACGTTAAGGTCTGAGAGCGAATCGGTAAGCGCTGCGCCAAAATCATCCGCCGCAACATCTTTTGCTACCTTTTCGATCATAGGCTTTGTAAAGAGATCGGTCTCTTCGGGAACATCAACCTTTACGGTAGTTTCCTGATGTGCACCGTTCGTATCAAGGAACGCTCTCTTAAGATTAACTATCTCCTTACCGCGCCACAGAAGTATGAGTCTCGGATCTTCCGTTACGACAGCTACCTTTGTGGCCTCAAGATTTTCTTCCGCTGCATACTTCATGAACTCGTCAACATCGGAAGGTGCGACAACGACCGCCATACGCTCCTGCGATTCGGAGATCGCAAGCTCCGTACCGTCAAGTCCCGCGTACTTCTTGGGCACCTTGTCAAGATCTATCCGAAGGCCGTCGGCAAGTTCACCTATCGCGACCGAAACGCCGCCCGCGCCAAAATCATTACATTTACGTATGAGCTTTGATACTTCGGGACGGCGGAACAGCCTCTGGAGCTTACGCTCTGTCGGCGCGTTACCCTTCTGTACTTCGGCACCGCACGTCTCTATCGATGAAAGCGTGTGTGCCTTCGATGAACCGGTAGCACCACCGCAACCGTCTCTTCCTGTCCTGCCGCCGAGCAGGATTATGATATCTCCGGGATCCGATGTCGCACGCACAACGTTCGATCTCTTTGCGGCACCCATGACCGCGCCGATCTCCATACGCTTTGCCACATAATCGGGATGGTATATCTCCTTGACGTATCCGGTTGCAAGTCCGATCTGGTTGCCGTATGAGCTGTATCCCTTTGCGGCACCCTTGACGAGCTTTCTCTGCGGAAGCTTTCCTTCAAGTGTCTGATCCATCGGCTTCGTCGGATCCGCTGCACCGGTCACCCTCATCGCCTGATATACATAGCTCCTGCCCGAGAGAGGATCACGGATCGCGCCGCCAAGACATGTTGCGGCTCCACCGAAAGGCTCTATCTCGGTAGGATGATTGTGTGTCTCATTCTTGAAGCTTACAAGCCACTCTTCCGTCTTACCGTCGATCTCAACAGGTACAACGATCGAGCATGCATTTATCTCATCGGACTCTTCCTGATCGGCAAGCTTTCCCTGCTTCTTGAGAAGCTTCATCCCCATGAGCGCGATATCCATAAGACATATGAACTTATCCTTCCGATCGCCGTATACCTCGCTCCTTGCAGCCTTGTATGATTCAAATGCTTCCTTTATCGGAGCGGCATACTTTCCTTCGCCGATCGTAACGTCGGTGAGTTCTGTCGAGAACGTCGTGTGGCGGCAGTGATCGCTCCAGTATGTATCGAGAACGCGTATCTCGGTCATTGACGGATCACGCTTCTCGTCATGTGCAAAATAGTTCTGTATATGGAGAAAATCACGGAATGTCATCGCAAGGCCGAGTGAATCATAGAGCTTTTTCAGCTCATCTTCAGGCATTTTCGAGAAACCGTCAAATATCTTGATATCCGCAGGCTCGTCGAACTTTGTAACGAGCGTATCGGGCTTGTCGGTGCCGGTCTGCCTCGAGTCAACGGGATTGATGCAGTATGATCTTACCTCGGCAAACTCCTCATCCGAGATGTTTCCGGACAGATGGTACGTTACAGCGGTTTTGATCACGGGCTCTGCATCAGGTGCAAGGAACTGTACACACTGCACTGCCGAATCGGCACGCTGGTCAAACTGTCCCGGAAGATACTCAACGGAGAACACCCTTGCATCATCCATACCGGGGAAGGTCTCCTCATACAGATCGTCAACGGGCGGCTCGGAGAACACGCAGTACTTCGCGCGCTCATACGTATCATCATCGAGGTTCTCGATATCGTACCTTATCAGGATCCTGACGGCCTCAAGGCCGGCCAGGCCAAGGTATCCTTTCAGGTCCTCGGTCAGTTCCTTTGCGGCTGCCGCATATTCATTCTTCTTCTCAACGTATACTCGTCTTACCATTTTCTCTTTCCTTTTTCTGTTTATACCCGGCCACAGAAAACGTATTTCGTTTTGTTCCGTTTCCGTTCTCACATATACATCTAAGGTTGTGATACATATTCTTTATTTACGCAACCGGTCGCAATTCGGCATCCATGCCTCAGTTGCTCCCTGCCTTCGCCATCCGGGCTCAGGCTTGCTACGTATCGCACAACCTAAGATGTATAAGTGTTCACTCCAAGTCACAAAACCAAATACGTTTTCTGTGACCTTAAACATCAAGATAGCACACGTATGGCATCCGCGAGGTTCTCGATCGGGATGATCTTCGCGGACGCGGGAGCATCAAGTCCTGCCGCATTGCCTGCCGGAATGATGATCCGCTTGAAGCCGAGCTTGGCCGCTTCCGCGACACGGCTTTGTGCATTCGTGACTGACCGCACCTCACCGGACAATCCTATCTCTCCGAACGCAACAACATCCTCGGGGATTGCCGCGTTTTGAAAGCTCGAGACAACAGCAAGTGCGATCCCGAGATCCGTTGCCGGCTCGTTCATCTTCATTCCGCCCGCAACGTTAACGTAAGCGTCGCATTCTCCCATCTTCAGTCCCATGCGCTTTTCAAGCACTGCCATGAGAAGGTTCACCCTGTTAAGATCTGTGCCCGTCGCCTGTCTTCTCGGTATTCCGAAGTTCGAACGGCACAGGAGCGCCTGAACCTCTACGAGCATCGGACGCGTACCTTCCATCGCGCACACAACGCACGATCCCGACGAATCCTTGGGTCTCCCCGAGAGCATGTATTCCGAAGGATTAAGTACTTCACGAAGTCCCTCGCCTGCCATTTCGAACACACCGATCTCATTCGTCGAGCCGAACCTGTTCTTGACTGCCCTGACTATCCTGTAGGAATTGTATCTGTCACCTTCAAAATAGATGACCGTATCGACCATATGCTCAAGGACTCTCGGTCCCGCGACCGTTCCTTCCTTCGTGACATGACCGACTATAAAGATCGTGATACCTTCGCGCTTGGCGATCATCATGAGGGTATTCGTAGCTTCCCTTACCTGCGAAACGCTTCCGGGCGCGGACGTAACATCCTGCGAATACATCGTCTGTATACTGTCTATAACGACCGCTTCGGGCCGCTGCTTTCTGATCACTTCGCCGATGGCGGTAAGGTCGGTCTCACACAGCAGCTGTGCCTTATCGTCAAAATCTCCGATACGCATCGCACGCATCTTGATCTGTGCGAGCGATTCCTCACCGGAGATATACAGTACCTTATGTCCGTCCCTTGATATATTGCGGCAGACCTGCAACAGGAGGGTTGATTTTCCGATGCCGGGATCGCCCCCGACCAAAACAAGGGAGCCCGGTACTATACCGCCTCCCAAAACCCTGTCAAGTTCAGACATACCCGCTGAAAATCGCAGGATGGTCCCGGTGGAGACCGCCGACACGCTTACCGGTTCCGGAATAGCGTCCCTGCGAACACTTGACCTGCCTGATTGCGCCGTCTTTGTGACCGGCTCTTCCACGAATGTGTTCCACGCCTTGCATGCCGGACACTGCCCCATCCATTTGGATGATTCGTACCCGCACTCGTTACAGAAGAACGCAGTGGAAGGTCTGCCTTTTGCCATTAACTATTCAACAACCTTTACGTTTATTTCTCCTTTACCTTCAAGCTCCACGCTGATGCTGAGCTTTCCGCCAAGGTTTGTTTTGATCCTGCCGACATCCCTGCCTCCGACAGTAACGCTGTACTCGCTGTCCTCCTTGAGGCCTACGGTTATCATCGCATCTTCATCGCCGCATACGGTGAACTCAACACCGTCAGGCAATACCTTAAAATCATTAACGCTCGTTCCGGGCTCCGATTCATATACGAACAGGCCGTCCCTCTCAAGCTTAGTCAGTTCCTTAAACGTTTTGACCTTGTACAGGTTACCGTTAACGTCAAAGTCTTCCACCTTTGCCTTGGCTGCTAAAGTATGATCTCCAAAGCTGATGGCTCCGTCACTTTCCTTACGGATCAATTCAGAAACTGCACCCATGTTATACCCTCCTGTTAAGTTGTTAACCCCACACGGTAAATTATAAGATAAAACGGGATAATTATCTACCAAAAATTATCTTGTCGCCCTTGGCGCGGACGGTCACTTCATCGCCCTCGGAGAACTTCCCTTCAAGTATCTCCGAAGCGAGCGGATCCTCTATCATAGTCTGGACCGCACGACGTATCGGTCTTGCACCGAACTTCTTGTCATTTCCTTTAAGCGCCACGAGCTTCTTCGCGGAATCGGTGATGCGAAGCTTAATGCCCCTTGCTTCAAGCGCTCTCTCGCACAGTTCCTTCGTCTGGAGCGATACGATCTTCTTGAGATCGTCATCACTGAGTGTCCTGAACACGACGATCTCATCGATACGGTTGATGAACTCGGGCTTGAACGTGTTCTTGACCTCTTCCATGACGCCCGATCTCATACGCTCATGCTCGCTCGCCTCACTCGTTTCCGTGATGAACCCGAGCTTCTTCGGATCGATTATCCTGTTGGCACCGGCGTTACTCGTCATTATGATTATCGTGTTCTTAAAGCTTACCTTTCGGCCGTTCGAATCGGTTATGTGGCCGTCATCAAGCACCTGAAGGAGTATGTTGAACACATCGGGATGTGCCTTTTCTATCTCGTCAAA
>JAEEGL010718442.1_pt1 | contig 11272 bp, 8 predicted proteins | sample 9134231 | NCBI WGS metagenome assembly JAEEGL01 (sample SAMN16246548, study PRJNA631951) | gut metagenome | biome: gut microbiome; feature: rumen; material: fiber-attached | host: Bos | place: Iran: Karaj | collected 2018-10
AGATCTCAGCGGCGGCCGCGATGACATCAGGCCGGCCGTCCGCAAATGGCTCAGCTTCCTGCATGAGGACCCCGAAAAGGCAAAGCAGTGGCTGGGCCGCGTCAGGGCCGTGCATACCGGCTCAAAGAAGCTCATAAACGATCTCACAGAATTCACTAAACGCGGAAATGACAGCGCCTGCATGGCCTATGATGCCCTTGCGCTCTGCACCATAAACAATCAGGTGACCAGGGAGGTCCGCCATGACGACTGACTGCATTGACTACACGATAGAGTTCTTCAGCCTCTGGCACTGCGGCTCTGGCCTTGCTGCCGGAGCAGATGTCGATGAGCGTGTCATAAGGGACAAGGACGGTCTACCCTATGTTCCGGGCCGCACCGTGAAGGGACTGCTCCGCGACGCGGCTGACACGCTCCACCGCATGGCCCCGGAGAAGTTTACGGAAGAATTCATCACTTATCTGTTCGGCAAATCAGCGGATGAGGATGGAAACGGACAGAATGGCACAGCATCGTTCACGAACGCCACGCTGGACGAGCGCGATGCTATCCTCCGGGAAAAAGGTCTTAAAGACAGGCTCTATTGTTCCATTGCGTCAACTGCCATCGGCGACGACGGCATCGCAAAGGATCACACCCTCCGGAAAATCGAGGCGGTAGTGCCCTGCACCGTTCACGGAAAGATTTACGTGCTGCCTGAGATGTCTGATTCGTACAGGGATAATCTCAAATCATGCATGGCCATGGTGAAACGGCTGGGGCTCGGGCGCAGCCGCGGTCTCGGGCGCTGTGAGTTCAGGCTGTGCCCGTCCGCAGAGAGTCCAGAGCCTGCAGTGAGGGCTGCCACCGGGAAAAAGCTACAGTTCAAGTGCACTCTGCTTTCAGATGTCGTGCTGAGCGCGAGCCCTGCGACACAGGGAGGCGGGAGCACGCTTGACTTCATTCCGGGCAACGTATTCCTCGGCATAGCGGCATCGTCCATCTATAAAAAGGAAAAGGAGGATGAACACACCTGGCTTCTTTTCCATAGCGGACATGTCCGCTTCGGAGATGCCCATCCCTCCCGTGACGGGCACCGCGGGCTCCATATCCCGGCGGCAATCTATTACCCCAAGTACCCACGGCAGCCGGAGAGCAAGGACAGCAGCAGGGAGCGCTATGTTCTCTGTCTGACCGATACGGATGACCCGACAATAAAGAAGATGCAGCTCAAGCAGTGCCGGAACGGGTACTATGTTTTCGATGACGGGCAGAAGACCGCCACCCTGGTTAAAACAGAGAAGGCAGCTGCCATCAAGTCAGCATATGACTCTCTGCACCGCCGCTCAATGGACGAACAGATGTTCACCTATCAGGCGCTCAGGAAGGATCTCGTGATGTATTTCGAGATTGAGCTTGATGATGACGCGGCAGGCTGCGCCGATGAGCTCAGGAAAGCTCTCATCGGCGTGCGCCATGTCGGAAGATCGCGCTCCGCTGAATACGGCTTTGTGCGCATCGAGAACGCCAGCTTCGATGAGCCGGAATCTCAAAGTAGTCATGCAGGAAAAACGCGAGACGTTGCGGTCTATGCTGACGGCAGGCTCATTTTCCTTGACCGGATCGGCCGGCCCACCTTCCAGCCGACGGCTGAGGATCTCGGGTTCCCCGGCGGGGACATCCGTTGGGACAAGAGCCAGATCCGCTCATTCCAGTACGCTCCGTGGAACTCCAAAAGGCATGCGTTCGGCAATGACCGCTGCGGCATCGAGAAAGGCAGCGTCTTCATTGTGAACACCTCACTGCCGGTTCCAAAGGACAGTTATGTGGGCTCCTACAACAGCGAGGGATTCGGAAAGGTTCTCTATGATCCTCCGTTCCTTGAGGCCAGGGACGACGGACACTGTGTCTATGAGTTCTCAGATGACACGCCGGCAGCGAGCGGCAACCCTGAGGATAACTCTGCCCCTGCCTCCAGGGAAGAGTCTCCGCTTCTCAGGTATCTCAGGGCCCGCGGCAGAGACGCAGGGAGTGAGGGCGACATACTCAGCGCCGTAAACAGCTTCGTTGATGAGAGCAGCGGGCTGTTCACCAAGGGCGGGGAGTCCTTCGCCTCGCAGTGGGGCACCATCAGGAACCTTGCCATGTGCATAGATAAAAATGATGTGCTCTATGGCAAAGTGATTGAATACCTCACCCACGGCGTTGCCGGGGCGAAATGGGAGGAGCGCAGCAGGCTTGCAAGACTTAAGGAGTTCATGGAGAAGTACAAAGACACAACAAATCTCAGGAAACTTCTTGTCAACCTCTCCTCCGAAATGGCAAAGATCTGCGGCAACAAAAGGTGACTGCTATGCCTGAAGAAACGAAGAAAACAGACTCAAATATGTACAGATACCGGATACTGACCTGCATCGTCATGGAGGCAGCGTCGCCAATTGCCGTCGGCAGCGGCCAGAAGAGCATCCTGACAGACTCCACCGTGGCGCGAGACGCGAACGGGCTCCCCTATATACCGGGCTCATCACTGGCTGGCGTAATCCGCCATGCCATGGAAAAGCATCATGAAGCAGATCAGAATCTCCCTGACATGAATGACTGGATGGGCTGTCAGAGCGATGGCAGGGTGGAGGGCTCACGCCTCATAGTAAGCGAGGCCAAAATCCTCGACAGCAGCGGAAAACCGGCCGACGGTCTTCTCGAGGCACCTGAACCGGGGGATGACTATAAGGATCCGCTTCTCCGGCATTTCACCGCAGACCGTCTCCCGATCCGCCAGCACGTGCGCATCAGCCACCACGGAACAGCAGAGGACATGGGCAAGTTTGACGAGGAGGTCGTCCCTGTGGGAACTCGCTTCTGCTTCGAGATGGAGCTTATGGCCGATGAGGAGAAGAAGTCAGCCGGACTGATGGATGGCATTCTCCTCTCTATAGCCGCTGACACCTTCCGCATCGGCAGCGGCACCAGGTCAGGCTTCGGCGCCATGAAAATTGTCAGCATCGGAAGACGCGACATCGATCTCACGAAAGAACTGGATGTTTACCTCAGCAAGAGCTCCGGGCTTAATCCTGAATGGGAGGGCTTTGAGCAGATTGACCCGTCCGGGCTGAAGTCACACGATGACAACTTCATCCGCTACACGCTCACGCTGAAGCCAGCAGATTTCATGTTCTTCGGCTCGGGATTCGGCAGCGGGGATGCAGACATGACCTATGTCCGCAATCCTGCCGTCACCTGGAGCAAGGACGGTAAGGGCACTTTCTCGGAGGCAGCAGAGGAGAAATTCATCCTCATTCCTGCCTCCTCAGTCAAGGGAGCGCTCTCACACCGCACTGCCTACTATTACAACCAGTTCAAGGAAATATTCGCTGACGACAGTAAGAGATTCGCTGACGGACTTTTACCTGATGAGCTTAAGACACAGCTGGAAGAACACACCGGTGACAGAAACGCGGCCGTGAAGGCGCTGTTCGGCTCCGCAGGTGATGACAATGGCGAGGGAAAAGCCCGCGGCCTTGCCATTTTCACCGATGTCACAGCCCAGAATACTGCCGGCGCAAAGAGCAAGCTCCTGAACCACGTAAGCATCGACCGTTTCACCGGCGGCGCCATAAACGGAGCCCTCTTCAACGAGGAGACGCTCTTTGCACACGGGACGAAGTTCATCATGGAGATTCTGGTCAGCAAAAAAGAAGCAGAGAAGGACCCGCAGGTCATCGAGGCATTCGAAAAGGCACTGGATGATGTGACAGACGGACTTCTCCCGCTCGGCGGAGGCGTAAACCGCGGCAACGGAACATTCAAAGGAAGCTGGAAAAAAGAGTGAAAGCCATGGACAGCAGAATAAAGGAAATACAGCCGGAAGACGTAGACTTCAGCAGAAAATACACCGGATACCTCTGGATGAGCAACGCTGATTCTCCGAAAGTTCTTGCAGAACCCCGCGCTGTTGACGGAGCGCTTTTTGAAAATAGGAACCCGTTCATTGCCGAAGGCCAGCTCTATGACAGCGAAAAAGACGTTTCCATCAGCATCCGCTATGCAGACGGTGAGTATTTCATAGTGCGCTTTGAAAAAGCCAGTGCGGCAGCTTCGGACGAGAAAGCCGATGATCCCATTGATTACTACGCTGTCAGGATGCCGGGAAGACTCCGTTTCAGGCGCTTCTGGAAGCTTAAGGCGGACAAAAACTGCGATGGTATGCCGGCGCCTTGCTTAGACAGGGAAGTTTTCATCGGGTTTGCTAATTCGTGAGGATCTGGACATGACTGAATACATCAAGGCACCGTTCAATTTTGTGCCGGTCTCTAACAAGGTGTTCTTCCCCGACTGGGCAGACCGGATCTCACAGGACATTCCGTTCCGTGGCGCGCTGAGCGGAAGCATCCGCCTCACAATAACAGCGGAAACCCCCATGTTCATCGGGAGCAGCAATGGTGACAGCTCTTTCTTACACCTGACAGACGCATCAGGGAAACCAAGGTATTTTATCCCAGGCTCCTCAATAAAGGGAGAGGTACGCTCGATTCTTGAGATCATGAGCTTCTCGAAGATGCGGGTTGATGAATCAGCGGCCTTTACTCTCCGCGAGATCGGCACCAGCAAGAACAAACTATACAATATCCTGGATGACATTCAAAGCGTACATTGCGGCTGGCTCAGGCAGAACCCCGAAGGCGAGGGCTGCGTGATTTACGACCACAGCTTTCCGAAACGGATAAGCCTCGAACGTATAGATGATTACCTTGGCAGGCCGGTTATGAAAAACCATTTTATGGCTGGCGGCAATCTTAAAGATGAAATTGAAGACGGAAAGGATGTCTTTGACCAGAAATCAGCCAGGTTCAAATACCACCTCATTGAACAGTCCGGCCGATCCATTAAGAACTTCCCGTTCTCTCCGGATCAGGAGGCAAATACCAAAATCCAGAACAACAGGGTTCGCTTCGACCAGAACTCGGCTCAGAAAGGCACAATTGTATTCACCGGACAGCCCGGACCAAGAAAATACGACAATCGTACAGGCAAGCATACAGGCAAGTTCTACGAATTTGTCTTCCCTGACGAATGCAAGGGTGAATACCCGATTGATTCCGAGATGCTTAGGCATTTCAAATTCATCTATTTCAGTACAACAGCCAACGAGAAGGAATCAAAGAAGCAGGAGATCAGGTGGCTCAAAGGCCTGCTCAATGATCCTGACAAAGGCCTGCCGGTATTTTTCCGGCCAGACGGAAAAGGAGGCGTTAAGGATTTCGGTCTCGCGTATCTCTACAAACTGCCATACAGCAGGACACCGTATACAAGCCTTCCGCCAGAGCACCGGAAAAAGAAGCGCGACCTTGCCGAGTGCATCTTCGGCTACACCTCACCTGACGGCGGGAGTCTCCGCGGCCGTGTGCATTTCGGCAGCGCATTCTCGAAAAATGCCGAGCCGTACCCCAAGCCGGTTCCTTTAGCTCTCAGCTCTCCGAAAGCCTCCTATTATCCGATTTATATCAGTCAGAAAGGCAGGGACGGCATAGCGAAGAAATACAACACCTACAATGACGGCAGTCCTTCCGGATGGAAACGCTACCATGTCAGACAAAATCCCCAGACAGGGGATGGGACCTATGCCAGGAATAAGGACGGCACACCGAACTCCAATCTGAATACAACTATTTGTCCTGTTAACAAGGGAGCGGTATTCACATCTGACATCACCTTCCACAACCTAAAGCCGGAAGAGCTCGGAGCGCTGCTGTCCGCCCTCACCTTCCACAACACAAAGGGCTGCTTCCACCAGCTCGGACAGGGCAAGCCCTACGGCTACGGAAGATCAACCTATAAAGTGGCCCTTGACATGAATCTCGCAGCCAGAGCAGGAGACTTCCTGGCCAGCTTCGAGAAGAAGATGAATGATTTCACCATGGAAAGTCTCAGGACACCATGGCTGCAGACGGAGCAGATCACATCGCTGCTATCCATGGCTCATGAGAAAGTTGACGGGCAGGGATACAACAGTGCTGACTTTAAGTACATGCACATGGACAGCGACGACCGCAAACAGAACGATTTTCTGCAGGCCAAAAAGGATCTTGAATACCTGCAGCCTGTTACCGCTCTCCTCAGGAAGAAAGCAGCCACCTCGCTTGAGGAAGAGCTGAAGAAGGAGCGCATGGATGAGATGGAGAAGCTCGTGAAGTCAGTTCTCGGGCTCCTTCAGGATACAGACAGAGATCATGAAGCTGAAATTCAGCAAAAGCTGCAGGATTATGAAAAAGACAGCGGAGCCCGCATAACCATTGACTCGCTTAAAGAGGCACTGGAAGAGAAGAATCGCAAGCTGCAGGAAGAAGCGACCAGAAAGAAGCGCGAACAGGAGGAGGTGTCAGCCCGGAAAAAGGAGAGCTTCCGCGCGATCCTGCTGTCAGGATTCCAGGCATTTATGGGCGATGTACCAGAGTCTTACGAAAAGTGGCGCGGCAAGATAAGGGACTGGCTTGAAATCCTCAGGAAAAGCGGTGAAGGAAGAAAAGAACTAAACGATGACGAGAAATCTTTTGCGTTCAGGCTGATCAGGAAATTCTACCAGTCAGCAGATACAAAGAAACGCAAGGCCATTAAGTACAAAGAGGCATCCAAGCTCATAGGAAGAAATTTCACCGAGCGCGATCTCAAAAATTAAAAAAACGGCGGCAGAGGCAAATGGAACTGGTTCTCAACACCTATGGCGTGTCCCTCAACCGTGACAACGAGGGCTTTGTCATCACCACCAGTGACGGAAAGCAGCGAATTCCGGTGGCCGGCATCGACAGCATCCAGGTAAGCAGCGGAGCGCAGATCACGAGCGATGCCGTCCTCCTTGCCGTCGAGAATGAGATAGAGATTATCTTCGTTGACCGCCAGGGGAACCCGATGGGGCGACTCTGGAGTCCGCGCTACGGCTCTGTCTCCTCAATACGCAAGGGACAGCTGAACTTTACCGCCTCCCACGCCGCAGTTGACTGGATAAAGGACGTGCTGATCCGGAAGATCGGCAACCAGCAGGCCCTGATGCTTCTTTTCGGCAGTGACGGACAGTCCGGCGTCCCAAAAAACATCTCAAGGCTTGACGACTACCAGAGCAAAATCAGGGCGCTCGACGGCGACATCGTCAACGACATCGCCCCGATGCTCCGCGGCTGGGAGGGGCAGGCGTCGCGCATATACTTCTCCACGATTAACATATACCTCCCGGAGAAGCTGCGCTTCGAGACCAGGGAGCAGCATCCTGCCTTCGATGTCACCAACGCATTCCTCAACTACGGCTACGGCATGCTATACGGCCGCATCGAGGGGGCTCTCATCAAGGCAGGCATCGATCCGTACATCGGCGTGCTGCACAGGGATGACTACAACCGCCCGGTACTCGTCTACGATGTCATAGAGATCTACCGCATCTGGGTTGACTACGTTGTCTACACCCTGCTAGCGCAGGACATTGTCACTGACGAGTTCTACTCGGTGAGGGGCGACGGCTCATACTGGCTTGAATCGCTCGGCAGGCGCATCCTCATCCAGACGCTCAATGACTACCTCGATGAGGTCATTTCCGAGGACGGCGTGCAGCGCTCGCGCCGCACGACCGTCAGCCTCTACATCCAGTCACTCGCGCAGAAATTCAAGGGACTCGCATAATGATAATGCTTGGCAGCAACTTTCAGGCTCCTGCAGACCAGCTGCAGAAAGTGCAGGAGGAATATCTTTTCAGCATGCTGAGGCATCCGAGAACAGAACTCGCGAGCCTCGTGCAGAGCCTCAGGGTCGTGAGCCATGTTGACCAGAGCCGCTACGAGCAGCTGAAGAAGAAGCTTCCCTATGCAGTCTGCGGCATCTTCAACCCGAGATGCAGACGGAAGGAGAACTTCGCATACACTGAGCGGTTCATCATAGAAATCGGGCACCTTGCAGCCAAAGGTCTCTCCCTTGCGGACGTCAGGCAGCAGGTCAATGCCGACAGGGATGTCATGCTGAGCTTTGCCTCACCCGGGCGGGACGGGCTCAAGGTGATGTTCGCCCTCCGGGAGCGTTGCTATGACGCCGGCCTCTATTCCATTTTCTACGTGAAGTTCGCGCACGAGTTTGCCCGGCGCCACAGCATTGAGGGAGCGGTGGACAGCCTCGGCTCCGATGTGATGCAGGCCTGCTTTGTGAGCCCTGACGAGGAGGCGTACTTCAATCCTGATGCTGAGAAGGTAAGCCTCAGCGATTACGTCGATACAGCCAATCCCGAAGATGTGTTCCGCATCAAGCATGAGGATGAGGAGTACGCGAAGGCCGTGAAAAAGGCCGCTCCACCGGAGCCCAAGGCTCCGTCGGATCCTGACAGCGAAATACTTGATGCCATCCGGAAAAAGCTGAGCCCTGCCGCTAAGGCACGCAGGGCAAAGCCGGCCTCCGATCCGAAAAAGCTTGAGAGGATTGAGGTGGAGCTCCGGAAGGACATCGAGGAGACCGGCATCGAGGTGACTGACATCGTGGGACTTCCCCAGGCGAGGAAAATACAGGCAAGGCTCGGCGCTAAAACAGCAGAGGTGAGCATCTTCCAGGGAAAGGACTCCTTCACTGTGGTGTTCTCGCCCTGCAGCGGCACAGACAGCGAGCTGAACAGGCTCCTTGCTGACATGGTCAGGAATTTCATTGCCAACATGGAGTGAGCCGCAGACCTTATCAGTCTGATTGTGCATGCTCCTCAAGGCTGGGTCTGTCCGCAGGGGCTCTCGCCGAGGAATTTTTGCATCATCAAATGAGGAGTCCTGTCCGGATCTGCGGCCGAAGGCTTCCGTGGGAGGCGCAGATGCTGTTCTTTGTGATGTACGATATCGAAAGCAACAAGGTCAGGCAGAACATTGCCAAATATCTCGAGCGGAAAGGCTGCCAGAGGATCCAGAAGTCAGTCTACCTTGCGAATCTTGACCGCTCCGCCTACGACCAGATCCGCTCGGACCTCGCCGAGGTGCACGGCATGTACGAGAACAGCGACAGCATAATCCTCTGCCAGGCATCGTCGGATGAGCTCAGATCAATGGATGTGATCGGGCAGAACCTAGACCTCGACATAATCCTCAAGGACAGGAACACGCTGTTCTTCTGACGTTCTCACTTCTGTTCTCCGTGCAGCAGGGCTGTCATACCTGCAGCTTTCCGAAGGAACCTGGCTGAGCGGAGGAGAGGATCGTCCGCACTGTCCAGTAGTCAGGACTGCCGCCAAGCTCAAGGGCCCTGCGGCAGGCCTCCTCAAGCCTCGCCGGAGTGTAGATTTTCGAGAGCATCAGGAACAGGCGGCACGCAGTCAGGGCATCGTTCCACGGGGAATGCGATTTAAGGATTGAGCAGGCGATTTTCCGGGCTGACTCCCCTGTCTCACCGGCCCAGCGCAGAAGGCTTTCCTCATCCCACTCCCCTGTGCTTTCCTGGCTCCTGCACCGGTGGCTGCTCACGGTGCTGTACTGCCCCTTCCGTCCGTAAAGCCTCCGGTGCGACGCGGCCTTCCGCCCGTCCGAGAAGATCTCCACGGATGTGTCCGTCAGCCTGACATCGACGTCCTTTCCCGCGAGCTCACGGGGTACAGAGTAGCGCATGTACTCCAGGACAATATAGCCGTTTTTCTGGACTCTGCCCTTAGTCCATGAGGCGTATTCGTAAGGCTCGGGAGGCAGGGGAGAGAGGACCGGTTTCTCCTCTTGCAGAAAAAGATCCGTGCGCCCTGCAGCTCCTTCAGCAGGCAGCAGGCTGTTGTACTCTCTTACCCTCTCCCGGATCCTGAGGTTCAGCGCGTCAATGGTGGAAAAGCTCTCACCTTTGAGCGCGCCCATAAGCCAGGCTGCAGCAGCTCCCGCGGCACTGCCATGCCCTCCTGACGGAGTGCTCTTTATGCCCCGGGGCATTTCCGGAATGACCGCGGTGCAGTAATGCCCCGCGAACTCCTGCAGCGCGCGGCTGAACTCATGGTCCATTTCCTGACTCTTCCGCGATGCAGGAACTCTGTCCACTGCGATCAGCTTCGGAACGCCGCCGAAGTACTCAAGCATGCGTACGTATGCCCTGATCCGGGATGAGACCTTTACATCAGGAAATGCCATGGCAAAGGTATAGCCGCTGAAGGAGAGCGCTGCCACGAACAGAGAGGCTCTGACAGGCTTTCCGGATGCGCTGTCAGCGACTGTGATGCCGCCTGAAATCCAGACAGTCTCCGCCTGCCTCCCCGGAATCCCGGTCTGGCCGGCCGCGCCACGGCGCTTCAGCAGCTCCTCACAGATATAGTGGCAGAACCTTGAGTACATCAGGGGCTTCCCGTCAAGCCTGCCGCACTCATCAAGATATTCGTTCCAGATGACCGTCCTGCTGGCCCCGTCGCGGTACAGCCTCAGCATGACACGCGCCATGTCAGGGAGATGCCTGTCAGTGCCGTGCCTACCCTTCCCAGGGAACATGACGGCAGCAAGCTTCTCTTCTGTCATGCCCTCGGGAAGCGGCCAGCTGATGCCAAGCTCCGAGGCGCGCTTTCTGACTATGGCAATGGTTTTAGTTGAGACCCTGCAGGATCTGACAATCTCAGTAGTCTTCAGATGCAGTGACAGAAGTCTGAGTATCTCACGGTACCTGGTCATACGGACGCCCATGTATTCACTCACGGCAGTTTCAGCCGGCAAGATCACCATCCCAATGCCTGAACGGTTTCCTGTGCGGCTGAATTGCCGGCAACAGTAGGCCTGTCTGATGCCACTCCCGGACTTTTCCGTAAAAATGGAAGTTTGTTTTCCATAATACAGGAATTTGCCATTTTTAAGCTACGCAAGTCTTTAAAATAGTGCCGTGCAGCACAGAATATGTCAGTTTCAACAAAACCAGAAAAAGTGACAGCGCTGCCGGAAATTTGGTTTTCAGCGTTGACCTGACTGGGCTTTTTCAATAGAATGCAAGGAGAGAGCAGTGTCCCGGCCCGGTTTTACCGGGTGTTGCCCTCAGGGCCTATCAGCCAAAAGAACAAGGATTAAGACCCGGTACGGTGCGCATAATGGACTCCATAGTCTTGGCTCAGGGCCTATCAGCCAAAAGAACAAGGATTAAGACCTTTGAGCCGCACCCAGTACGGCTGGGGCTTGTCCTCAGGGCCTATCAGCCAAAAGAACAAGGATTAAGACCTGCGCACCGACAACTGGTTCAGCCCTGCCGCGTCTCAGGGCCTATCAGCCAAAAGAACAAGGATTAAGACCTGCGCACCGACAACTGGTTCAGCCCTGCCGCGTCTCAGGGCCTATCAGCC
>JAEEGL010896556.1_pt1 | contig 11272 bp, 10 predicted proteins | sample 9134231 | NCBI WGS metagenome assembly JAEEGL01 (sample SAMN16246548, study PRJNA631951) | gut metagenome | biome: gut microbiome; feature: rumen; material: fiber-attached | host: Bos | place: Iran: Karaj | collected 2018-10
AAATCGTCCAAGTCCGGATTGTTGAGGAACACGTCGGCGTAGTTGCCCTGATACGCGAAGCTGAAATGCGGATAAGCGGCCTTCGCGTTCCGCAAAGCCGCAGTAAGGCAAACCGTGTCGCCCAGATGATTGTATGTCTTCAACAGGATTTTCATCCTTGCGCAGTCTCCTATGTTTTGAATATGTCTCACATATATACTTGTTTTCTACCAAAAAATGTCGCTTTGTGTATCCGCATTACCAAAGACTTCACGCCGAGTCTCCCCACTCCATGCCGTATTGGAAGTAATCAGAATAGTCGCCTACCAAATGGCCGTCTTCAATGTGCCATCCTTGATAGTCCTGTTGTATGAAAGACTGCGGAGGACGCGGGAATGTATTTGAAAGAATGACACCGCTTCCAGAAGGTACTTTAATGGCGTTGTACCCTTCAACAATAGGCGCACCGAAATTATAAAATCCGTATGTATTATACCACGGTGTAGCATTCCCATGATAAACAAGTTTGCCTTGCAATAGATGCCCAAATTCAGAATTTGGAATAAACTCAAACTTTGTCATCATGTCAATGTCAGTTTGATATTCTTCATAAAATGAATGCCACCACATGTGATAGAAGTCGAAAACGCGATTGACATTTTGCACTTTCTGTTTCGCATTTTCTACCGCTTCATTATAAGAATTTTCAGACGATGAAAAATCATCGCCTTCACCTTCCATTGTAGTTAGCTGAAAAGTTCCTAAGTTTATATGATAGCCATCTATATAGCTTATATCTATATGTGTCATAAGAGAAATCATCACGGCACGAATCGCGCCCCAGTTCCCGTATGTGCTACCTGTTCGTGGATGGCCTTCCGAATCAACGGAACTACCTTCAGACGGCATATCCAACAATTCCATCGCTTTTTCATACAGACTTTGAAATGTCCATCTGTTTTGGCTATATGATACATTGTAATTATATGGCAAGTATTGATTAAAATAATACCAAGATAATTCACCAATTAACCTATCAATGCTTTGCAAGGTGCTTACAGAAAACCCCATTCCTTCTTGCGGATCATACATGATTTCATTAAGCCCACCATAAGGTCTTTCATTATTAGCCGGATATGTCAATCCAATAATAGCGAATCGCTCCTTTAATGCGTTGACCAATGCATGCGTCAAAGGATATAACGGAAGCCCTTCTATATAAGGAAACTCAGGAGCAGGCGTTGAAAAACCTTTAATTGCCGAAGGAATATTCATGACACCCACCTGCCAGTTACAGTCAAATTACCAGGCATGTTCATGCGCTGAACCGAGTAAACTTCATCATCCTGCGTAACAGTCGCAAGCGCATAAACCCACCGTCTGTCAAAATAATTTATAGTTGGAAGTGATGCGGCTATTGCAATAGTACGCATATTTGCCGCGTAATTGACATCCACATATACAACTCCTACCATTGCAGTTAATTTAATAGAATCTATTTCCCAACTATTTGAACCAGAATATATATAACCCGCCTTAAGACTATTCGGATTGGCTGAATTGAAAACATGAACATATTGAAGGCCTTCAATTTCTTCCATCTCCACGTCGAACGCGCCTTTAACCCTTGCGCTTTCAGCCGTCGCCTGCAGGAGTACAAGACTTCCCTTGCCGTTCGCGCCCAAGCCCAGAAGTCTCGCCGTGCCTTCGGACGACAAGCTGAAAACGGACGGGTTGGAAGTCGATGGCACGACATACGGCTGGACTGCGCCGCCGGAATAGGACACGTCGATCTTCACCGCGCCGCTGACGACGCAACTGCCGACCGATCCTTCGGTAAGCCTGTCCTCGACAACGCCCCACGGCCTTTCAGAACCGTCGTACTTCACGACAGGGACGATGCCGCTGACGGTATTGGCAATGTCATAGCGCAACGTGACGGCAGATCCTGCAGGAATGACAACGCTTCCTATATTGTAAACAGGAATCCTCAACGCGCCGTCGCGGAAACGCCCCAACGCCTTTTCGCCGCTGTTAGGGAACGCGTTCACCTTGTCCGCAGTCGCGTTGAGAGCGGACGCGCTAGGGACATACGTGTCGCCTTGGTTTATTTTGCCTATAAAAGCCATCGTCAAACTCCAAGCTGGTCAAAATCTATGGCTTCCACAACGTCCGAACGGAAGATGTAATCGACTACTTTTGTAACAGATTCACCGCTAACGGCATCGCTTGTCACGACCCATGCGTACTGATGCCCGTAAAGACCGCCGCCGTCGTCGAACTGCTTTCCGGCGACACGCGGGTTTGTCTCGTTCATGCGGATAAGGAACTCGAACGTAACCTTAACCTTGTCAACGCCGCGCAGCGGAGTGCTGTAGCCGCAGCCAAGGAACATGACCTCGCCGCGCTCCCATCCCTTGAACTCGCCAAGATTCACCTTGCCTTGGCAATGCCCCATCTTGCGCCGCCACTCCCAGCTGCGGGCCTGCTGAAAACTTATCGTCTTGGTATATACCTCGCGCAACTCGCCGCTAGGCACGTCAACGCCGACGGCCTCGCTAGACGCGCCGCGTTGCCCGTTCCAGCCTATTGGAATCTGCTTCGCGGCATCATGCGAAATGCCAGGAAGCCCGTTGCGCTTGTAAACGCACACCTGGTCTATGGCCTGCACGACATGAATCGTCGTGGGCGAACACTGGAACGACACTTCCGGCACATCGTCGCCGTCCTGCTCGTCGTCGTTCGATGTCGGCGACGAACCAGTCGTGAAAGCATATTCAACGGCGACCTTCCAGATGCTGTCGCCGCATTTCTCATGGACGCGGGACTGGAGTTTCGGAATCTTCCTTATCCCGTCAACGTCATAGATGAAATTCGGCGTCTTCGCATAAGCCGCCGTGCAAGCCTCAAGCTCGTTCGTCGCGCCACGGACTACATAGATGAACGCGATGCTGCTGCTGGCGTTGCCAACGTCACCGTTGCGCAACGTCAATTCTTCCATTTCATAGCCTTCGTCGATAGTTATGTTGTCAAGATTCATTGTCATGCCCCCGCGACAGCCAGACGGCTGTTCAAATCGCTTACCTTGCTTGAGATGCCTGCAATACTCGCCTTGAGTATGTTCAACGTGCTTTCAGATCCTTCCGTAGCCTTCGCGATGCGAAGCTGAAGTCCGCTTGCGCCGACTGCACGTGACAGCGCGGCTGCTGAGAACGAGCCGATCGCATTCTGTCCGCCTTTCGTGACGGCTGTCTCCGCGGCTCGTCTCGCCTCGTCGCGTTGCTGCAGGAGATGGGTTTCACGTTGAGCGGCCTCTTGAATCACGCCGCGCAGACGTTCGATGTTGTCCTGAATGTCGATGCTGTCCTGCCTGCCCATCGTGCCGTCGTAGTAGCCGCCTTCACGGGCGATTTTGAAAATCTTGTTGTATTCGTCCGTGGCCTGCTTCAACGCCTCGGAGTTCTTCGCCAGCAAGTCGTCCATCATCTCTATGGCTTCGGCGAGCTTGTTGTCCTTGACCAGTTTGTTGTACTGCTCAGTCTCGGCGGTCTGCGCACGGCGTTGCTGTTCCTTGGCGAGAATGTCCGAAATGGCGTTTTCGTCGCTTTCGGCCTTCCGTTGCGTGGCCCTGCTGTCCTCAATGTAGGCTTCCTTCAACTGCTGGTTGTAGGTGTCTTCCATAGCCGCCAGCTTGCCGGACAGTTCGCGGATAGCGGCTGTCTGCTCACGGACAATGCCCTCGTTGGCCTCTCTCGCTATCCTGTCGCTGCTCTTGGTTGAAGACGCAGGAATGGCGTTCAGCTTGTCCTCGGCGATTTTCAGCTCGTTCCGATGGTACTCAAGTTGCGTCTCAATCAGACTGCGGTATTCGGCGCGGTTTTCCTCAATGGCCTTGCTCTCTTTCTGCAAGGATGACAGATGCCTGCTTGCGGCAGCTTCGTCGAGTTTTTCCATCTGCTTTCTAGCATTGTCGAAGTCCTTCAACGACGGCGCAGGTTCGATTGCGGCGCGTTCGGTCTTTGCATCCGCATTGCCGTTTCCAGCACCGCCTTTCTTGAACTTTTCGTATTCCTTGCGTTTCTCGATCAGTTCTTCAAGCGTCCGCTTCAACTCTTCAAGCTGCTGCTGTTCAGTAGAGAACGAATTGCCTTGTTTCGTAGCATACAGAAACGCGTCCTGTATCTTGTCGCGCAATTCACTCAACTGGCTTGTGGACATTGTGCCGATGTCTTCAAGAACGCCCTTGTCCCAATAAGGTTGTTTCTTGAACGCATAACCGCCACGAGCTGTCATAACACGCCCCTCGCCTTCATGGTACGTATATCCCATGCGCTTAAGGATTTCAGCTTGTTCATCGGACACGTTGTCCATCGTGAATCTTCCGAAGAAGCCAGATTTGGACTGCGCAGTCTTGAAGAATCCGGAATAAGATGAACTTGCCTTTCCGGTAAGCTCCTTGATTTCCTTCTCGCTTTCGGACATGATGGCCTTTTGCTGTTCGTCTGAAAGACGTTTCTGCGCGGCGGCAGCACCGTTTAGTTTTTGCGTGACTGAATCAAGCGTGATTCCAAGATCGCCATATTTGTCGGACAGCTTGGCGATGATGTCGATTGCTGACTGCTGCTGTTCGGAATTGAGTGACGTAAGACGCTCAAGCTCGACAAGATAGCCGATGTCGTTTCGCATCTCGTCGTATTCCTTCTTCAATTCCTCTCTATGCTTCGCATGTTCGGCAGCTCGTTCGCCGAAAGCCGCCGCCTCTCCACGGGCTTTCTCGGCGGCCTTGTCGAACATACGATTTACAAGCGAAATCGTCCCCACAAGCGCGACAAGCGCGAACATCACGGGGTGCGCGGAAATAGCGTCAAGCGCGACTTTCAAGCCCTTGGCGGCGAAAGCCGCGCCCTTGGCGGCGACGGCCTCGGCGGCGTAGCCAGCGGCGCGTAGCTTGGACGCTCCGCTTTGGACGGAGGCGGCATAGATGTCAGCCGCGCTCGTCGCGAGAATCGCCTGCCGATGCCTTGACAGCATATTGAACGTGAATGTGTGCGCCGCACCGCCACGGGCGATTACGGCGGCGTATTTCTGCGAATCGGTCATCGCGGCACGTCTTGCGACGGACAGCTTGTTCTCCGCTTCGACAAGACGCATCTTCGCGGATTCAGCTTCGACATCCGCGTCGAAAGCCTTTTCAGACGCGACGTAGGACTTCCAGCCTGCTCGTGCGCCGGCAGCGTTGGAAGCCTTCAAAAGCTCAAGACGCAGTTTGATCTCATTCTTCAATTCGACCTGCCGCGCCCTCATAGCGGCGATTTCCCTGTCGATTCCTGCAGTTTCAGCGGAATAAGAACGACGCGCGAGTTCAATGCGCTGTTGAGACAGGTTTATGATCTCGCGTTCCTTGGCTATGCGCTGGTCGAAGTGCTTGACGTTGATGTCGCGACCGCGTTCAATGTTCTTCCTTGTCTTGCCCCTCGCGTTGGCGATATAGGCCTGCTTCTCTTTCTCGATTGACGCGATGACTTTTTCATGGGAAGCGATTTCGATCTTCTCGGCATCGATGACGGCCCAGACGGATTTCAGCTTTTCCTTTTCGATCTTCTTCAACGCCGCAGTCTTCGTCTGCATTTCCGCGATTGACGCATGCGCCCGTTCGTTGCTGGTATCGACTTCAAGTTGTGTCATCTGACGCTCGAAATCGACATTTGCCTTGCGGTCTGCGGCCTGCTTCTTGGCCTCGAACGCCTTGGCGGCGGTGACGGCCTTCTCGTTCATGATGCGTTCGGCGGCATTCTTTTCAGCCTGCGCCTTGGCAAGATTCTCACGGGCCATCTCCATTCTCTCGGCCTTGCTTCCGAACTCACGGGCGGTGGCCTCATGCTGCGCGGCGAGACGGGAGGCCTTCTCGGCGTTGGAACTTGCCTCTGCGGCGGCTTTGCGCGACTTTCCGGCGATAGCCTCGGCGTTCGCCGCCTCCGCGCTCAACTCACGGTTCTGCGCACGGAGGGAGGCATTGGTAGCCTCGGCCTGCGCCTGTAAAGACTGTTGCTGCGCAATTGTCTTTTCAGCCGTGGCCTGCGCCTGCGACATGGCCTCGCGGTCTTTCGCAATCTGCTCCGTCTTCTGCTTGATTAGAAGATCGTTTGAACGGGCGGCTTGCTGCGCGATTTGCAAATCAGCGTCGGCCTGCTGTTTGGCGGCTTGCGCAGTAATCTTGTCGTTGGCGGCCTGCTCGGCGGCGATCCGGCGTGATTCGGCTTCGGCCTGCAACGCCCTCACGTCCGCGCCGACGACTCCGGCGGACTTGCTTTCAGCGGCATTGTACGCCTTTTGGGCTATGTTCGCCTGCCGTGTCGCGGACGCGGCGGTCTTCTCGGCCTCACGGGCGATAAGACGCTGAGTGTTCAACTGTCGTTCAAGTTCCTCATGCTGCGCCCTCAACGTGGCGAGACGGTTGTTCTCGGCCTTGGCCAGGCCGACATAATGCTTGTCGCCAGCGGCGATCTTCTTGTTGTAGCTTTCGACAAGAGCGACTTTCTTCTGCTGAGCGGCCTCGTTCGCGTTGACTTCGCCTTGCAGTTCGATAAGACGCTTGCTTGCTGCATCCTTCTCTGCATTCCGCTGCGTAGCCAACGCCTGCAGCTTGTCGTTCTCTGATTTCTTGGAAGCGGCGTCAAGGCGCAGTTGCGTACTCAACGCGTCGCGATCCTTTGAACGGTCAAGAGCCTTCTTCGCATCGTCGTACTGCTTCGCGGCAAGAGCGGATGCCTTCGTCCTGACTTCAAGCTCGCGCCCCGCGCTTTCCGCAACCTGACGTTGCGTGTCAAGCGTGTCCTTCATGGAAGCCTTCTGGGATTCAAGCGCGGCGACTTCGGACTGCGCGGCGCGAATGCTGGACTGGTAGCCTTCTTCCTTTTCCTTCAAGTCGGCACGGGCGGCAAGCGCGGCGGCTTTGGCGTCCTTCGCCATGTTGGAGCTTTCGGACATCTGTTTCGCGACTTTCTTCTGAGCCTCACGCTTCTGCTTCGCGACGGCATCGTCAGCGTCGGCGGCGACTTTCAGCCGCTCGGCTTCAAGTCTCTTCTGGTTCGCGATGTCACGGGCCTGCAACGCCGTCTTTTCAAGCATGGAACGCTTTTCAATTTCAGCGGCACGTTCGGCCGCGGCGGCCGAGCCGGACACAAGCCTGTCAATCGCAAGCAACGGCGCGACAAGCTGTTTCGCCGAATACAGCCACATGGAAAATCCCTTGGCCATGACACCAAAGGCAAGCGAGTACGTCCCGAACTGCATTACAAAACCAAGCAGTGTGCCGACTGCGCCTGACGCGTTGTTGACACTATTTACAAATTGAGTAATCTTCGCGATTGTATCTGAAAAGTCGAAAGACCATAGCTTGCCGATAGTAATATACAAATCATTGAACGCCGATTCCATGCGTTTGATCGCTCCGTAGATTCCGGAGTCCATTTCCTTGGCGACACGCGCGGCCTCGCCGCCGCAATTGCGAAGTTGCTGCAGGAACTCGTCGATGGCTGCGGCGTTCACGGAAAGAGGAAGTCCTGCCAGAGAACCGCGAACCTCGAATATTTCCTCGGCGATATGGATTCTCTCGGCGTGGGAAAGCGTTGACATGACTTTCGCAACGTCGGCCAGCGTCTCATGAAGCGGACGCATGTTTCTTTGCGCGTCTTCAACGTCGATTCCGAACGTTCGCAGGAAACTCTTGACGCGCGGGTCTGCCAGACGCTTGACGGAACGGCTCAACGCTGTGCCGGCCAACGCCCCGCGAATACCCATGTTCGCAAGAACGCCAAGGGAAGCTGACATTTCACGGATGTCGGAACCCGTGTTCGCGAAGTTCGGGCCAGCCTTGACGGCGGCTTCCGCGAAGTCGTTCAATGTCTGCGCGGACTTGTTGACCGTCGTGACGACTACATCCGTGATGTCGCCAAGATGCGACGAATCAAGCCCGAAGACGCGCATCTGATTACCAGCGACCTGCGCGGCGACGGCCAGATCGTCGCCAGTCGCCTTGGCAAGATTCATGACAGGTTTGATAGCGTCCTTGACTTCCTTCACTGAAAAGCCAAGACGGCCCAAAGCGACCATGCCGTTTGCGACCTCGGCAGTCGTGAACGACGTTGCGCGGCCCAATGCGCGAGCCTTTTCAGAAAGTTCGTCGAACGCCCGTCCAGTCGCGCCAGTGATGGCCTTCACCTGACGCATCTTCAAGTCGAAGTCGGAGAAAATCTGGACGGCCTTCAAGAACGGGGCTTGCACGATGGCAGAAATCAGTCCTACCTGCGTTCCCCATTCGTTGATTCCGGCGATGAAACGCTTCATCCGCGACTGGGATTCCTTCAACCCCTTCGTCAGTTCCGCGCTGTCCATGCCGATCTTTACGAATGCGGCACCAGCTATGATCGAGTTCATGCCTGGCATGTAAAATCACCTCTATTGCTTCTTTGCCACTCTTGCCAAGGCGCCGCTTTCGACGACATGCCTGAAATAGTCCCATGCAACCGCGCCGGAAAGCGTCGTGTTCTTCTTCCTTCTCTCCGATTTCTTCACATACGGATTCAGTTCGTCCGGATGGACTGCCTTTGAACCTTCCTTCCTGTTCATGTTGATGATAAGCGATTCTATGGATGCGGTCTGATTCCACTCGAACTCCCCGCGTCCGTCGGCCATCATCTTCAATTCACGGAGGGTGAAAGGCCTTGGGTCGATGCCGACGATTCCTCCGTATTCGTAAGCAAGCTGTTCAGCCGTTCGTCCATCTCTTCCTTGAACGCCTTGCTGTCCGCCAGCTCGTCCAGTTGATGCTCCGCCTTCTCCTTGAAGTCCCGCGTCTTTTCGTATATCAGCGTCAGCATCTTTCGCTTCGCGGGCGGGAAAAAATTTATGATTTCCTTCATGAGAGCGTCAACGGCTGCATCGACAAGCTCCTCGTCGAACAATTCCATGAACGGCTCGACATCCAGCTTCTCATTTTCGCTGTTCGTCCGGCAAAGATAATAAAGGACTTCCACGACCTTGTACTTGTTGTCCACAAGCTCCTGCAGGCCGTCCGTCGAAACGCCGTCCTTGTTGAACGAAATCATGTTGATAAGATCAACGCCGCAGTCGGCCCGTACCCGCTGCGCCGTGCCAAGATTGATGTTCAAGCCCCATTTCCTGCCAGTCTTGTCAGTAAAGAAATTCATCGTATGTCTCCTTGTCTCAAATTACAAACAACCCATTGCCGGACTGACAATCCGGCAACGGGCCGTTTTCACCGCAGCCTATCAGGCCGCTCTCTTCCACGACGGGGCGCGGCCGGAAGAACCGCCGATGTAGGTCGGCTTCGCCGTCACGTTGATGGCGACGGCCTCTTCCAGATTCTGCTCGATGTTGAACTGCGTGATGGAAGCGTCGCAGTCAAGGCCGGAGCCTGCGCCGTCGGACACGAACAATGCGATGGACGTGTTGCCGAAGAAGGCGTTGGCGATGGCTTCCATGTCGGCGTCCTCGACATCGTAGAGCATGGCGAACTCGATGCTGGCCTCTTTCAGAGTGCCAACCGTGACACGCCAGCCTTCGGCGGCTCGCGTCGTGATGTCGGCTTCGCCAGTTTCGAGGTTGCAGGTCACGTCCTTCACGTTCTTCATGAGCGTGGCGGCAGTCGTGCCAGCCGCGCCGCGGAAGAGCTTGCAGTTAAGTCCCAATACAATCATTTCTTACTCCTTTCTAATGGTTTATTGAATTGCGTTTTTCCATACCGATGAAAGCGTCGGCAAGGCTTTCATGAGAGCCGGGGCCATGTACGGGCGCGGCGGGTATTTCACCAGCTTCGTGGCGGTCGATCCGGCCATGAGCCGATGGTACAGCCGCGTAGAGTGCTTCGCCTGCCGTTTCGTGGCTATGCGAATCCACACTACCTTTCTGCCGGATTTAGGATCTGTCCGCGTGTCGCTTCGCAGGATAGCGTCCTTGTGCCGCCGCTTCCTCACTTGGGATTCAGTAACGGGGGCCACCTGCCCTATTTTCACGCCGTTCCAAAGTTCCGGATCAATGTCCTTCACGACGGCCTCGCCGCCGAACTCATGCAGACGGGCGACGTTCGCAAGGCCACGCTTGATGTAGCGTGGGCCGATGTACGCGAACTTGTCATCCGTGTCGAATATGATGGAGCTTTTCAGCCCGAAGTGGTCGTATGGCGAATGAAGAGGCGGCGCGGCGATGTCAGGGTCAGACCTGTGCTTCACGAAATCCCGCGCGATCTTCCTCACGTATGCGCCGCATCGTTTGAGTATTCTCTTGCGGGCCTTGCCTTCCGCTTTAGCAACCTTGTTGAAATGCAGCTGCAGCTTCGCGACAAACTTCATGAAGTGAACTCCTTGAAAGACAGATGAATCACGCCTATGAACAACCCGCGAGAACGCAGGTCTTCGACGGAGAACATCGGCTCCCACTTGACTTTCATGCAACTGCATGTCCCTACCCGCGCGCCGTGCAGCTTCAAGCCGATTTCCTCGACTTTGAGAATCAGCTGCGGAACAGCCGCCTGCTCACGGCATTTGTGGATAACGCCAACCTCGACGGAAAGCGTGTTGTCCTTCGCCGTGCGCGTGGCGAACGCCAGTTCGCGGCCCACCGGAAGTACGACGACTCGCATGTCCTTCATGTCCTTCAAGTTGTAGTCCGGCGCGAAAACCACGTCGGCGTTGTATTCGCCGAGAATGTCTGCCACGCCATTGGCTATGTCAAGAATTGTCGTTGCAGGCATGCGTCATACCTCCAGCGGCTTGTACTCGTCGCGTCCGAGTGAGTGCGTGTGGATTCGGTACATGTTCCCGTTAGTCCCGGAATACCGCCAGCACGGCTCGTCTGTCGGCGAATAGACTTCGTACAGTTCGCCGTTCCGGACGATCGTGTCGCCCTTCTTCGGCTCAACGCCAAGTTCAAGAACGCCGATGATGAAATCCGTGCTTCTGGCCTTCACGGGAAAGCCGGAAACGTCCGACGCGGAGAAGAACGTCCCGCCGACGACCGCGCTGACGCTCTTGAACATGGACACGCCAGACTGGCGGTACTCGACCATCTCCGACGCATGCTCTTTCAGCATGTCGTCAAGGAATTGCTCGCCCGTTACCATCATGTTGTCCATGTCCAAGTGCCTCTCTTTGCGTTACTGTTGGGAAGAGCTGCTGGAAGAGGAGCTTTCCTCGTCGGTATAGTCGCTTCCGCCAACGTTGACGACGACACGGGCGAGCGTCTCGGCGGACGCGAAGTCCGCGATGGCGATGCC
>JAEEGL011177186.1_pt1 | contig 11272 bp, 10 predicted proteins | sample 9134231 | NCBI WGS metagenome assembly JAEEGL01 (sample SAMN16246548, study PRJNA631951) | gut metagenome | biome: gut microbiome; feature: rumen; material: fiber-attached | host: Bos | place: Iran: Karaj | collected 2018-10
GTCAGCAGCGTTTCGTACCGGTCGGGGATGCGCCCGCCGCACGTTTCGCAGACCGCCTGCGCCGCCTTTTTCAGATTCTTGGCGCGCGAATAGTACCCGAGCCCCTGCCAGAGCCGCATCAGCCGGTCAAAGGAGACCGCGGCAAGCGCGTTTACGTCCGGAAGCTCCGCCATGAACCGCTCGTAATACGGCACGACCGCGGCGACGCGCGTCTGCTGCAGCATGATCTCGGAGATCCACACGGCGTACGGGTCGCGCGTTCTCCGCCACGGGAGATCGCGGTGATGCCCGGGATACCATTGTAAAAGAAGGTCCGTCCAGTTCATACGGAAAGTATATCATGCCGCGGCAGCTTTTGCAAAGGGTTCGTCCCTTGACTTTGCTCGCGCGAACGGATATACTCATAGCCGGATCGGATACAGCGGAAAGGACACCTCATCCACCGCAAGCGGTCCCCCTTCCCCTCAAGGGGAAGGCCTTTGGGAAGGAAGGTATTGCTATGAACGAAGCAGAAATCAGAGAACAGGTCAAGGAAGCGTTTTCGATCCTGATGAACGCGGCGAAGCCGGAGGCGGGCGCGCTTCTGGTGCTCGGCTGCTCCACGAGCGAGATCGTGGGGAAGCGGATCGGCTCGGGCTCGAGCGAGGAAGCGGCGAAGGCGGTGCTCGACGCGCTGCTGCCGCTCGTCAAGGAAGCGGGGCTCGACCTCGCGGTGCAGGGCTGCGAGCACATCAACCGCTCGCTTTGCGTGAGCCGCGCGACGATGAAACGATACGGGCTCCAGCAGGTCTGGGTCAAGCCCTGGCTGCACGCGGGCGGCGCCTGCGTGACCGAGGCGTACGCGCGCATCGAGGACGCCGTGATGGTCGAGAGCGTGAACGGCTCCGCGACGCTCGGCATCGACATCGGCGACACGCTGATCGGCATGCATCTGCACTGCGTGGCGGTGCCGGTGCACAGTCCCCTGCGGCATATCGGCGAGGCGAATCTGGTGATGGCGTTCTCGCGCCCGAAATACGTCGGAGGACCGAGAGCGCAGTATGACAACGTGCCGGTCGGAAGCGACGCGCACGTGCAGAGAAAGATCACAGAGTAAACCGGAAAACCGATCCGCGACAGACCGAAAGAACGCTGACTGCGTTCTTTTTTCTTTTTTGTACAAAAAAGTTCGGAAATGACCGAAAAAACCTTTGCCTTTTGCAGGAAGATGGTTTATACTGGTATAGATGTCCGGATTCGGGTCTGTGGTTGCAAGTCGATGCCAGTCGCAGGCGAAACGATCCACGTAAGCGGGCGAAACGCCCGTGAGCACGGTGCGGCTTAGAGGTAAGTCCGGCCGGCGGTTTTCCGTCGAGAGGGGCAGTAGTGGGGAGCAAGGCTTAGGAGCGAACCCCCCTGCCGGCGAGTGTGGGGTCAAAGACCAGGTCAGCCGAAATCGGTCGTCAAAATCATCCAAATCGCGAAGGGAATCAAAACAATCATGTACGAAGACAGAACACTGGTTTGCCGGGACTGCGGCAAGGAATTCGTTTTCACGGCGGGCGAACAGGAATTTTACGCCAGGAACGATTTCAAAAACGACCCCGTTCGCTGCCCGGAATGCCGGAGAGCGCGCAAGAACGCCGCGCGCGGCACGCAGCCGCGTGAACTGTTCGACGCGGTATGCGCCTCCTGCGGCAAGCCGACCAAGGTGCCGTTCCAGCCGAGAAACGACAAGCCGATCTATTGCTCGGAGTGCTTCGCAGCGCGCCGCGGCAGATAAAAAAAGACCCACCTGTACACAAAAGAGCGCCGGAAGCGATGGCTTCCGGCGCTTTTTTCCTGTCGTTTCCGGGGCGCGGGGGTCACTCCCCGGGCTCCGGCGTGGGCGTGGGCGTGGGCGCGGCGTCGGGCGGCGCGGTGGGATGCGGCGTGGCCGCGGGGACCGGGATCGCCGTGGGCTCCGGAGTGATCGCGGAAAACGGGTCCTCGGTGGGGTGCGGGGTGATCGCGGCAAACGGGTCCCCGCCGGGCTCCTGCGTGCGTGCGGGAATCGGGCTCGGGGTGGGCGTTGCCGGCGCGCCCGGCGCCGCGCTCGAACCGGGACCGAGCGGCTCGATGCGTCCGGACCGGGATTTGAAATATGCGGCCACGACGAGCACGACCAGCGCGAGGCACACCGCCGACGCGCCGAGATAGACCAGGGCCCGCGCAAACGTACGGCGCGGCGCGCTCCGGTGCGCGGCTGTTTCGCGTTCGGGGACGCGCCGGTTTGCGAGCGCTTTTTCGAACCGCGCCCTTGCGGCCGCGGGGACCGGCTCCGTTTCGGGTGCGCGCATCGCGTCGGCGCCCCGTTCCTCCGCGTCCAGAAGCACCGCTTCGCGCAGCAGGGTTTCAAACTTGTTTTTCCGCATGACCGTCCTCCTTGCAAAGCGCGAGCACCGCGTTTCGCGCGCGCATCAGGTACACGCGCACGGTGCTTTTCGCGACGCCGAGCGTTCTTGCGATCTCGCCGTCGGAGAGTTCCAGAAGATACTTGAAGCGCAGCACGTCCCGAAGGCTTTCGGGAAGCCTTTGAACGGCGGTCTTGACCTCGGCGGCGGTGAGCCGCACGATCGCCGCATCCTCGGCCGACGCGGACGCGTCTGCGGGCTCGAGGTCTTCGGGCGGCACGGGAAAGACCGCGCCGTTCTTTCTTGCCGCGTTCAGCGCGCTGCGCTTCGCCGCCGTAACGAGGTACGTGATCTGCGCGGGCGGCGGCAGCGAACGGAGCGTGCCGACGTGCCGGATGCAGTTCACGAACGCGTCCTGCACGGCGTCCTCCGCCGCGGCGGAGTCCCGGAGGATCGCCGCCGCCGCGCGCCGGAGCCGGTGATAATTCTCCAGAAACAATTCGCTGATCACGGCGGCGTCGTCCGGCGTCAAAAGCAGAAAGAGCATTCGGAAAGGGCCTCCCTTGTTGTCTTCTCGTTTGGAAAGACGCCGCAGAGCGGCGAAACGCTACATGATTTTCGGAAAAAAAGCAAAAAAAGCCCGGACCGGAGTCCGGGAACGGTCTTGTCAGCCGATCAGGTCGGGATTGTCGGCCAGATACTTCAGTTCCTCGCCGCCGAGCCACGTCTTGAACGCGGAGACCGCGTCGCCGTTGCGGTCCGGTTCGTTGCCGTCGGGCGCCGAAAGCACGACCAGTCCGAGCGGGTTTTCCGTGCCGGAAACATCCGCCCAGCCCGCGGCGCGCAGCGCTTCCGCGATCGCTTCGTCCTTTACGACGGCGATGCACGCCTTGCCCGCAAGCGCGTTGCAGTCGGCCTGCTCGCCCTCCGCGGGCCTGAGCTCGCTGAACGTGATCACGTAGCCCTGGTTCGCCTGGAAATAGCCGAGGACCTTTTTCACGTACGGATCGTCGTACGCGATCGAGACGCCGCCCTTCGCTTCGGGGACTTTCTGACCGCTGCCGCAGCAGCTCAGACCGCAGGAACAGCCGGCGGTCGCAAACAGCAGAATGCCGATGATGACAATCGAAATCAGTTTTTTCATGCAATACTCCTTACCGGATAGTCGGTTTATCATAGCATACTTTTCCGGGATTCACAAGCCCCCAATTGCGGAAAAATCGCGAAAAAGCCGCCGCGTCCGAAAACTTGCTTTTTCCGGCGGTATCTGTTATGATACTCTATTATATCGGAAGAAACGCATCGGAGGGCAGTATGCAGATCATGATCGTCGGCTGCGGCAAAATGGGAACGTCGCTTGCCGTGCAGCTTGTTTCGGACGGACACCGGGTGACCGTGATCGACCGGAGCGAATCGGTGATCGAGCAGATCAGCAACACGCAGGACGTGATCGGCTACGTCGGAAACGGCGCGGTCTTTTCCGTGCTGGAGGAGGCGGGCGCGAAGGACGCCGACCTGCTGCTGGCGCTGACGCAGAGCGACGAGCTGAACCTGCTTGCCTGCCTGATCGCGCATAAGATCGGCGCAAGGCACACGATCGCGCGCGTGAGAAACCCCGAATACGCAAACAATATGTACCGCATCTCGGAGGACCTCGGTCTTTCGATGACGGTCAATCCGGACCGGCAGGCCGCGGAGGAGATCGCGCGGGTGCTGCGCTTCCCCGCCGCGATGCACGTGGAGCTGTTCGCGAGAGGACACGTGGAGCTCGTCACCTCGAAGCTGCCGGAAAACAGCGTGCTCTCGGGCATTCCGCTGTACGAACTGCCGCAGAAGCTCGGCGTCAAGGTGCTGATCTGCGCGGTCGAGCGCGACGGCGTCTATACGATCCCGTCCGGCGGATTCGAGCTGAAGGGCGGCGACGTGCTGTACGTCACCGGCGCGCCGAGAGAGGTCGCGAAGGCGCTGCGCAAGGCGGGCGTGCTCGCGGCGCCGATCCGTTCGGTCATTCTCGGCGGCGGCGGACGCGTCAGCTATTACCTCGCGCAGGAGCTGCTCCGGAGCAATCTTTCGGTCAAGATCATCGAGCGCAGCAAAGACGCCGCGCGGCAGATCGCGGAGCTTCTGCCCGACGCCGCCGTCATCAACGGCGACGTCACCGACCACGACCTGCTGCAGGAGGAAGGCATCGAGCGCGCCGACGCGTTCATCGCGCTGACGGGGCTCGACGAGGGCAACGTGCTTTCCGCGCTGTACGCGAAGCGGCGCGGCGTTTCGAAGGTCATCGCCAAGGTCAACAACGACGGGCTGGAACGGCTCGTGCGCGAGACCGCGCTCGATTCGGTCATCTCGCCGAAGCACGTCGCTTCGAACGTGATCCTGCGCTACGTGCGCGCGCGCGAAGCGAGCGCCGATCACGACGAGGTCCGCGGGCTTTATAAGATCGCGGACGGCTCGATCGAGGTGCTGGAGTTTCTGGCCGGCACGGAGATCCCGAGCCTTCTGAACGTGCCGCTGAAGGACCTGAAAACGAAAAAGAACGTCCTGATCGCCTGCATCGTGCGCAACGGCAAGGCGATCATTCCGGGCGGCGCCGACAGCATCCAGGCGGGCGACGTCGTGCTGGTGGTCTCCGCGCAGCGGCGCGTGAACGGACTCGGCGACATTCTGGAGGAAACGAAATGAACCGCCGGATGGTCGTCTTCCTGCTGAGCCGCATCCTGCTGATCGAAGCGGTGCTGATGCTCCCGTCCGTGCTGGTGGGGCTCGTGTACCGCGAGGCGATCACGTGGTGCTTTTTGCCCGCGATCGGCGCGCTGGCGCTTCTGGGGCTTTTCGGGCTCAGAAAACCGAAGGATACGGCGATCTACGCGCGCGAGGGGTTCCTCGTCGTCGGCGCGGCGTGGGTGCTGATGAGCGTGTTCGGCGCGATCCCGCTGTGGCTTTCCGGCGAGTTCCGGACGTTCTGGGACGCGCTGTTTGAGATCGTTTCCGGCTTTACCACGACCGGGGCTTCGATCCTTTCCTCGGTCGAGCAGATCCCGCACTGCGTGCTGTTCTGGAGAAGCTTTTCCCACTGGGTCGGCGGCATGGGCGTGCTGGTGTTCGTGCTCGCCGTCATGCCGATGAGCGAGGAACGCTCGATGCACCTGATGCGCGCCGAGGTCCCCGGTCCCACGGTCGGCAAGCTCGTGCCGCGCATGCGCGACACCGCGAAGATCCTGTACGGCGTGTACACGGCGCTGACGCTGGCGCTGATCATCCTGCTTTGCGCCGGCGGCATGCCGCTGTTCGAGTCGGTCTGCCACGCGTTCGGCGCGGCGGGCACCGGCGGCTTCTCCGTCAAAAACGCCGGCATCGCGGCGTACGACAGCACATATATCCACGTCGTGCTCGCCGTCTTCATGCTGCTGTTCGGCACCAACTTCAGCCTGTATCATCTGATCCTGATCCGCCGCTGGCGCAACGCGGTCAGATCCGAGGAGCTGCACGCATACCTCGGCATCGTGGCCGTCGCCGTCGCGCTGATCACCGTCAATACGTTCACGACCGCCGCGCGGTTCGGCCTGACCCTGCGCGACGCGTTCTTCCAGGTCTCCTCGATCATCACGACGACCGGCTATGCCACGACGGACTTCAACGCGTGGCCCGCGTTCTCCAAAATGATCCTGATCCTTCTGATGTTCTTCGGCGCGTGCGCGGGCTCGACCGGCGGCGCACTGAAGATCAGCCGCATCGTGATCCTCGTGAAATCCGCGCGGCAGGAGATCAAAAAGCTGCTGCATCCGCGCGCGGTCACGGTCGTGCGCATGGAGGGCAAGCCGATCGGTTCGGACCTGCTGCGCTCCACGCTCGCGTTCTTCCTGCTGTACATCGCCTGTCTCGCGATCGGCGTGCTGCTGCTGTCGCTCGGCGAGCAGGACTTCGAAACGAACTTCACGGCGACGCTCGCGTGCCTCAGCAACATCGGCCCGGGGCTCGGCAAGGTCGGACCGACCGCGAACTACGGCTTCTACAGCGGCGCGTCCAAGGTGCTGCTGTCGTTCGAGATGCTGGCGGGCAGGCTTGAGCTGTTCCCGGTGCTGATGCTGTTCAGTCCGCTGACCTACCGGCACAGATCCCGATAAAAAAAGAACGGACCGTCCGATGCGGCGGTCCGTTTTTTTCGTTCCGTTCAGTGATGGATCACGTCCAGGTCCTCCTTGGACGCGACGGCGAACAGCTCGCAGGACGCGTTCAGCGGCTCGTCCGGATCCATCGTCGCGCTCGTGCGGCCGTCCTCGCGGATCGCCACGACGTTGATCTTGTACCGGTCGCGCAGCTTCAGCTCGCGCAGCGTTTTGCCGATCCATTCCTTTTTCGGGCGCATGCTGAACACGCACAGCTCGGAGCCGAGGTTGAAGAACTCGATGAAGTCGGCGGACAGCACGCGGCGCGCCGTCATTTCGGCGCTTTCCTTTTCCGGATAGATGATCTCGTCCGCGCCGACGCGGCGCAGGATCTCGCCCATGCGCAGCGACGCCGCCTTCGCGATGACGTACGGAACGCCGAGCTCCTTCGCCATCATGACGCACATGATGGACGCCTCCAGGCTGCTGCCCATGGAGACCACCGCGACGTCGACCTCGCCGAGCCCGATCGCGCGGATCGATTCCGGATCGCACAGGTCCGCCTTGATCGCGCAGCTGACGGAATCCGAAAACCGGCGGATCGTTTCCTCGTCGGCGTCGGCGATCAGCACGTCCGCGCCTTTTTTGCACAGCTCGGCGGTCAGAAACTGACCGAACCGGCCCATACCCAGAACTGCAATCGATTTATTCATAGCTGCCTCCTTTGTTCATCCGACGAAGAACCGTCCGTATACGTACCGGACGTCGCGCCCGCCGTTTTGCGTATGGAAGAACAGCGCCAGCGAAACGGGGCTGATCCTCCCGAGATACATACAGATAATGATCAGGATCCGGCCGAACGTATGCAGGTTCGGCGTGATCCCGCGCGAAAGACCGACCGTCGCCGTCGCGCTGAACACCTCGAACACGGCGTCGGTCAGCGGCAGTCCCTCCGCCGCCGACAGCACGACGGTGGAGACCAGCGACAGCAGCAGGCTGGCGGTGAGGATCGCGACCGCTTTGCGCACGAGCTCCCCGGAGATGCCGCGGCGGAATACGACCGCGTCGCTGCTGCTGCGGATATACGTGAACGCGTACAGGAACAGCACCGCGACCGTCACGGTCTTGATGCCGCCCGCCGTGCCCATCGGGGAACCGCCGATAAACATCAGCACGCTTCCGACCAGCACGGACCCGTCGCGCAGGGACGCCTGCGGGATCATGGCGAAGCCGGCCGTGCGGTACGTGACCGACTGGAAGAACGCGTTCAGGATCTTTCCGCCCCACGGCATGCCGCCGAGCGTGTCCGGATTGCCCGCCTCCAGCAGCAGCGTCACGCCCGCGCCGAGCACGATCAGCGCCGCGGTCGTGCACAGAACGAGCTTGCTGTGCTCGCTCAGATGCCGGAAGAACCAGCGCGCGCCGAATTTCTTTTTCACGGCGGTCTTCATCGTCGAGTACGAGTCGAACCAGACGACGTAGCCGAGACCGCCGAGCACGATCAGCAGCATCGTGACGACGCCGATGAACGCGTCGTTCCGGAACGGGATGAAGCTGTCCGGTCCGATCAGGTCGAGACCGGCGTTGCAGAACGCCGAGATCGAGTGGAACACGGCGTACCAAAGCCCGCGCACGAAGCCGTACCGCGGCACGAACGCGAACGCGTACAGCAGCGCGCCCGCGCCCTCGATCAGAAACACGCCGGCAATGACCTTGCGGAGGAACCGCAGCACGCCGGACGTGGAATCCAGGTCGAACGAATCGCGCAGCAGCGCGCGGTTGCGGATCGAGAACGATTTGCGCAGCAGCAGAAACACCGCGGACGAGACCGCGACGACGCCGAGACCGCCCGCCTGGATCAGCACCAGGATCACGGCCTTGCCGAACAGCGACCAGTACGAGAACGTGTCGACGACGACGAGCCCCGTGACGCACACCGAGGTCGTCGACGTGAACAGCGCCGTCAGAAAGGGCGCGCCGGCGCCGTCCGCCGTTGCGATCGGCAGCATGAGCAGCCCCGCGCCGAGCAGGATCATCAGCAGAAAGCCGAGCGGGATGATCTGCGCCGAGGACATGCCTCTTCTCCGCATGCGCCCCTCCTTTCCCCCGGGTCCCGGGTACGTATTTTCAAATTACAGTATATCCTGTTTCGGACGGGATTGCAAGAGCGCGCTTTCAGCGCAGCAGCTCGCGAAGCGCCTGCGCCTCCGCGGCGGTCAGCGGGCGGTCGGAGATCATGCGAAAGAGGTACTGCCCGATCGCGTCGAACGGCGGCTCGCAGAGCAGGTCCGCGTGGCGGTCCATCCAGTGCGCGATCGCCATCGAATCGGACGGCGAAAGGAAGGTCACGGGCTCCACGCCGTCCAGAAGAGTGCGAAGCTCCCTGCGCGTCAGGTCCGTTTCCGTTTCGGTCGAGAACCGTCCCGCGGGCTTTTTGACCGGCTTCGCCTTCGGCCGGTACGGGCGCACGTCGCGCGGGTCTTCGCCGAAATCCGAAAGCAGTTCGCGGTAGAGCTTGTAGCACGCGAGCGCGTCGCACAGCGCGTCATGATGATGCGCAAGCGGAACGTCGAACGCGGCGCAGAGCGTGTCGAGCCGGTAGCTTCCGTACGTCTCGCGCGAGAAGCGGCGGCGCGCCATCTGCACCGTGCAGCAGTAGGTGATCTCCGGCACGGGGATGCCGTACCGGTTCAGCGTGCCCGTGAGCACGCCGAGGTCGAACGCGGCGTTGTGCGCGACGATGACGGAATCCTGAAACCGGTGCGCGATGCGGGGCCACAGCGCCGGAAAATTCGGCGCGTTTCTGACGTCCGCGGGCGTGATTCCGTGGATCGCGATGTTCTGTGCGTCGAACGGGACCTCCGGGTCGACGAGGTACGATTCGGTTGTGAGCACGTCGCCGTATTCCGCGACGACGATCCCGATCTGACAGATCGCGGCGTCCCTGCCGTTCGGGGTCTCGACGTCGATCGCGACGATGCGTTTTTCCTGCGTTTCCATACGAACAGTATAGCAAAGCGGACGGATTTGCGCAACCGTGCGGAAAAACCCGCAAAACGCTTGCGAAAGGGGCGTTTTTGTGGTATATAATAAGGTTATCGAATCACAGGAGTCAGAGTTGTTTTCCATGAAAGACAAAAAGAAAAAAGGACCGGGCATCCGGTACCTGAAGCCATGCGTCAAGGGCTACGTCGCGCCGTCGGTGATGACGCCGGTGCTGATGGTCTTTGAGGTCGCGCTCGAAACGGTGATCCCGCTTCTGATGGCGGCGCTGGTCGACGGCGGGCTTTATCACAAGGAGGAATATCAGCTGCAGGGGTTCCTTTCGCGTCTGCCGTATTCGAACGATTTCCAGTTCGTGCTGTGGGCGGGCGGACTGATGGTGCTCGCGGCGCTGCTGTCGCTGCTGTGCGGCGCGTTCGGCGCGCGCACGTCGGCGGTCGCGTCGATGGGCTTTGCGAAGAATCTGCGCGAGCGGATCTTCGACAAGATCCTGCAGTTCTCGTTCAAGAACACCGACCGGTTCCAGACCTCATCGCTCGTCATCCGCGCGACGACGGACGTGAACAGCATGCAGAACACGTACCAGATGGTCCTGCGCATGATGTTCCGCGCGCCGTTCCAGATGATCTTCGCGTCGATCATGGCGTTCCGCATCCACGCGCGGCTGTCGCTGGTGTTCGTGATCGCGCTGCCGCTCGTCATGACGCCGATGCTGCTGTTTATGTTCGTCGGGCGCAAGCGCTTCAAGCTGATGTTCAAAAAGCTCGACACGATGAACGGCGCGGTGCAGGAGAACCTGATCGGCACGCGCGTCGTCAAGTCCTTCGTGCGCGGCGATTACGAAAACGACAAGTTCCGCGAGAGCGCCGACGATCTGATGCGCACGCAGATCTACGCGCAGAAGCTCTTTTCGCTCGCAAGCCCGATCCAGCTCGCCATCATGTGGGGCGCGACCGTGCTTTTGTGGCTGTGGGGCGGCAGGATCGTGACGGCGCCGGGCAGCACGCTCGGCATCGGCGATCTGTCGGCGCTGATCGGCTACTCGACGCAGGTCATCGGCGCGCTGCAGATGGTATCGATGTTCCCGATGATGCTTTCGAGAACGCGCGCGTCGCTGGACCGCATCAACGAGGTCTTTGAGGAGAAGATCGACATCGATTCGCCCGAAAGCGATCTCGCGCTCGAAAACGGCGGCATCGAGTTCGATCACGTCAATTTCTCGTACTCCGGCAATCCGGACGTGCTGAACCTCAAGGATATCAATCTTTGCATCCTGCCCGGGCAGACCGTCGGCATCATCGGCGGCACGGGCGAGGGCAAATCGACGCTCGTGCAGATGATCCCGCGGCTGTACGACGTGCTTTCGGGGTCCGTGCGCGTGTCGGGTCACGACGTGCGCGAATACGGCCTGAAGACGCTGCGCGACGGCGTTTCGATGGTGCTGCAGAAAAACCTGCTGTTCTCGGGCAGCATCCGCGAGAACATGCGCTGGGGCAATCCGGACGCGACGGACGAAGAGATCCGCGAAGCGTGCCGGATCGCGTGCGCCGACGAATTTGTGACGGGCTTCCCCGACGGGTACGACACCGACCTCGGGCAGGGCGGCTGCAACGTGTCCGGCGGACAGAAGCAGCGCCTGTGCATCGCCCGCGCGCTTTTGAAAAAACCGAAGATCCTGATCCTCGACGACTCGACGAGCGCGGTCGACACTGCGACCGAGGTGAAGTTTCGGGGCGGTCTCAAAAAACTGACCGACATGACCAAGGTCGTCTTCGCGCAGCGGATCAC
>JAEEGL011558807.1_pt1 | contig 11272 bp, 8 predicted proteins | sample 9134231 | NCBI WGS metagenome assembly JAEEGL01 (sample SAMN16246548, study PRJNA631951) | gut metagenome | biome: gut microbiome; feature: rumen; material: fiber-attached | host: Bos | place: Iran: Karaj | collected 2018-10
ACAATGCGCTATGACTTTGTAAACTTGAAGGGTGTACCAGGAAAGATGTCTTCTTCAAAGGGTAAAGTAATTGCTTTGCCTGATGCTCTTGATGTTTACCAGGCAGAAGTACTCCGCTACCTTTTTGCAGGAACACGTCCAAATACAGAATTTGCAATCAGTTTTGATATGGATGTTCTTAAGGTTTACGAAGACTACGACAAGACAGAACGAATTGTTTACGGAATTGATAAGGCAAAGAGCGACGACCACTTTAATAAAGAAAAGAGAATCTATATGCTCAGCCAGATTGACGGAAAGATTCCTGAAGTTATGCCATATCAGATTACAATCCGCCAGCTGACAACCTTGCTTCAGATTCACTCAGGTGACATTGACGCAGTTATCAAGGCTCTTGGCGACGTAAAACCTGAACAGGAAGAACGCTTGCGCCGCCGAATTGAATGTGCATGGTTCTGGGTAAAGCATTCGGCTCCAGATTGTGCACCGGATTTCTGTTTTGAACTTCGTAATGATGATAAACCTGTTTATGTTACAAAAGAAATTGCTGCTGCCGTTCAAAAAATCAGCGAACAGGTGCTTCCAAAACTCGACAGCTTTGAAACAGACAAGGACTGTCAGCAGGCTATTTATGAAGTCGCTGAACAGCTTGGACTTGATACAAAGGTTTTATTCCTTGGTCTTTACAATGTACTTGTAAACAAAGAGCAGGGACCGCGTCTTGGAAGTTTCTTCCGTGTTATTGGAAAAAATCGTCTTGAAACAATTTTCTCTCATGTTGTAGCCGATGACTTTGCCGCAGCTAAAAAAGCAGCCGCAAATCAGAAAAAACTTACTCCTGCCGAAATTGATCAGTTACCACCTGCAGAACGCTTCAGCAAGCGCGTAATCCTTAAGGTTAGCCGCATCGAAAAGGTAGAGCAGCATCCTGGCGGAAGCTTCCTTTATATCCTTACATTAAATACAGGAGATGAAGAACCTCGCCAGATTGTAAGCTCAATCGTGCCATTCTATAAGCCGGAAGAACTTTTGGGAAAGAATATTGTTCTTGTATATAATCTTAAACCTGCAAATTTCCGCGGTGTTAGAAGTAACGGCATGCTGCTTGCTGCAAGCGATCCGACTGTAACAGATAAAGATACCTGCGAAGTTATTTTTGCTCCACAGTTTGAAGTTGGAACTGTTCTTGAACCGGATGGCTTTTTGCCACCAGACGAAGAGCTTTGTTTTGTAAAGCCAGAAAAATTTGCCGAAATGTCTTTGCAGACAAAAGATGGTTTTGTAGAAATTGACGGAAAGAAAATCGGCTGCGATGGAAAGTTCCTTACAGTAGAAATCTACAAAAACGCAAAAGTAAAATAAAAAATTAAGGGAGCCCCTATGGCAGATGCAAAGGATACCTGCCGCACAATAATTGCTGCGGCTTTAAATGAATTTATTAAGGAAAAAGATCCGTCGGCAGCCGCTGTTGACGCAGCCTCAATTGTTGTACAAAACGCACCAAATCCCGAAATGGGAGATCTTGGTTCGCCAATGTTTGCTTATGCAAAAGCTTTGCACATGGCACCACCACAGATTGCAGCCGGTGTCGCCGCCAAAATTACAGATAAATCGCTTGGTGAATTTGTTGCCGTAGGTCCTTATGTAAATGTAAAGCTCAATAAATCGGGAGCCGCAGCTCCAATTCTTAAGGCAATTAAAGCCCAGGGCGAAAGCTACGGTTCAATAAATTCCGACGGCAAAAAGCCGCTGGAAGGCCGCCGTGTAATGATTGAGTTTTCTTCTCCTAATACAAACAAACCTCTTCACCTTGGACATGTTAGAAACGACGCTCTTGGTGAATCAGTAAGCCGCATCCTCAAAGCCGCAGGTGCCGAAGTCTACAAGGTAGATCTTATCAATAACCGCGGTGTACATATCTGTAAATCTATGCTTGCTTACAAAATGTTTCATGAAGCTAACAATGACACTCCAGAAACCCTGGGCATGAAGGGCGACCACTTTGTAGGCCAGTGTTATGTAGAGTTTGATAAATACCTCAAAGGTGAAAAAGACAAGCCCGAAACAACTCACCCCGAAGCAGCTCAGGCTGCAGAAGATATGCTCATTAAGTGGGAAGCCGGAGATAAAGAAGTTCACGCTCTTTGGGAAAAGATGAACAAGTGGACCTTTGATGGAATGATGGCAACCTACAACCGCACCGGAATAAGCTTTGATAAATATTATTTTGAAAGCGAAACTTATCTTAAAGGAAAAGACGAAATTCTTAAAGGTCTGGATAAGGGAGTATTCTTCCGCGCAGAGGACGGATCAGTCAGAATTGACGTTACCGACGTTGTAGGAAAAGGCAAGGACGAAGATAATCACGAAAAAGTATTGCTCCGAAAGGATGGTACTTCTGTATATATCACTCAGGATATTGGAACTGCAATCAGCCGCCATAATGACTGGGCCTTCAATCAGCTTGTATACGTTGTTGCAAGCGAGCAGAACTATCACTTTAAGATTCTTTTCCATATCTTAAAAAAGCTTGGCTTTGACTGGGCTGATAAGCTTTATCATCTTAGCTACGGTCTTGTAAATCTTCCAAGCGGACGCATGAAGAGCCGCGAAGGAACTGTAGTAGATGCAGATGACCTTATAGATTCTCTCCATGCCGATGCCCTTGCTGCAATAAAAGAACGTGGACGCGACAGCGAAGTAGGGGATGCAGATGAGGTTGCAGAAAAGGTAGCTCTTGGTGCACTCCATTACTACATGCTGCAGGCAACTCCAATTAAGGATATGTTGTTTAATCCTCAGGAATCTTTGAACTTTAACGGAAATACAGGTCCATATCTTCAGTATATGGGAGCCAGAATAAATTCAATTCTTGCAAAAGCACAGGAAGCCGGTCTTTCACAAGATTCATCTGATGACGCTGTTGCATTACTTAATGGCGAAGATGAATGGGCGCTTATAAAACAGCTTGGTGATTACCCTGCAGTTATAGCAAGAGCCGCAGAGGCCTTAAATCCAAGCGAGGTAGCAGCCTATGTATACGACACAGCCAAGCTTTTCAGCAAATTCTACCAGAACTGCCCGATTGTAGCCGCCGCAGAAGAAAACAAACAGCTTGCCGGTGCCCGTTTATACTTAGCCGACTGTACTCTTCAGGTAATCAAAAACGCAATGAAGCTTGTGCTCGTGCCATATCTCGAGAAAATGTAGTTAAAAGTAAAGAACTTGCCGATAATATGGTAAGGAAGAATTTATTTTTATGCGTTTACGTAACAAATTCTTAGTAATTACTCTTGTCACAGTTATACAGGTTGGAATCCTTTCGACCTTATCTCTTTTTGGCTTTAAATATATTCAGGGAGTAAAAGACTACCAGCTTGTACAATCACAGACACAAAATCAGTTAAGTGAAATTATTAATATCTTAAATGATATGGAAAACTGGGGTTTTGACCAGAAGACAATTTATAATGACTGGTCTTCTGTTGTACATGGCCTGGATGATAATATAGAAATTTATTTTAATAATTCATCGATAAAATCTTTTCCAAAAGAACATACAGAAATTTTAAAGAAGGCAAGGGAACTTTTTTATCTGTTTACAAATGGCCTTAAGCGTCTGGATGCAAAAATCAAGGAACTTTCAGAAGTAAATCTTAATGAAAATGCCTATGTTCAGATTCAAAAGTATGGAATTAAAGAAGCCTATAAATTTCTTGATAATGATGAAGGGGTAATTACTCTTATGAATATTGCCCAAACCTGCAGCTATGATATTACAGAAATCCGTAGAAACTATTCACAGCTCACAAAGCTTACAAGTGAATCAGAAATAATGATTGATAAATCAATTACAACTCAGGAAGGAATTATTTCTATTATTATTCTTGCAGTAGCAATAATTTCGTGCATTATTATAACCTCTCTCATTCTTTCTGTTACTACAAATGTTGCAAACAAAATTGTAAAAGTCCGCGATATGACTTCTACACTTGCCGAAAAAGATTTTACAGTAAGCATTGAACCAAAGGGAAGTCTGGAAATCAAATCACTCATGCAGAATATTAATGAAATGGTTTACCAGATTAACAACTTCTTTAATGTTGTTAAAAATACAGCAACCAAAGCTATTTCATCAGGCTCTACTATTAACGATGCTGCCAACAGCACAGCAGAAGCTACAACAGAAATTGATTCAAATATTCAGAGTATTTCAAATCAGTTTGATTACCTTATTGGAATTGTAAAAAAAGTTATTCTTTCAATTTCTGAAATGAACGTGATGGTAAATACTCTTGTAGAAAATAATGAAACTCAATCTCAGGCAATAGAACATAATTCAAGAAGTGTAAAGGAAGTTGTTCAAACTCTTGATTATATTAAAAACATGGCTGTTGAACGCTCTGCAATGGCTCAGGAAATGAATGAGCTTGTTAATGACGGAGATGAAAAGATTACAAATACAAATGATTTGTTGAAGCTTATTTCCGGTCGCCTGGATGAAATTAAAGATGTTGTAACAATTATTGATACCGTTGCAGAACAAACCAATCTTCTTTCTATGAATGCTGCAATTGAATCGGCACATGCTGGCGAAGCCGGAAAAGGTTTTGCTGTAGTTGCAGAAGAAATTCGCTCTCTTGCCGAAAGTACTTCCGAAAATGCCGGAACTATTTCTAAAGTAATTACAGGAATTGTTGATGCAGTTAATAATGCAAATAATTCAAGTACAGAAGCTTCGGCTGCATATGCAAAAATAAGTCATCACTCTAATGAAGTAATCAACGCTTTTGAAGAAATTACTTCTGGAATTGAACGTATTGATGAACAGATGCAGACTGTTAATTCAAAGACCGAAGAAGAATTCAATTCTGCAGATCAGATTAATACTTATTGTAAAAAGCTTGCAGATCATCAAAAAGGTATTTCGCAGGATGTTGATGCAATGAATGATAAGTTTTTTGAAGCAACTCTTGCAATCAAGCGTATAGAAAAGGGTACTGCAGATATTGTAAGCAGAATGAGTGGAGTAAGTGCCGCAAGTAAAGACAGCTATAAGAATATGACAGAGCTGGAAAATATTCTTGAACAGTTTAAAACTAAAGAAGACGTTAATCAGATTAAAGAAGAACCCGGCGATGAATCAATAATTCAAAACGAAGCGCTTTCAGAAATGAATCAAACAACGGAAGACTCAATACAAAATCTTGTCCCAGAAACAGAAGAAATTGATACTATAGAAGAGATTCTTTCTGACTAATTCTTTTTAAGCATGACAAGTAAAAGCGACATCAGATAAGGCAGGGCCAGAATTACAGAAGATGGAATTGCCGGAATAAGATTTTGAATCATTACAGCTGAATATTCAATCAAACAAAAGAAAAAAACGTAAACTGCAATCTGCCAGAGTTTTTTGCGCCCCATAAATACTGCAGCAAGGGCGAGCCAGCCTTTTCCGCTAGCTAAGTTTGGAACAAAAGAAGAGATTTTCATTGAAAGAATGCTTCCTGCAAGAGCGGCAAAAAGTGCTGCAATTCCCCAGGAAAGGATTCGGTATAATGAAGGCGAGACTCCACGGACTAAAAGCTCATCGGGATTGGAACCGGTGATTCTAAAGTAGATGCCGCCCTGAGTTTTTTTAAGATAAAGGATTGCTCCCGCTGTAAAAACAGCAGTAAGAATAATCGCAAAAATACTTACATGCTGCGGAATAAAATGAAAGCTTTGCGAAACCAGAACTCCTCTCGTTTTAAAAATCAGTGAAGAAAGTAGGGATGTCAGCGCTCCTGCAAAAAGGTTCAAGGCTATGGCTGCAATAAATCTGTTGGCTCTGGCTTTTTCTATAATAAATGCAAAAAGTAGTCCTGTTATAATTGCAGTAATAGCAGAAAGAATAATTCCGGCACTTACAGAACCTGTTCCAACTGTAAAAGCAAAAGTCAAAAATCCACAGAAAGTTATGAGACCATCCATAAATAGCGCAAGGCAGCCTGTGTATTCGCTGAATAACGCTCCAATGGAAGCCAGAATAAGCGGGCAGGAAAATGCAATCATATTAAGCATGCTTTTTTCCTCCCTGAACATTTTTAAGGAATGGAATTGAAATCATAAAGAGTATGATTGCCTGAATAAGAGAATTTACATCAAAATCAAGATTTGAATAAAGAGCAAAGCGGCTTGAATAAGTCATAAGTGCTGCCATAAAAATTGCAAAAGGAATAAGCCGGATAGATTTTGTTTTGGCAAGCATTGCCACCGAAAGCGCGTTCCAGCCCATTCCCGAATAAAAGCCTGAATGACAGGTGTAGTAGGTTCCGCAGATTGCAATTGCTCCGGCAAGTGAGTGAAGGGCACCGGAAGCTCCAGCTGCAGTAAAAGTTATTTTCCCGCAAGGAAAACCCGAATAAAGTGAAAACTCTGGACTTATTCCGTAAACTTGAGTCATCTTTCCAAAATGTGTACGTTTAAAGAAAAGTCCTGCAAGTACGCATAAAATAATTGCCGCAAAAATGGCTCCGTTTAATGGAGAAGGCTTTAGTATGCTTGCAAAACGATATTGAGAAACAATATATGGTGTAGCAAGAAGATTCCCTGATTTAGTTCTAAAAGGACCCTGGATAAGTCCATCAATTAATGGAATAACAGCCGAAGAAGTAATAAAGCTTGTAAGCAGAAAATCTGCATTTTTATATTTTCGTAAAAATTCGCAGAAAAGCATTAAAAGGCAGCCGGCCAGCGCACTAAAAACAAGTGCAAGGCTAACTGCAAAAAAAGCAGGTACATTATAGCGTGCAAAAAAATCAAGACTGATTGCGCATAAAAAACCGCCTGTATAAATAAGGCCTTCGCCTGCAAGGTTTATGTGTCCGGTTTTGAGAGTAAGAGATGCTCCAAGCCCTGCAATCATATAAATAGCGGCAACGCTTAGTGAAAGTCCTACGTAATACATTACACAGCCTCCAGCCTGCCGTTTAAAAGCTTATATTGATTATCGCAGAAGCCCGAAGGAAAAGCTCCATAAGAAAGAATGAGAACGTATGCACCGTTTTGTGCTGCATCTTTGATTCTTGTACAGGTTCTTGTGCAGGTTGCAGTATCAAGTCCCTGAAGCGGATTACACAAAATCAAAAACTCTGGATTTGTATAAAACTCACGTTCAAACATAAGCTTTTGAAGCATGCCCCCCGAAAGACAGTAACACTTTTCTTGTGGCAAAATGTTTACACCGCTGTTTTCTATCATTTCCAGGGCAGCAAGAGGCTTCTCCTTTTCCGGAATAGAAAGTCCGGCAGTTAGCATCTGGCTTACAGTAAGGTTTGGATTTGAGCCTGTGAATTTTCTGTCGGTAGGAATTATACCAACTGAAAGCGGAAAGCTATGACGTAAAAAATAAGGATTAATTTTTGTAAGCGCCAGATCTGACTGTGACGAAAGTCCGCGGATTATTCCTGTTGTATGCTTTACGTTCATCCCGGTTAAAATTTCTTCCAGAGTATCAAGCCCATCCTCTGCAAGCCCTTTAATCAGCGTAATAGCCCCTTTTGCTACCTGAAAACTTGCAGCCTTAACAGGAATCCTGTTTTTCTGTCTGTCGTAGCCTGTGGAAATATCTTTAAACCAGAGTGTTTCCCTGTTTTTAGAATTGTCGGATTTATAAGTAACGTTCAAAGCTTCAAGCTGCTTTTTTTGAACAAGCCTTCCTTCTTCCAGAAAATCAATTGTATTACAGTATTTTTCTGCTTCGTCATGATTATGCGTAATAATGATGATATTCATTCCATGCTCTGCCAGCTGACGAAGATTCTTATACAAAAAATCACGCTGGGTGTTATCAAGCAGGGCAGTCGGTTCATCTAACAGCAAAATGGATGGACGTTTTATAAGGGCGATGCAAAGCGCAATAAAAAAGCGTGTGTCGGCACCAAGCTCTTTTACAAAGCTGTTAAGGTTTACACCCGGAATCCATTTTTGTGTCACAGCCGCTATATCGCTTTTGAATTCTTTCTTAAGTCCAAGCAGCAGGTTTTCTTTAACCGAAATATAATCAGCAAGCATGGGGCGCTGGTGAACATAGCAGATTCCCTTTTCTATTGCAGCCTTCGGAGAATTTAAAACAACAGGTTTTCCATCAATGTGAATTGTTCCTGAATCTGGTTTAAGTTCTCCGCAGATAATGTTTGCTGCAGTAGATTTGCCGGCTCCGTTTTCTCCCAAAACAGCATGCAGCTGTCCTTCATTAAAGCAAACCGAAAGGTTTTGAAGGACAGTCTTATGCGAATATTTTAAGCAGATATCACGAAGCTCAAGCGTCATTATTGAATGGTTGTTTTTCCTTCTTTAATAGAACTTACAAGGTCTGCCATTTTGGAACGTATATTGGCAGGAACTGTAGAAATATAGTTTTCATCATCCTGAACAAAGTCTACAAAGCCGTCTTTAATTCCGAGCATCTTTGCAGTTCCCCACTCTGTTTTGCCATTAAGGAAGTCCTTTGTTACAATTGCCGAAAGCTCCTGCTGAAGCATAACTGTACTTGAAATGATTGTTCCTGGTGCCTTATCAAAGCCGTTGTTATCAAACCAGGTAATATAGATTCCGTGGTCTACTGCAGAATTAATTACTCCTTGAGATGCTCCACCACAAATTGGAAGAATTACATCTACACCCTTGTCATAAAGAATATCAGTAAGCATTGCACCCTTGTTTGCGTCATACCAGTTTCCTACAATCTGAAAGTCAACTGTACTTGCAGGCACTGCATCCTTTGCTCCCTTTTCAAAGTACGGATAGATAATATTGTTCATAACAGGATATTCCTGAGCTGCAATAAGGCCAAGCTTGTTTGATTTAGACATAAGACCGCCAATGTAACCGGTCAGATAAGCCTGTTCATACTGATTGTAGCAGATTGTACAGATGTTTTTATTTCCGCTGCATTCAGCATCAAGCAGAATAAACTTCTGTTCAGGAAACTGCTCAATAATTGGAGTTACAATTTCGGGTAGGGAAGGGTTAGAAGAAATAATTACATCATACTTCTGTTCTGCTGCCAGTGCTGTAATTTTTGCAGGCCATTCAGACTGATTTGTTCCGGCTTCAAGAATATAAACATGAGCCTTTTTTTCATCTGCTTTGCCACTGTTGTAATCATCAATTCCTTCAAGAACTCCGTCACGAAGCATTGCATAAACAGGACTGTCTGCACAAATACCAGGAATAAATACTGCAACTTCAAGAGTTTTTTTAGCTGCAGCTTTACAAGAAAATAAACCCAAAGAAAGGGCTAGTAATAATACAAATAAGATTTTTTTACACATAGCAATATAATAGTTTTATATAAAACTAATGTCAAGTATATATAAAAAAGTCTGTGCACTTCCTCGAAAAATGTACAGACTTTTTTAATCTATTCTTCAACAATAAAATTATTTTTTATCCTGTCTAAATAGCTTACAAAATCATTAATCTCTTCCGGGGTAAAGCCTTTATAAAATTTTGTTACAAGTTCCTTGGAAAGTTTTTTCATAAGGGCATTGTATTCGGTGCCCTTTTGTGTAAGACTAAGGAATTTTGTGCGGCGATCGTTGGGAGAGGGGGTTACGCTTACAAGCCCTTCCTGTTCAAGCTTGCGGACAAGAACAGTTGTAGTAGATTTGTCGCGGTTTATTTTTTCGGCAAGCTCTTTCATTGTAATGGATTTATTTACACTAAGCTGAAACAATATGTTTCCATGCGAAGACGCAAAATCGTCAAATCCATTCTGGGCCAGACGTTTTTTTAAAAAATCGGCAGTAAGTGAATGGATAAGTGAAACCTGCGAAATGCTTGTATTTGCCATTTAATCTTCTTTCCAAGGGAAAAGGAATGAACGAAGTTTTCTTGGCCCAAGGGTTTCTCTATCTTCATAAATGAGCTCTTCCCATGGAATCTGGCGTCGTTCACGCGGAGTTTTGAGTTCCGGATGTTCTTCAAGATAATCATATTTGTAAAGTCTTAAGCGGAATGCATTTTGTCTTGCAATGGCAATCCCGGCAATTGAAGGGAAAAAGCCTATTGGAAGAATAGAAATTGCAATCATCAAAAGATTGTGAAGTGCCATGAAAATTGAAAAACCTGTATTATCCATAAAAATGTAAAGACATTTTTTTAAGCATTTAAAAAATCCGTTATGGAAGGTACAGCGTATAGGTACAAACCACTGGAGTGTAAGAATGATGAAAAGATCGACCCAGCAGATAAGTACACCAATAAAAAGATTTAAAAGACTCTGCTGCTGGAAAATATAAAAATATATACAGTAAGATGAAATAAAAATTACTAATGTTATGAGAATTGCAAAAAGAGCAGCATCCTTAAGTACTCCCGGTATCTTTTTAAAGAAATCCAAAATATGAATGCCGTTAAAGTCTGCAATCTTAACTGCAACTTCGCCATAAGCCAGCGAAAATATACATATAATAAAAATCCCGAGCAGCATTATACCTGTTTGGATCAGATAAAATGAAAGGTCAGTTGTGTTTTCGCCAAGTTTTTGAGTAACAAAAGCACTTAATACTACAATTCCTATCATTGAAAACAGAAAAAGCACATTTGTAATAACAACAGAAACCAGGTTATCCCAGCCGTCGCAAAAATTTTTCTTAAATAAAAATCCGTACATATTTTAAATTTACCTATAAAAAGGAGTTGTGTCAAATAAAAAACGCGCCTTCCTGTTTAAGAAAGACGCGTTCTTATAAACAAGTAAGTAACCTATAAATTACTTAGTAAAAAGCAAAGTCTTTGCATCAAGGTTTGCTTTTCCATCACCGTTCTTGAGAATTGTGAGAGAAAGAGCGTTTCCTTCTGCTGCAAGGTGTCCTACAGTAGCAAAGTCTGCAAGCTTATCGGCATCAAGTGTGCCCTTAAGATCTGCTGCTTCGTTTGTGTAGCTGAACCATGCTGTCATTTTTTCTGCTTTTACAAAGTCTGAAAAGCAGTCAAGGTCAGCTTTAGAAGTTTTAGCAAGATCAAGACCATCAACTACAATACTTGCAATAGCAATTCCACCTTCCTTAAGAGCCTTAAGTGTATTTACAACCTTAGGAAGTGTGAATGTTTCCTGATTGAAGTTCAAAATTGTTCTGTTGCGTACAATTTCTTCACTTACATCATCAAGATTGAAGTTCTTTTTCTTTGCAATTTCGGCCATGATGCTTGAGTACCATGCAATTACATTTGATGACTGCTGGTCAAAAGAAACATGAACCAAAGCCTTGTCGTTCAAAAGGGA
>JAEEGL011908662.1_pt1 | contig 11272 bp, 8 predicted proteins | sample 9134231 | NCBI WGS metagenome assembly JAEEGL01 (sample SAMN16246548, study PRJNA631951) | gut metagenome | biome: gut microbiome; feature: rumen; material: fiber-attached | host: Bos | place: Iran: Karaj | collected 2018-10
CTGGAGACGAACATGATAGATGTTGGGACCGCTCATACGGAACACGTCGATCTCCGAAGAGCTATGTTCGGCTTCCGCTTGCCAGGTCTCGTCCAGTACTAGCACCTCATCGATGCGTGCGATCTTGAACCTCTTGTTCTTCCCGTCTTCAGGATCGTAGCACCAGACATCTAGATAGTTAGTCGTGAAACCGAACGGCTCAACCTTGCGGTCACGGATATCTCCAGAGTGGGAGGATTCGTAGTTCTTAAGAACGACTATCTTCTTGTTCTTGGCGGCATCGGCTAGAGCCTGTATATTGGCTGAGTTGGATTTCTTGTCAACGTAGTCTGCAATGGAGGTTGCGTCGTAAATAGCTGCGAGCTTTCGGTGAAGGCCTTGCTTGAGGGCATTCGTGTTGTCAAGTGAGTCGATGAGCCGGTTCACGATGTACGCCTCTTCTTCTGAGAAATATACGATCTTTGAGAGGTCTGGGTAAGGTTTCCTCATATTAACCAGACGGTAGACGTTCCCACGCACCTTTTCCACGGCAAAACCAGCCGCCTTGAATGTATCGATATAACGATAGATGGTTCTTTCGGACATTCCGAGGGTATCCTGAAGATCCTGTATCGTATAATACGTGTTGCTGGACATCAGCCGCATCAGTCTCAGCAATCTTTCAATTTTCGGTTGATCCATGGCTATTTTTTCTTTAAATGCTCCATAGGATAGATGGATAGATTCAACTCTCCATTATATCTGAACTTATAGTCAGGCAAATAACCAAATTTGTGTAAAAAACCCAGAGCAGATGATATATCACCACCGGTCTCTGTCAGAAGATTATCAGAATCAATACCATCAATAGTAATAACAACAGGGTCTTCTTTTCCTTCAGCTGCGAAATCCATAAATTCATCGAAAAGGCCCTGCGTCTCGGCATCGGGTTTCCATTCCGGAAACTGAAGGACATCCATCGCTTCTATCAATCGGTATGCGATAAGTCCCAACTCACCACCTGCAAAAGAACGGCTGGCATAACTCTTCGCAGTATCCTCCACGGCAGCAAGATATAAGTCCCCATATTGAAAGAAGCCGGAATCATTATAACGAGCTTCCAGCATGGACAACTTCTCGGTCAAATTATAATAAACATTCAATTTACCGATCTTCTCAAAGTTGTCTTTGTATTGTTCTATTGACCTCATAAAGGTATTAATCACCTCCCCATGCCTAACAATCCTTCTGGGGACATATTCAGTGTAGTACGGCTTGTATACAGCCCAAAGCCTGGATATGATCAGGTCGGTTTTGGACAAGAAGTCACTTCTCTCATCCTTGGTCATTGAAACCATACGGGCATCGGTTCCATGATACAATGTAAACAACTGACCCATAAGCAATTTATGCTTTCTCTAAGTATTCAACGGTCTTCCCATTCCGGATGGCATAATCTATCTCAGATCTTGTACTCTCTCCGATGTATCCTCCAACGTTGATCACGAAAATGCCGTCTGCCATGTCAATCTTGCGTTTATGCATATTATCGAGCATTTCCTTCGTGCCGGGCGACCATACTTCATCGTCACCAGAATGTCCGAAAAGGCCAACGCTGATAACGATATTACCGGCAAGGGTAAGGCGCTTCTGCGCTTCAAGAAACTGTTCTTTAAAACGTGTACTACCGCAGAGAGTTATGATAGGGTATTTGCCAACCATAAGCAATGACACTAGCTAATTGATATCCCAGATAATCTTCACAAGATTGTAAAGGAGTGTGCAGCGTTCTTCCAGCGCCTGTTTGTCAAAAACATCGTAGGGCTTAAATTCTACGCCTGTTTGGTCCTTGATACGCTTGTTGAACGCAGCAAAGTCAAGATTGGCGTGATAAAAGTCTTCACAGAGCGTATGGCCCCAGACAAATCCATTGCTGTAGGTCTTGAGTTTGTCTACATAATGCTCGTTTCCGGAACTGATATTATCCAAGCCCTTCAGCAATAATAATCCACCGAGCTGATTTCGTCTTTCATTATACTCGTCCTCGCTATCAAAGTACTTGACGCTCTCTTCATTATTTGAAAGAATATGCTCAATCTGATACCCCGTCACGTTACCGGTCTTAGTGGATACATAGAACACATCATTCTGCATCTTAACCTTTGACTCGGTGCAGATGTAATCTTCAACTCTAGAAAGGAAATAGCGAAGGAAACGAGTGTTCAAATTGCTGTAGCCCCTCTTCTGGAAGGTATTGTAATCCAACAAGGCGACGGTAACGCTCGTATCAGTGATGTTGCGCTTGTGTCTGATAGCATCAATGATTAACTGATTGAAAATGGCACGATACTCGGAAACATCTTTTCCACGAAGCTGCTCGTTAAGGGCATATGTGATATTTTGGTACTCGTTACTATCGTATGCGCCATTCAGCGTGAGAATAACCCACATACGGTCAACCTCTTTAGCGATAGCTGCAATCTTCACATCTTCATTCGGATCATTTACGCAACAAGCGGCCATGATATTCTGGTACTGCCCCGAGAAGTAGTTGATTTCCTTCTCATAGCGAAGATAAATGTTTCTACTGGAAGTGATTTTTGAATATAGATTTGAATAGTATGATAACTCGTTGTTAATGAAATTCTTGATATTCGTAATGTGAGCTTTATCTGTCTTCCTAAAAGCCAGCTTGTCAGCGATATCGTTACTATCAAAGATATACCGGTGGTAGGCCTTGCTAATGGAAGACTCTACTGATGCATTGCTCTTGAAAATGAATCTGGATCGGATATAATCAATGAAGAAGTCATCCTGGATCCCCCTCAACTTCAACATGGAATCGTCCCACTTACTGGAGTAGAGCTCGGTATCACTCTTACTAAGAAGGCCGATCATCTTACCCTTTAATATCTCAAACGGCTTTAAAGCCTCGCCACGGTCATTGATGACCTCGAAAACCATGGGCGTATCATCTTTATCAATGGAAAGCTCCACAAGAACAAGCCGCTGGAGGAAATAGAAGATGAAAGCCCGCACCTTATCCTCATCCATGTTGAGTTTATCAATGTAGGCGCTGATATCTTTATAGCGCTCGCAAAGCGTTTCCTCCGTCTTATTCTTATAAGGTCCTTTATAATCCACCCCATCAAGGATTGCTTGCATCACATCCTTGCGCTTATCATGATCGATACAGAAGATATTGCCCTTGAAAAGATTCTTCGTAAAGATACACCCCATGAGAATCGAACGCAGATTATCGTCCGGGGTCATATGAAAGAGTTTGCATGCAATAAGGGTTAGGGTGGAAAGCCGTTGCTGCCCATCCACGATATAAACCTTTCCGTCAACCTTATTGGTAATGAATACATTAAGATAGTACCAGTTGTAATTCATTATCGTCTTCTCAGACATTTCCTCATCTTTGTGTTCATTGTAAGAGAGGTTAAAGGAATAAAAGATATCCCTCAGCAATACATTTACCGTATTGCTTTCCCAAACATACTCACGCTGATAGAAATCTATGTAGTAAGACTTCTGACTTAAACAAGACAAGACAGATTGCTTATCTGGTGTTATTTCTTGTGTCATTGCTAAAGGTGTTATCTATGAAATGTTTAATATAATATCAAGCCTAAAATCACTTAAGCAGCGCTAAGTATGAAACATAATATAGTCGAAAGAGACATTAGGACTTCTCTTTTAGGAAGTAAATCCTTTAAGTATTTGCTAATTAGGATAACGCGTATTTCGGCGCGGTAATTCTCATCCTGCATAAGCCGAAGCAGTTCCGGGTCTATCATCGCATACGTATTCTCCCGCAGCCACTTTATTGAATACCTACCTGTCCCGCCATTGATCATCTGACCATTTTTCATATAGAGCCGATAGAAGGGCTCCGTCTGTAGATGCCAGAAAGGAGTGGCCACCTTCGGCTGGAAGATCAGCGACGTGCCGATGTAACGCTTCCAAACCCGAGCAAAAGCCGATTCAAGTTTCTCTGTCAACTCAATTCTGGGGCTGTTGATGATGCCGGCCTCCACAAGATCCATGATAGCCAAAAGCAGAACGGCTTTGTGTGGTGCATTCTTACCGGCTATATGCGCGGTGTTAAGGGATGATAACTGGGAAATGTATTGATTATTTGGCATAGGCTCAATCTAATGCACTATAGTTGTTCTACCAAATGAGACAACCGTTCGGTAACGAAGTCTTTGAAAGCTGGCGAATCGATGATTTCGACTTCATCGGCAAAGGCAAGATAAAAACCGCATGCTGCTGACAGCGAAAGCAGATTAAATAGAGTTGTGGCCACACGCCAGCGTCCTTCCGGTAAGACTTCAAGATAGTTTTTTGCATCTTGGTACTGCTCAAGGAGTATGTTCTTTGCCCTAGGCGTCTTAAGCTCAATTGTGAATGCGATTTTTTCTGAGCCATAGAAACCAAACATATCCAGTTGGAAGGTCTTGTGCTGCTTGGCAAAGGCCCAATTGCGGTTGGTTATTTCGACAGTAGCAGCCCGTTTGAGAAGAAACACCTTGTTCTTCTTCTCCTTTGAATTGAAATCGTATGCCCAGATGGCATCAAAACGGCCATTATCAACAAAGCTGAAAGCTTCAACGGTTCGGTCCGCTCCGGAAGTAATACTATTAGAAGAATCGTATCCCTTAAGAACTACCGTCTTTCCAGTCTGAATAGCTCGCTTGATCGCATCGATTTTATCGGTCATGTCACTATGCAGGAGGTATTTTTTATCGAGGATTTCCTGCTTGATGTTGTCGGGCATTACGCGACTTTCGGATCCATACCGATAGTAGGGGACACCATCAAAGTAAATGATTCCCTGAGAGGCTGGAGAGACACACAGATCCAGGACCTTTCCATCTTCAAGGAAATGAGGACTCACATACTGGTAACTGTCCGGAAAGCGTTTTTTGACGAGCGTCATAATATGTCGACAGAACTCATCATTCAAATCTCCTTGTCCGCAAAGCTCACCTTTGGAGATAAGGAAATCAATATCAGCTTGAACGCCATTAATGTAACGACGTTTTTCGTCGGTACCGATGTAAAGATGGCTTTCGCCCTGTTCTACATACCGATTCATGAACGCGCAGAGTGTCTTGAGTATTTTACTACTCTGGGAGGTCTCATTCGGGGCGCCCGTAGCATTATCATAAACCCACGACATTTTGTGCTCGATGTGGTCATCCTCAGGAAGAAAGGGGAAAGAACCATTGTCGGAATCATCTTGTTCTGCAACAATGGCATCAGTGACATTCAAGATGGTGCAGATTTCACGGTGTAGATCACCTCGTAATCGTTCCAGAGAGTTACTCCCTATGAATCGGTTAGACGCTTGGACCAACTTCGCCACATCAGAAATCTTAGTGTCTTCCAGTTGGTCAATCACACTGATCAATACGTTGGATTCTTCAGATTTGTCATACTCCTTGAGCACCCCCGCCATGGTCCTCATTTGAAGAACGCCTAAATCTTTTGTCTCCAGTTCCTCGGGGACCTTTATATCCTTAAACTTCTTCTGTGCAAACGCGACAAGTGCTTGCAGGTAGGCTCTGGAGAAAGAGTAGTAGTCCAGGTCTTCGAGATCTTCAGATATGGCAGCTAAGGCACAGCAGATGCTGATATAATTATCCTTCTTTAAAGATCCCTTCAGCGCCTTATCCTGCTTGATGGCAAGAATTCTATGAAGAAGGCTGATTAGGTCCTTTTCTATGGTCCTATTGACCTTCTTGGGTTTTGCCGGTGTGGAAATGGTATTATTCTTATAGAGAAGAAGCCTTATGAAGTTATCCTTGGCGACTCTCTCTTCAAAATGATCACGCTCTGGAATCTCCTCACCTACGGTGGCCAGGAAAAAGTCCAGTCCGTCATCATAGGTCACAATATTCAAGGATCGGTATGTGTATCTTGGTAAAGCTTCGAACTCGGTACGAACCAGGAAACCATATTCGGTAATCCATGTGTTTTTGACTGGTCCATTGAAAGGAAAAAGAAGCATTGCATTCATCTTCATGTAATGCTGATTCTCCTCATCGTCTTCCCAGAAAGTCTTACGGATAAAGTCAATCACTGTGTCATCTATCGAGAAGAAAGAGCCGTTCTGTCGATAAGTGACATTGATGAACGCACCGAGGCTAAGGTTCCTGGTGAAATCGGTCATATATAGTCCACGGACGTTTGAGGCAGATTCAATGACTATCTGGCCAGCAATCGTTTCATACGCCGGATCCGTGCTTTCGGCGAATATGGTATCGTATGATTTGTTCAGGACACGGACAGTGAGTACATCTCCGTCTGCGTAAACCTTCTTCTTCTCTTCTTCCGGAGCCTCCGGGTGGATGTCGGTAAGCGTGTTGAGAAATGTGTTTATTGAGAAGAGTTTTTTTTCGCGCTTATCCTGAAGAATCTCAATTCCCCCTTCCTCTGCTGAAATAAGCGGCTTGAAACTGGAGCCACTCTTCATCTTCATGTTTATGAAGAAGCGGTTGAGATCGAAGATGGAGATACTGTCCTTGTTAATCCGAACGGTTCCGTGATTCTCGTACCAGGAATCATCGGTATAACTGGTTACAGAAACGTTGTTGAGGGCTTTGACAAATTTGAGGACATCAAAACTAATAATGGACTCAAAATCAAAACCAACATTATCAATGCTTTCCGCTTTTATGACGCGAATGAACAAAGGGACCAGAATATCAGAAATATCTGATTTACGCAGGGCTACAAGGTATGTGAGCAACGCCAAATACTTTTTCTTTACAGGTGACTTGGCGTCTTTTTCTAAATAAGCGGAAGCAGCAAGTATCTTGATGTCTTTCTCTAGTTCAGACTTGGGCAGTTCTTCTGCTGACCGAAGAGACAAGTTACAGATCTCTGCAAAGATCTGTTCTGACCTTTGAGATAACAGACCACGGGTCGTGTTATATGAACTATCGTTTGACAAATCCTGACCATGTTCCGTTTGAGCGTCACGCAGGTATTTGAGCACGCTGTCGTGATACTTGTCGATGTATTCCGGTGTTATTGGAAACCACGGGAGGGCTATCTCTTCGGGATTCATATGAATAACAATTTATCTGTCCTTAGCTACCGTTTGTTACCCATAGGGGTATAGATTAAATGGAAATGATCACCTACATTTGGGCCGCCAAACCAGTCACGACTGCTGGTGCTCGCATGCCAATGCTTGAGAGAATTCGATTTCTTGTATTTCTTAGTAGACTTGGCTGTGATTGATACATGCAGTTTAATCGACTGAACCGATATTTTCAAAAAGCCACCTTGTGTCTGTGCCACCTTAGCTTTGCAATCCACGAGGGTCCCAACAGGGAATAAAACCTTTGAATTCGCTTCATATTGCTGCCCATTTGCGCCCTCAACCCTATAAGTATAAACAACGTCGTTTTGCTCGACAGCAGCCACTTTAAAAACATAAGTCCCCGAAACTTTCCTGTGCTTCGGATCACCCAGAACGACTCTCTTGGGTTTATCATGTTGTTGAGTACTTGCCTTATGATTATCCTTGGGTTTCGTTTTAGTTACCTGGAGTGCTGACGGCGTTGTTTGTTTTGGTTGATGTTTTGGAGGATCAAGGATTGGAGTAGCGAAATCCTGTTTACTACAAATGACTGTATCTGAGACAACAAGGCGTGCATGAGAAACGGCGAACGATACCATGCAGCGCAGAATCTGTCCTTCAACATAGTGCTTTTGAGATGTCGCTTTATACACCTTTCCCTCAACGTCTACCAGTTCATAATCATAGTCGCTGGCCCTGGGCGTTACGTTCTTTATCAACAACTTGTATTTACCGGAGGTGCCACTTCGGAAGGGTGCGTCTGGATATGTTGCCTGATACTCCATCAACAATAGGTTCTCTTACATTTTGACAATAGCTCCATGCAGTTCACCAAATCCTTATAGACCTATAAACTCTCGGTTGTTGAGGACCTGGTCACGGCTGGTGATGGTTAGCAAGACGGGCTTTTTCTTCATGAGCTCATTCTTGAAGAAATTGCGGTCCATATAGGCTAGCTGCTTAACTGCCCCTAGGCGATTGAAGTAACGTGTAATGTAGATACAACGACCAATGAAGTGAACGCCAGACACGTCAGGGTTCTCCACCAAGAATTCAAGGATTCCAATGATAGCTTCACGATGCCTGAAAAGTGTAGATGCACCGAAGTTGCGGGTACGGACTTCCTCATGCTTGAAAAGCATCCGGGTCAGTTCGTATTTGTCCTCTCTGGCCTCATCAACTGACCCCCAAACACACCACCATAGGTTAGCAAGAGTTGTACGGATAATTCCGTCTGAACTTCTAAACCAATGCTCCTGAATGTATTTGGCATCGGCAGTCCCGTTAAGGACGTTGGGCCATCTATTCTGAACATAATTGAACAGATCAACGTGCGTAAGATAAACCCACAACTCAATCTTGGATGCAGACAGAGGAGTCAAGGTGGGATAAGCCTCATATAGAGCTATAGCAGACTCTAGGTCATTGTCTGGACTCATCTTTTCTAGAAGTCCTTCAGGATGCTCTACATTAGCCAGATAACGAATCTGGGTGTCATCATAATCGAAAGAATCGCCAGCATAACACTCCGGTACGATATTGCTGCGGAGTCTCTCAATATAGGACTCTTTAAATACTTTTTGTAGTGCCATTTTTCACTCTGCGTTTTGCCCGGCTATTGCATCCAGATGATTAAACATTCGTTGATATGGATCTTCCAGAAGGGCCTGCGCAAGCTCAAAAACGCGGGATTTATCTGTGAGATCAAATTCTCTCAAGGCAGTTTCCGTTTCAGTTCTGTACTTGATGGAATCAGCCCAAAGCAAATCCTTATACTGGTCTTCATCAATGTGATATAGCGCAAAAACCAAGGCGTTAAAGACGATTGATGAGTGGATTATCTCGTTGTAGTCATTGTTATGACGGATGGACTCATCATAGAGCTTGAACATCTTTGGTGGAAGCTCAATCAAAATGCGGTCTGTGCTGATATTGAACCACGTGGGTCTGGTATCATCTCCGCTATTGGCAATCTGCATGAAAGATCCAGCAGCGAACAATTTATCGTACTTGATGTCAATGTTGTAAGAAGCAGATGGGAAGGCGACCAAAACGTCACCAGGCTCCATATCAAAGTAGAAACCCTCATAATCAGAATTGAACTGAGAGTTATGATACTTTGAGATAGGTTCCTTGACGGTTACGAAGAAATCGAACTCTATCTTTCCACTAACGCCCTTTCGAGGCAAAGAGACGAAGAAGTCCGAGGTGTCCTGTTTCAAGCACTTACGCATGAATGTACGTGAGCAGTTGATTTCGCAGACGTACTGTGCAAGGCCTTTCTTAACGAAGTCCTCTATTTCTTCATTCCTCTGTACAAGGTGGATAGTGAATTCGAAATCCGTGGGCGTGGTAACAGGCCCCTCTATCGAAACGCAGTCCTGCTTCAGAAGAGGAAAAACATCATCGCTGATACCCAAAACTGGATATGGTAAGGATATGTCATTTATTTTCATAAGCTTCCAGTTTTATGGCGTGTTTCATATCGTCAGCAAGACGTATCTTCATCATATTCTTCCCAATCTGGAGGTGCAGACCAACTATTGTATTGTCTATCACGGTACCTACATTAGACGAAACAACGCTGATTCTTTCGTCAGACTGTTCGCCGCCGGTGAAGATAACCACTTGCCCGTCCTCAACCAGAATGTCGGAATGGATAATTATCACGTGATAAACAATTCCCCCCTCAACCTGAGCAAACGAGCGGTAGTTGACCTCAATAGGATGGGCATAAGTGCCCATTGTACCGCCATCATCGGTTTCGACGTTCGATTCTTTGGGTAGTTTAGGGGCAGGTTCTCCACCACCCTTGGTCTTACGAGGTCTTGATGTGTGTCCACTGAAAAGGTCACCATCCTCGGCGCTTTCTGCCAAAGCACGGTAATTAACCAAAACATGGCCAGTTGAGGTTTTCTCTTTAGGAGCTTCCGCAGAAAATGGCACGGGATTCACCAAAGTGGTTGTGCTTGATGTGCCTTCTTCTTGAATCTCTCCAGTAGGGGCTCCGGTAAAAGCCTCGCTGTCATAATCGTCAGTCTCCTCGTATGCTGTAGGAATGTAGAGGAACTCATCCAAACCAGTGATGTTGAGGAAAGTAGCACCGTTAGAAGAAAAAACGGTCTGGAGTGTGGCGCTGATGAAATCTTTCAACTCCGACAGGGCTTCCTTGGCCGTTTGCTGCCGTGCTTCCGGACAGTTTCTCCAATCCCATTCCGAATGAGAAGGATTCTCAGAATAACGCAGGATGTTGTTTCCGCGTGGGTCATCACAGACGAAAACCCCGTAAAAACCGTAGCTTGTCGTATTGGGCTTGTTCCATACCAGCATTCGGGGCGAGCGCATGTATGATACTCTATCGTTCGCTTGCTTGTTCTTGTATATGTAGAATCTTACGCGGCCCAAAGTGGGAAGATTCTGCTGCACAAGAATGTGCTTCTTGTCGGTGCTGGCGTATTTAACAGCATCATAGTAAGGACGAGGATTGGAATGACCACGCTTCTTATCCTGCTCTTCAGGGAAATACTGCGTCATCATCATGTCCAAATTGTCTTTGTTGATTTCAAGCACATTATCTTTGGTAAGCCGCAGAGATACAGTCAACTTTTCTTCCAAGATGGAAAGCCAGAAATGCATCAGGACTGCCTTGATTACCTCTACGAAACCTTCTGTAGGTTTAATTCCCACAATATAGACAGACGTTCCTGGTTCTTCACGACGGAAACGTGTAGGAATCTTCTCTACGTTGGAAATCGGCTGGCCTTCATTGTTGTCGTAATAGCCAACGTGAGTGCATTTGGTCCCTTCATGCTCATGAGTACAGATGGAGGACACGCCTTCAAAGAAAGTCTTTCCAGCAGGCGTCTGGGTAGAAACAAGAACACTACGAACTCGCGAAACATTGAAATACGCAGCCTTACCAAAGCCATAAGAGCCTCCGGCAGTGTTTTGGGCCTTACTTGAATTGCCGGCGCTTCTGACGAATGAATAGAAAGGACAAGAACGATCATGCGGCACGTAGTCCATACCCGTTGTGTTACTGTCAGACACCTCCAGATATGACATTCCGTCTATGAAAGACTCGTCGATGAAACTCATCATTGGCAGGAACTTGTCTTTAGCGGCATCTGATTTCCAGAAGTCAATGCATTCCTGAAAATGCTTCCGCAGTCCGAACAACCCCTCGTAGGA
>JAEEGL012072387.1_pt1 | contig 11272 bp, 9 predicted proteins | sample 9134231 | NCBI WGS metagenome assembly JAEEGL01 (sample SAMN16246548, study PRJNA631951) | gut metagenome | biome: gut microbiome; feature: rumen; material: fiber-attached | host: Bos | place: Iran: Karaj | collected 2018-10
AAAGGCCGATAGAGAGCCAAGTGGCGGCTATGGCGCGGGGGCGCACCTCTTCCCATTCCGAACAGAGAAGTTAAGCCCCGCCGCGACGATGATACTGCGGGAGACCGTGGGAAAGTAGTTCGCCGCCCACCCACAACGGAAAGCCTGCACCCATCCGGGTGCGGGCTTTCCTGTTTACGGGCCCCACACGATGTCGTGTGGGGTAAATAGGAGATCGTGTCTTCGACACGGGGCGCTGCCGCACAATAGAGACTCTACCCTACCCTTTCCCAAGCTTTACTACATTTACATCCCTTCATTCCCAAATTTTTACTACTTTTACAGCCAAAATCGGAAGTATGGCCAAAAGATTGGTATTTGTGTTTATATTACTGATTACCAATATATTAGGATTTTCACAAAATCCTACGCAAGATAGCATTGCATCCAAAAAGCCTACCCCCACCCTTCCCCAACCCATTGATTCCACCTTCGTCACCTACAATGCCTATCAGTTTGACAGCATCTTCCTAAACGCCTCCAAAGTTGTCGACACCTTAACATTCCATGCGGCTGAATTCGACTATCTGCAACACGACAACACCATCTACAGTACTTTGAGCAACACGGGAATGGCTCATAAATCAATGAGATTCAACCACCTGCATCAGGTTGGATTCGACATGACCCTCCCTGCTTTTTCCGCTCTCATGCAGAACGAAAGCAACATGCCCTCCTATCTGTCCGTCCTACCCTACTCCGAGATGCGCTACCTGATGACTGTCGGCGATTTGGAACAGCATTTCCACGTGAGATTTGGCAGACAAGTCTCTCCTCGCCTACTGATTTCTTTCGCCTTCGACACCGATTATACCCCAGCCACCTTTATCAACAATAAAACCATCAACAACGCTTTCTGGGTCAATGTCAAATACATCACCCAAAGCGAACGCTACGGTGTGGGTGCCTATTGGTATCGCAACAAACTCGAAATGGGAGAAAACGGCGGCATTGTCAACGACGAAAACTATATCTCACATACCGAATCCGATAATTCGGTCATCCCTGTCAACCTAAATAATGCAACCAACTACATCATTTCCAGTGGGATAGGTTTCGAACATTACTTCAACCTCTTGTCAAAGAAGACGGTGAATAAAAAGACTATTCCCATCAAAAATGACTCTATCGCACTCCCACCTCAACTCTACGACAGCATCATAGTTGATTCTTTATCCTTGGACAGCCTCACAATTGACACTTTGTCCTTAGATAGTATCAAAAGCACTATCACACAGGACGTTGTGCAAGAATCCAAGGATAGAAAATTCACTTTGGGAAGGATTTGCCATAGCTTCAGCTATTTAAACAATAAGTTGTACTATAACGAGACCTCCCCTTCCACTGCTTTCTATCGGCCTTTCGACACCTTGTTCAACACAAGCAAGACAACAGACACCACTTTGGTCAGAGCTATAAGGAACAGCCTGAAATGGAGCAGCCTGGGATACAAAAAGTATAACGATGACATCCCATTCTACTTGTATGCAGGAGTGAGCCATGGGTTCTATACGGTGAAGCATTTCGACTATCTCGAGAGCGAAACCACACTTTCGCGCAACTACAACCAACTGAGTGTAAACGGAGGCATTATTGTCAACCTGTTTAAATCGACACGCATCACAGGGCAAGGCGAATTTGTCACCTTGGGCTATCAAATCGGGGATTTCGACCTCAAGGGACAATGGAAACAGTTCTTGGGCACGACGGCCAGAAATTATGGTTACGCCACCTTTGATGCGGAAATCAAGCGGCAAAGTGCCAACTGGTTTGAGGAAAGCTACACGTCGAACCACTTCCGTTGGGAAAACGACTTCAAGGCCGCCACTTACCTGGATTTCAACTTGAGATACAACTACAAGAGCTATTACGTAGGAGTCAAACAGACCTCCATATCCAACCTGATCTATTTCGGCACTGACGCCCGTCCGACCCAGTATGACGGTTTGTTCAGCATCCGCGAGGCCTACCTCGGTTTTTACCAAAACCTTTGGCGATTCGAATTTGAAGGCTTTGCCTGCCTGCAAAAGTCGAGCAATGAAGCGGTGATGCACCTCCCCTTGCTGTTGGGACAGCTGAAAATCGGCTATTCGCAACCCGTGTTCCACAAGGTGGCCACGCTGCATCCCAGTATTACTGTGCGTTATTTCACCAAATACTACGCCGACGCTTACATGCCTGCTACTCGCACCTTCTATTTGCAAAACGAAGTGGCCATTGGAAATTTCCCTTTCATCGACCTTGCCATTTCACTCAAAGTCAAGAAAGCCCATATCTTCTTCGCATATAGCAATATGTTCCTGCTTACCGGCAACTACAACTCATTCATCGCACCTCACTATCCCATGCGCGACAGCAAGATTTTCATCGGAATCAACTGGAGACTCTTCAATTAAACAGACACCATGCTTCAAACGGAACTCATACCTACCACCAACACGCTGTCGAGAATCACCGACACCGTCGCTCCTTTGGCCGATACTATCTCGCGTCATAATGCCGTGGAAAACGTCTTGGAGCAGGTGTCGACCAACAGCTCGTCAAGGGAGATTGGCCTGACCATCGCCATCATTGGTTTGCTGATCTTCACGGCTCACCTATTCAGCGAAATCTTCAGCCGCAAGCGCATCCCCGATGTGTTATTCCTTATTATTATAGGTCTGCTTATCGGACCGGTATTCCATTGGATTTCGCCGGAAAGTTTAGGCAACGCGGGGAGTCTGTTTTCGGGTATCACCTTGGTTACCATCTTGTTTGAAAGCGGTACCCAGTTGCGGTTTGCCGCGCTGAAAGACTCGTTTGGAGGCGCCTTAAAGCTCACCGCGTTGAACTTCATCTTTTCGGCAGTCGCCGTCTGGTTGGTAGGATGGCTCGTGTTGAAGATCGACCCAGTGATAAGCATGATTTTGGGCTGCGTCCTGGGTGGTACCGCATCGGCGGTGGTCATTCCTATTGTGCGGCAACTGAGGATGTCGGAAAAACCAGCCATTATGCTCATCCTTGAAGCAGCCATTGGCAATGTGTTCAGCATCGTGCTGGCTTTGGCACTGATGCAGGCCATCAAGAGCAAACACCTGGAGTTTGGCGCCATCCTCGGCAACATCTTCTCTTCGTTTATCCTTGCCACCGTGATGGGTCTTTTCGGCGCCATTTTCTGGGCCTTGATCCTCGACCGAATCCGCAACATCAAATATTCCATCCTGACAACGCCTGCCTTCGTGTTCATCATATACGGCATCAACGAGTGGATGGGCTTCAGCGGTGCCATTGCGGCCTTAGCTTTCGGTATTGGATTGGCCAATATCGATGCCATCTACAATGCCTGGCTCAAAAAATTCATCAAGAAAGTGCCTGTCAACCTGAACGAAACCGAGCGTTCGCTGTTTTCTGAACTTGTCCTTCTCCTTAAGACCTTCTTCTTCATCTATGTGGGCATCTCCATCCAACTGAAGCAATGGCAACCAATCGTTATCGGATTGGGAATCAGTATTTTGCTATTCATCATACGAATACCAGCCGTCCGTTTTGCCATCTCGAAAAAGGATAACATTCCTGACAAGGAACTGGCTTTCATGTCGGCCCTCAACCCGAAAGGACTGACCGCAGCGGTGTTGGCTACACAAGCACTCATCTACATTCCTACCTTTGAAACCGCCATGTTTGTCAGAAACATCGTCTTCTCCGTAATCCTCTTCACCATTGTCATCAATTCCATCCTTATTCCCTTGATTGACAGAGAGAGAGGCATTTATCGCTTTTATAGGAGCATGCTAAGCATCAACCAAAAGATGAAAAACATCGTTTCCAAAACCAAAGAAGACGGCGAAAAATGGCACAAAAAGCACTCAAAAACCCGCGAGTTTGTTGATGAGATGTTCCACTCCGAAGTCATCACTGACATTATTGAGCAACAGGACAAGCCTGGTGCCGTCAACAACAAAGCTGAATCAAGCAACATGGATGTGGCAGACTAAACTATTTATATTGTGTAAAAATTACACTTATTAAATAGTTAAATATCAATTTATTACAAATTTAACATCAAAGTAAAGTGTAATTTTTACACATTTACCCGTTGTGGATTTCAAGAATAGTTGTAATTTTGCGTCAAATTTACACAAGATGGAAAAGCAAAACTACACTTACGAATATCCTCATCCCGCAGTGGCCACCGACTGTGTAGTGTTCGGTTTCGATGGACGCGAACTAAAGGTGCTGCTCATTGAGCGCGGCATAGAGCCGTATAAAGGCGCATGGGCATTTCCTGGTGGATTCCTTCGCATGGATGAAACCGCAGAACAATGCGCCCTTCGTGAGTTAAAAGAAGAAACTGGGCTGAGTTTGAACTATCTCAAGCAGTTCAAGACCTTCACCGATGTCAACCGAGATCCTCGCGAGAGGGTGATTTCCATCGCCTTTTATGCTTTAGCCAAAAAGTCGGACGTGCAAGGCGGCGATGACGCGACCCAAGCCAAATGGTTTCCCATCAGTGAGGTGCCGCATTTGGCCTTTGACCATGATTATATCTTGCGCAAAGCCATGGAGAAATTGCGAGAAGACATTCATTTTGAACCCATTGGATTTGGCCTTTTGGACAAGGAGTTTACTATGTCGGAACTGCAACGCCTCTACGAAGCCATACTTGGTGTGCAATTCGACAGACGCAATTTCCACAAAAAAATGCTGCAAACGGGTATCTTGGAAGAAGTGGAAGACGACTCCCCCACTTTCTTTGGTAAAAACAACGAAATGCGAAGCATGAACATCGACGCGCTTTTTGGAGGAATCGCAGCACCATCGCGTCCTGCCTACTCCTCATCGCGTGATGATGACAGCCGTTCCACACGCCGCTGGGGCACCAAGTTCCGTTTCAACAAACGGAACTACGATGAGTTCAAGGAAGAAAACAATTATAGATCAGAATTTTAACCTTTTAAAAAACAATGAATTATGGAAACAAATAACAACACCGCAAAGACGCAGGTCTATAACCTGATTATCCTCGACAAGAGCGGTTCGATGAGTAGTATCGCCAAAGCTGCCATCGCCGGCTTCAATGAAACCGTAGGCGGCATACGCTCTGCCCAGGAACGCTTCAAGGACACGCAAGAGCATTTCGTCTCGCTAATGATCTTCTGCAACTGCGAAAAGACCATGGTCTACGACATGGTACCAGTTGCTGAAGTCAAAGAACTGACATCCAAAGAATACCAGCCCTGCTGCTGCACCCCGCTTTACGACGCCATGGGCATCAGCATCAACGCCTTGTATAAGGCCATCAAGGACAAGGAAGATGCCACTGCCGTGGTCACCGTCATCACCGACGGACTGGAGAACGCCTCAAAGGAATACACTGGACAAGCCATTAAAGCCCTTGTGGAGCGCATGAAGGATGAGGAAGGCTGGAACTTCGCCTATATCGGCACCAACCAAGATGTGCGAGCCACATCAGCCTCGCTCTCCATCGACAATCACATGGAATTCGCCGACACCGATGCCGGCATGCACGAGGCTTGGGAAAAGGAACGCAAGTCGAGAACCATGATGTACAGCAGAATATCAGAAGACTTTGCCACCACCTCCGCCATGCCCAGCATGATGCGCAAGATGTTCCGCTCACGTTCCAACCGCGAGAACCGCAACTACCGAGACCTAGATGAATTCCGCGACCGCATTACTTCAGACCGTATCAACACGCTCGGCAGTAACCAAATCTTTGTCTTTGGCAGCAACCTTGCCGGGGCACATGCTGGTGGCGCAGCCCGCATCGCTGTGGAGAAATTTGGTGCCATTATGGGTCAAGGTGTGGGTCTGCAAGGCCAAAGCTACGCCATCCCCACGATGCAAGGTGGCGTGAACACCATAGCGCCCTATGTCGATGAGTTCATAGCCTTTGCCAAACAACACCCCGAACTGACCTTCTTGGTCACCCGTATCGGTTGCGGCATTGCTGGCTTCACTCCCAGAGAGATCGCGCCATTGTTTACTGGCGCCATCAACGTGCCCAACATTCATCTGCCAATGGATTTCTGGACGGAACTGGTGTAACCATGGCTTATGGCTGATGGCCTATGGCAGCTTTAATAACGGATGGAAGCTTCAACTTCTTGAAAAGCTGCCATAGTCATAGGCCATCAGCCATAGTCAGAACAACAATTAAACAATTAACAGTTAAACATCAAAAACCATGTTAGGAGCAATTATAGGAGATACCATTGGATCGGTATATGAATTCCACAATATAAAGACCACACACTTCCCACTGTTCGATCCGCGAAGCAACTACACCGACGACAGCGTGATGACCATGGCCGTAGCCGACTGGCTTTTGACCGACCCTCAACATGGCATGGATACCCTAGAGACCTCTTTTTTGAACTTCGCCCAAAAGTATCCTTGCCCCATGGGCGGCTATGGACCTGGTTTCTATCGTTGGCTATTCGAGCCAGAGACCTTTGTAGAGGGAAAACGCCATCCCTACCACTCGTTCGGCAATGGCGCCGCCATGCGTTGCAGCGCCAACGGTTGGATGTTCGACACCTTGGAAGAGACCGAACGTGTGGCAGGTCTTTCGGCAGCCATCACCCACAGCCATCCCGAAGGCATCAAGGGAGCACAGTCGACTGCGGCGGCCATCTTCATGGCTCGCAACGGAAAAAGCAAGGAAGAGATAAGAAATTATATCTCAACAAAATATGGATACAACCTCAACCGCACTTGCGTGGAAATCCGTCCCGTTTACGACTGGGATTCCTCATGCCAAGGCACGGTACCCGAAGCCATGGTAGCCTTCATGGACAGCACCGACTTCGAATCGGCCATCAGGTTGGCAGTCTCATTGGGCGGCGACAGCGACACCCTCGCCTGCATCACAGGCGGCATCGCCGAAGCCTTCTACAAAAACATACCAGATAGCATAGCTTTGAAGATTTGGGGACTAATCCCTGAGGATTTTAAGGCCATCTTCAGAGCCATGGAAACCCAGACAAATTACCGTTTACCCAACATTTTGAAAGAACAAAAGTAATATAACGATTATGAGCAAGGCAGGAGCGTGGGGAAGCGCTCCTGCTTTTTTTCTTATTATTCCAACAAAAGCATTACTTTTGCGTCGTAAAACCACTCAACGATGAAAATCCTCATCCTCAACGGCCCCAACCTCAATCTCTTGGGCAAGCGCGAGCCAGAAATCTACGGAAATGTTTCCTTTGAAGCCTATTTACCCCAACTTCGCAATCGTTTTCCGCAACACGAACTCACCTATTTCCAGTCAAACCACGAAGGGGTATTGATTGACCATCTACAAGAGGCTGACGGTCAATATGATGCCGTAGTGATGAACCCTGGCGCCTATGCCCACACCTCCATTGCTTTGGCCGATTGCATCCGCGCCATCAGCATTCCTGTCATTGAGGTGCATATTTCCGACATTTCGAAAAGGGAGCCTTACCGCAGGCATTCCTTTACGGCTGAGGCTTGCGTGAAATGCATCTCGGGATTGGGATTGGAAGGCTATGCAAAGGCGATTGAAACGCTTTTGGAAACGCGATGAAATGATAATTCGAAGAAGTCAATCCCGTCTCTACAAGGTAAAATCGGTTTCTTTTAGATCACTGTATTTTTTCTTTCCACGAAGCACATTGTCAAAGACAATGTTGCGCTGATAGATACAACTTACGGCCTTGAGCTCAATGGTTTTCCTGTATGCTTTCAAGGATTTCAACCTCTTGTAGAAATCCCAATGCGCCTTGAAGACCATTCCAAAGTCTTTCGGGCAGCCCTCGAAGAGGAACTTCAGTGCCGCCACCCAATCGAGGAAGATGCGATATAGGATGGTACGACGCACTCGTTGGCTGGGCAAGTTCTTCACCAAAAGAGAAAGGTTGTTTCGGAAATTCAAATAAGTCTTGCGTGGTGAGTTCTTCGGCAAAGTTCCACCTCCGATATGATACACCCACGACTGCGGACAGCAATACACCTTATATCCTGCATTCTTCAGTCTCCAGCACAGGTCAATTTCCTCCATGTGGGCAAAGAAGCTATCATCCAAACCACCAATCTGGTGATACAAGTCGGCACGGACAAACATACAGGCACCCGTGGCCCAAAAGACCTCGATTGGATTGTCATATTGATGCTCATCGACCTCCAAGTTTTGGAACACACGACCGCGACAGAAGGGATAACCGTACTTGTCGATGAAACCACCACTCGCACCTGCATACTCAAACTTTTCCTTGTCGTAGTACGACAAAATCTTCGGCTGGCAAGCGGCTATCTGCGGGTCGGCATCCATCAATTCGATGACGGGCTCAATCCAATGAGGTGCCACCTCGATATCAGAGTTAAGCAACACATAATACTGGGCCTCCACCTGCCGCAAAGCCAGATTATAGCCCGTGGCAAAGCCGCCATTGCTACCGTTCTCAATCAAACGAATCTCGGGAAAACGCTCACGCATAAAGGCTACTGATTCGTCGGTAGAGGCATTGTCGGCCACGACAATCTCCACCAGTGTCGGATCGCAGTTGGCGATGACATTGGGCAGGAACTGTTCGAGGAACTTCCGCCCGTTGTAGTTCAATATGACAACAGCCACCTTCATGCTTTTTCCGTTTGGGGTCTTTGGTGTTTCCAGCGGCGGTGCGACCACAGCCAGTTATCGGGATTGGCCTCAATGAAACGTTCCACGCTACGCACATAACGTTCCATGATCTCTCCTGGTTTCGTCTCCTTTGGGCGATCGGTAAGCAAATCAAAGCTCACCACATAACGTCCTCTACCCTGCCTCCGCATGTCGACAAACACGATGGCATAGTCCAGTTTTTGTGCGATGCGTTCGATGCCCGTAAACCAACAAGTGTCTTGATGCAGGAACTCCGTCCAATAGTCCGAGGCTAAGCCGTGCGGGGTTTGGTCGGCCATCATCAGCACAGCCGTTTGGCTATCGCGCAGTTGAGCCAAGCGCCGCAGCACCGAGTTCGACTCCACCATCTCCAAAGTGCTGTGGCAGGTACGGATATACAGCATCAGCCGTTCGAAAACAGGGCTTTCCACCCTCTTATACACAGCCAAGCCCTTATGTTGGGTAAGTTCAGGTATCATCTTGCCAAACCACTCCCAATTGCCCGAATGCGGGATGGCATAGAACACGTTCTTGCCTTGCTCATACAGCTGTTTCACCAACTCGGGATTCGTATAGGTAATGCGGCTCCGATAGCCTTTCTTGCTCATCCGTAGCATTTTAGGCGCCTCTACAAACAAGTCGCAAAGGTTTTGGTAGAAACGCCTCTCTATGCGCTTGATTTCTTGTGTGTCTTTCCCGGGAAAAGAATTCAACAAGTTCTGTCTGACCACCTTACGGCGATAACGAAGCAGGTGATATACCAAAAAGTAATAGCAATCGGACTTCAGATAGAGAAGCCAATAGGGATGAATGGACAGGAAAGCCACCCAAAGCTTCACGATATGAAATCCAATTTTTGCCACGGCTTATCTCGGGTTATTGTAAAGGTCGCCGGCATGTGAGCCCCATCCCTTTTCATATTCAGTCTGGTCGACACCCTGGTCGTAACCTTGACCATAGATACGTGAATAGATTTCAAGTTGCCAGCGCGGATTGTTGATTTCGCCCACCACATCGGAATGGATGAGTTGATAGTCGTTGGCCGCCGAGTCCTTCGACATGAACACAAAACGCTTGTTGTGTTGGTTCGCCACTTCGTAGTAATGCCAAATCTCGTAGGGATATGCACCCGGTTCATTGGGACTTTCCATAATCTTGTCGGGCTGACCGTACTTCAGGAAGACATAGCCACGGTCGGTGCGATAGCCGGGATAGGAGGAAGTCTTGAACGACATGTTGACACGCCGCACGGCAGACAAGTATTCCTCAAAGCCTTGTTTCGGATTCATCGGTGAGCGCTTGCTCCAGAAGTTGAAGAGGAACTGCTGCATGGTCTTCATATCATCGGTCCTCACCAGATTGGTGGAATAGTCGCGTTCCATCTCGCTGCAAATTGGGTCGAGATAACGGATGTACTTGCGCAACGTGTCGATTTCGGTGATATTGCCAGCGAAGGTGTTGGCAACGCTCACGCCAGCGAGGTCTTCCATATCGAAGGCCACATTGGGGTTGCTACGTTGGAAGAAACAGCTATTTGAGCAAATCAGGGTATTGCTGCGGTCGCGCATTTCCACCACCAAATAATAGTTACCAGAAGGCAGTTCACTGATATCCAATGTATTGAGTAAAATATTAGCCTTACCTACATCAAAACGCTTTGTGTAGAAAAAGTTCTGCATGCGGTTCGATGACTCCACAGTCTCTAAGTAGTAGTTGACAAGGAATTTGCCTTCATCATACAACTTGTCGCTGTTGTATAGCTCCGCATAGAAATGCAACTTGTTCTCGTTGGATCCATAGAAAGGATACACCCGCGGCAGGAAATCGTAACCGCTCTTGGTGCAATCCGACGGCTTGGCAGCCTTAGTATAGGAGTCAAAGAGCAGGATGTCCGAGATGGAAGGCGTATTGTCGGGATAATTCAGTTCCACCGTCACCGATTCAGTGGGCAGGGCGTCACCACTATTCATATCGGTAATGCTGATTTCCATTTGGTATTCGCCGTTGGACAAAGGGAAACGTTGTTGCCCGATAAAGGCTCCATCGAGATTGCTCGTGTCGGTCACCACTGGACTGTCAAGGGCGATTTTCGAGAACGTGGTCTCCTCCCCTTTCTTGAACGTTGTGATGATTTGAACCGTGGCCTTGAACTTCCCGGGCTCAAACTGCTTATAGACCGCCGAACGGTTTTCGACGGCGATGGCATTCTCCACAAAGGGTGTCACGCCTGGCACACAATAGGTGGTCGTGGAGAGATAGGGTTTCAGTCTCTTTGCTTTGACCTGTGCGTTGCCTGCAAAAGCAATCAGCACTAATGCAAGGATAATAATTGACTTTTTCATGGCATTATGTTTTTAAATCCACGGCAAAAGTAGTTGCCCAAAACAGTGTTGTCAATCTTTTTCATCTCCATTTTCTCAACAATTATCAACATTTTTCATACAAATCGTACATTATCAATGTTTTACATCTTTTTTCAAATAATTGATTACGGCACTTTCAAGACTCTCGCCCGAATGGAGGATGGACAGAATCTTGTTGGTGCGGCGGTTGGCTCCACTATAGGAGATGCCCTCAAGCACGGCAATCTCGGCATCGTTCATTCCC
>JAEEGL012246589.1_pt1 | contig 11272 bp, 10 predicted proteins | sample 9134231 | NCBI WGS metagenome assembly JAEEGL01 (sample SAMN16246548, study PRJNA631951) | gut metagenome | biome: gut microbiome; feature: rumen; material: fiber-attached | host: Bos | place: Iran: Karaj | collected 2018-10
ATATCTCCTTCGACCGAAAGTCTTCGGGAGATAGGTTCCGACTCCGGCGTCGATCAGAAAAGGTATCGATTTGTAGTATAGGGAAACAGTTCCGATATCGTTGTGATTATGGCTCTGGGCGTTATGTCCTCCTTTTGAAGCGACGAAGAAACCATCTTTCTCCCTCATGTAGCAAATCTGGGTTTCGGGATACCATGTGTACGGTTCAAAAACGAGTTCGGGAGTTTCCTTCGCGAGTTCTTCCTTTATCAGAAGGGAATAGAGAGTCCGGATTATGAAGCGGTCGCGTGGTGCAGGAATCGGATCTCCGCCAACAACATACGCGGCATAATGCTTCATCAGGGGGCTATCGGTCCCTTTCCCGTAATTGAAGATGACCAGGGCCATGTCTGCGCCCCTTGCGGAGGCGTCGGAGAAATTGACCACCCAGCCATTGCCCACGGTTGAAGAGGTGATATATTCGCCCATCCTGCGTATCATCGGATGTTTGAGCGCATCGATCCTGCCGCCCGTCAGCAGTGACAGGAATTCCAGGTACTCGAAATTTTTCGCCGGCCCCTGATACCAGTAGGTAGGCCCTTCGTCGCAGCAGCCGTCTCCTCCGATGTTGTTGAGATACTTGTCAACTGACTCCATTGACATCCAGGCTGCCTTAGCAAAGCGCTCCATATCCTTTTCGCAAAGCGCGAAGACCTGGAGGCAGTTCACGCTGCACCAAGGCGTCCAGTTGTTGAGACGGTCCTTTGCGGGATCGAATTTATCACCCTTCCACCCGAAATGGGTTTCGTTCAGGTATGGCGTCATGATCCGCCTGTCAAGTTCATACAGGAGGCGGCGGCTGATTTCCGGTTCCACCTTGTCGAACACCTCATGGAAGTAATAGTAGACCCATGCCAGAACGGAACCGACATCACCTGCGACCAGGTCTATCGCATTGTCGTCGAACTGGGGGAAACGGTGTTTGCTCTTCTGTAGGTAAAGGGCATGGGAAAGGACCCATGACGTGGTTTCGCACATGGCGAATACCCCGTTGATCAGCTGATCGATATAACGGCCCTCCCCGGTGGCAAGTTCCGCGAAAAAAAGATCGGTGATCTTCATTACGTTGGAATTGATGGAGAATCCGGATTTCCCCTGGGAGTCACCCCTGTAATACCCGAGATAGTCCATCGCGGTAACGACCCTCCACTCGTATTCCAACGCTTTCTCGCCGCGGGAGATGATTTCGTTCTTCCACTCTCCCAGCAACCTGTCCCACCCTTCCCTGTCGGCATATGCCGGGAACGGGACCCAGCCCTGGTCCGGAATGAGCAGTTCTTTCAAGCGGGACTCATCTGCCTGGCTTCGCAGAATGTTGCGTTCCTCATATGCGGATGCGGCTCCTGCGAAAAGCAGGAAAGCCGACATAACCAGAATAAATATCTTCTTCATGTATTAACGGACCTTCGAGTCGCAGTACCAGCACCGCAGCTGCCCGCCGTCCGTATAATGGAACTTATACGGGGCATGCTCGTTGTTGCAGATGCATTTCGAGTTGGTGCATCGCACCGAAGAATCGAAGACCGGACGGTCGTGCTCGGGCATAGGATGCGCCGGGTCGTTCTTCCATTCGTGCAGCTTCAGGATAAGGGCCTCGCGAACGAACTTCCCGTTCTCCACCTGGCGGAAATATGCCGCCCTGGGATCCGAATCCACCTCGGTAAGGATCTCGTTCACGCGCGGCAGGGGATGCAGGACGGCCATGTTCTTTTTCGCGAGCGCCATCCTTCTGGCATCCAGGACGAAGCTGTCCTTGACCCTGTCGAATTCATCTTCGTCGAGGAAGCGCTCCTTCTGGACCCTCGTCATGTACAGGACGTCCAGTTCGGGCATCACTTCCTCCATGGTCTCTACCTCACGGTATTTCACGCCGCATTTGTCGCAGACGTCATGTTTGATATAATCCGGTAGTTTCAAAGCATCCGGGGCGATCAGGATGACCTCGACGTTCCTGTAGCGGGACAGGGCCTTGATAAGGGAATGGACGGTGCGTCCGAAGCGCAGGTCGCCGCAGAATCCTATCGTGATGCCGTCTATGCGCCCGAGTTCGCGCTTGATGGTAAGAAGGTCCGTCAGGGTCTGCGTTGGATGGCTGTGGCTTCCGTCTCCGGCATTTATGATAGGGACGGGAGAGACTTCGGAAGCATACAACTGGGCGCCCTCTATGTAGTGGCGCATCGCAATGACCTCGGCGAAACATCCGACCACGCGGACTGTATCCTGCACGGTCTCACCCTTGCTGACCGAAGAATTCTTCGCATCCGAAAAACCGAGGACGCTGCCGCCGAGTTCCATCATGGCGGACGTGAAACTCAGGCGCGTACGCGTCGAGGGTTCATAGAACAGGGTGGCGAGCTTGCGGTGCGACATGCTGCCCTGATAGCGCTCCCGGTGGGCTATGATGTCTTCTGCGAGGCTGATGATCTCATCGGTTTCTTCTTTCGTGAGATCCATCGGATCGATTAGGTGCTTCATATATGTTCGACTGTTATTTTATCCAACTTTCGTCTGAAGGGTTGTCCCTGAAGCGGAGTATCCTCTCCTTCCACTCAGGAGCGATAAGTCCGTCCGAAGCGGCCACCTCGACCAGGGTGTCCAGGTTGCTGAGGGACCGGTTCTGCACCCCTGCTGCCTGCAGGCGATCGAGGCCCTTTTTCATCCCGTAGGTGAAGATGCTTACGATCCCGAGCACCTCGGCCCCTTCCTCGCGAAGGGTATCGACGACCTCGACGGCGCTGCCGGCTGTCGAGATAAGATCCTCGACTACAACGACTTTAGTTCCGGGAGCCATCTTTCCTTCTATGCGGTTGCCGCGCCCGTGGTCCTTGGCTGAGCCCCGGACATATCCCATGGGCAGGTCAAGAATCGTCGCAACGATGGCCGCGTGGGCTATGCCCGCCGTGGAGGTGCCCATCAGCATCTCGCAGGAAGGATAATGCTCCCTTACCAGCGCCGCAAGTCCGGCTTCGACCTTTTCCCGCACCGCAGGGGCGGACAAGGTCAGGCGGTTGTCGCAGTATATGGGACTCTTTATCCCGCTGGCCCATGTGAAGGGCTCCCCGGGCCTGAGGAAGACCGCTCCTATCGAGAGCAGCGCCCTTGCTATTTCTTGTTCTGTATTCATCCGAGAAAATCTTTCAAACACCTTTCATAAGCCGCCACGGGGTCTTCGGCAGCCGTGACGGGGCGCCCGACCACGATGAAATCGGATCCGAGGGCGCGGGCCCCGGCCGGGTCCGTCACGCGGGACTGGTCCGAAGCTGCGGAATCAGCATACCGTATTCCGGGGGTCACTGTAAGGAAGGAGGTCCCGCATGCTTTCTTTACCATCGGCACCTCCAGAGGGGAACATACTACGCCGTCAAGCCCGGCCGCGCGCGCGTTTGCCGCATAATGGCTCACTGTTTCTTCCATCCCCGCCGATATCAGCAGTTCGTCGCGCATGCGCTCCTCGCTCGTCGAGGTCAGCTGGGTCACGGCAATAAGGAGAGGCCTGCTGCCGTCGGGGCGCGTAAGTCCCTCGAGAGCCGCTTCCATCATGGCCCTGGTCCCGGCTGCATGGACGTTGCACATGTCTATGTCAAGGCCGGACAAGACCTTCATGGACTTGCGGACCGTATTGGGTATGTCGTGCAGCTTGAGGTCCAGGAAGACCTTGTGGCCCCGGGCCTTTATATCCCTTACGACCTGCGGCCCTTCGGCGTAAAAGAGCTCCATCCCGACCTTCACGAAGGGCTTGCGCCCGCAATCGCGGAAGCGGTCCAGGAAAGCGAAGACCTGCTGGGCCGAAGCGAAATCGCAGGCAACAATCACATCTCCATTCATACTGTTCCTATTATTTCATCAAGACTGTTAATTCCAAGTTCATCCATCACGGCAGGAAGTTCCTCGATGATCCTCTTGCAGGCGAAGGGGTCGCGTATGTTCTCGGAGCCCACCTGCACGGCAGAAGCACCCGCCATCATCATCTCCACGACATCCCTTGCCGTCGAAACTCCGCCGCAGCCCATCACTGGCACATTGCAGGCGTGCGCCACCTGCCAGACCATCCTCAAGGCAATCGGGAATATGGCCGGGCCGGAAAAACCTCCGACCTTGTTGGCGAGGACAGGCCTGCGGGTCTTGATGTCTATGCGCATCCCGAGGAAGGTATTGACGAGGGTCAGCCCGTCTGCTCCGGCATCGACGCAGGCGCGGGCAATCGAGACTATATCCGTGACATTGGGGCTGAGCTTGACAAATACGGGCTTGGAGCAGACCTTCTTCACCGCTTCCGTCACGGCAGCAGCCGAAGCGGGATCGGTCCCGAAAGCCATCCCACCGTCATGCACATTGGGGCAGGACACGTTCACCTCAACGATATCTATCCCTCCGCACTCCGAAGCCCGGGCGCAGTTGTACGCATATTCCTCAACTGAGAAGCCGCTGATATTCGCAATCACGCAGCCATTATAAATCTTGCGCAGGGCCGGGACCTTTTCTGCCACCAGGACTTCAATTCCGGGATTCTGCAGCCCTACGGAATTGAGCATCCCGCAGCGTGCTTCAGCTATGCGCGGCGTGGGATTGCCGTATCGGGCCTCCCGCGTCGTTCCCTTCAGGGAAATGCCCCCAAGCACGTTCAGATCGAACTCATCCGCCATCTCAAGGCCGAAGCCGAAGGTCCCGCTGGCGGGGACCACGGGGTTTGAAAGGCGTATGGCGCCAAGGCAGACTGAAAGGTCCTTTACCATATAATATCCTCCTTGTCGAATACGGGGCCGTCCTTGCAGACGCGCTTCGGCCCGGACTTTGTCATTATGGAGCATCCGTAGCAGAAACCGCTGCCGCAGCCCATCCTCTCCTCCAGGCTCAGCTGTCCCTTTCCGGGCAGGGCTTTGCACACAGCCTTCATCATCACCAGCGGACCGCAGGTATAGAAGCAATCATAAACCGGATTCAGAGCCGCCACGGCATCGGTAACCAGCCCCTTTATTCCGGCAGAGCCGTCCATGGTGGTCACGGCCACCTCGTCGCAAAGGGCCCGGAATTCCTCTTCAAGGACTACCTCGGAAGCATTGTTGAAGCCAAGGACCGCCGTCACACGACATCCGATGGCTTTGAGTTCCTTCGCAAGCGGGTAAAGAGGCGCAGCGCCCAGACCGCCCGCCACCAGAAGGGCGTCGCCCTTGCAAAGCGAAGCGTCGAAGCCCCGTCCGAGATCGGTCAGAAGTTCAAGTTCAGCTTCGGGAGCCATGGTGGAGAGAACTTTCGTTCCCTCTCCCACCACCTTGTAATAAAGGGTGACGCTTCCGGCTGAGGAATCGCACACCGAAACGGGACGGCGGAGATAAAAGCCCGGTATCGCAATATCCACGAACTCCCCTTTGAAAAGGTAGCCCGGATCAGCGGACTTCAGCACCAGCTTCCAGGTCTTGAAAGCCACCGGTTCATTCTTTTCTATCGTAAATACTTGTTTCATCTGGCGTCGTAAACTGTCCTGCCGTTTTTCAGTGTCTTCAGCACGCGTCCCCGGACATTCCAGCCATCGAACGGAGTCGAACGACCTTTAGAAAGGAAAGTCCGGCTGTCAATCGTGAACTGCGTGTCGAGATCGAGGATTACGAGGTCCGCCGCTGCACCGGTTTCAAGCCGGCCGGGAAGTCCGAATGCTGTTCTCGGACCGTCCGTGAGGGCCTCCAGCAGGCGTTCGAGGCTGATGCGCCCGCCTTGTACGAGTTTCGTGTATAGCACAGGGAAAGCGGTTTCAAGGCCCACGATCCCCATTGCGCTACCCTGCAGTCCGCGGGATTTCTGTTCCGCGGTGTGCGGAGCATGGTCGGTGGCTATGGCGTCGATCGTCCTGTCCGCAAGCCCTTCGATCAGGGCGTCCCTGTCGTCTGCGGAACGCAGCGGAGGGTTCATCTTGAAGCGTCCGTCCTCCTGCAGGTCGTCTTCGCAGAGAGTCAGGTAATGCGGCGCGGTCTCACACGTGACCCTCACTCCGGCGGCCTTTGCCTTGCGTATAAGGTCCACGCTCTCTTTCGTGGAAATATGGCACACATGATAGCGGCAGCCTGTCCGGGCGCACAGTTCGAGGTCCCTTGCTATCTGGCCCCACTCGCTTTCGGAACAGATGCCTTTGTGGCCGTGCTCAGCACAGTAGCGGCCGTCATGGATATAACCTCCGTGAAGCAGGGAGTTGTCTTCGCAATGGGCCGCGAGGATGCAATCCTGCGCAGCGGCCGCCTGCATCGCGCGGAGCATCATGCCCTCCGCCTGCACCCCGCTCCCGTCGTCTGAGAAGGCGACGCAGGACCCCTTCATGGCAGCGAAATCAACCGGTTCCAGGCCCTTGCGGCCGACGGTGATGGCTCCGTAAGGCAGGACCTGGATGCAGCTTTCCGCATCAATCAGGGCCTGCTCGACGGCCAGATGGGCCGGGCTGTCCGGCACCGGGTCGAGGTTCGGCATCGCGCAGACCGTGGTATAGCCTCCGCGGGCCGCAGCCGCGCTTCCGGTGGCTATAGTTTCCTTTTCGGGATTGCCGGGGACGCGGAAGTGGACATGAAGGTCGGCAAAGCCGTAGCTGACCAGCTTCCCGCCGGCATCGATGACTTCCGCTCCGGCAGGAGCCGCGAGCGAATGGGCTGCCGCGGACACGCGTCCGCCTTCGATCAGAATGTCTTCCTTGCGGATCATCCCGTCCCGGAAAACCCGTCCTCCTTTTATGAGCAGCATCCCGTCCATATAAAAAAAACGACAGCCCGAAAGGCTGTCATACCAATTTATCTGCGATTGTATTTGAATGCTTGAACCATCAGGGGACAAAGGTAAGAAAATTCCTTGATTTTTAATACTATCAATAACTTTTTTTACAAGTCAAAAATCATTTTTGGCCGCAGATACTATATGTCTTGCATATTCCGCATATATTAACGGCTGACAACGGAAAGGAATTTGTCCGCCACAAAGCGGTAAACATCGGCTCTCGAAGAATCAATTAGACGCATCCCAACAAACACCTGCGCGCTGTGGTGAGCTCTAAAATGCTCCTGGAGGCGCATCCCCGCGCAGGTCTCGGCCAAAAGTCCCGACCTGCGCGCCATGCACCCCTCTGGAGGCATTCGATTCGACATCTAGCGCGCAGGTGTTTTTCACTTGACGTACCCAAGGCCCGGTGCCAAATCTCGAAGCATCAGATAAAATGAGGAAAGAACTGAGCTGGCCTATTTTAAATGAGCGCTCAGCCCCACATGTATTAAACTTAATTACACAAAGATTATTGGATTATTAAAGAAATATACCCATCTTTGCCAAAGATATGTATTGGAAAGACCATAGCACCCTCACTCATCACCATTCTCTTCAGGAACGGTAGGTTTCGGGTGTGTCAGGATAATGAATGAACACTTCGAAAGCTTACCGCCTGGATCGGTAAGCTTTTTTGCATTAATAAGGTATGTTAAGAATAGCGCTTCAGTCCAAGGGACGCCTCAACGAAGAAAGTCTCGCCCTGCTCGGCGAGATAGGGATCGACATAGACGATTCGAAAAGAAAGTTTCTCTCCATGGCCTCGAACTTCCCGCTGGAAGTCCTGTACCTGAGGGACGACGACATCCCGCAGGTCGTGTCGGCCGGCACGGCCTCCCTCGGGATAGTAGGCCTCAACGAAGTGGCCGAAAAGGGCCTCGACGTCGATGTGGTCTGCAAACTCGGGTTCGGCGGATGCCGCATCAGCCTTGCAATACCCAAGGCTGAAAGCTATGACGGACCTTCATGGTTCGAAGGCAAGAGGATAGCCACGTCTTATCCTGCGATCCTTCGCCGCTACCTCGAAGAAAAAGGCATCAAGGCGGACATCGAGATTATAACCGGCTCCGTCGAGATCGCTCCTGCAGCCGGCATCGCCGACGCGATCTTCGACATAGTCTCTTCCGGCGGGACACTGATATCAAACGGATTGAAGGAAGTCGAGAAGGTATTCTTCTCGGAAGCTGTGCTTATCGCGAACAAGGGACTCGGCGAGGAGCAGAAGGCCCTTCTGGAAGAGATACTCTTCCGCATCTCCTCGGTCAAGGTCAGCAGGGACAAGAAATACATACTCATGAACCTCCCGGAAGCTGCGGTGGACGAGGCCATAAAGATACTTCCGGCAATGCGCAGCCCGACCGTGATGCCGCTGGCGGCGAAGGGCTGGTGCTCGATGCACTCCGTCGTCGACGCCGCGGACCTCTGGGACAAGATACGTCAGCTCAAGGCGATAGGGGCGGAAGGCATCCTGGTCCTCAACGTAGACAAACTGATCCCGTAGCCATGGAACTGTACATCAATCCCGCCCGCAGCGAATGGCCGGCCTTGTGCAGCCGTCCTTCCGACGACAACGCGGAGATACGCCTTCGCGTCGCACAGATAATAAAAGAGGTGCGCGAAGGAGGCGATTCAGCGATTGCCCGGCTCACCAGGGAAATCGACGGCTCCACGCCGGAAAAGACGGAAGTGGACGCTGCAGCGATATCCGCAGCCGCGGAGCGCGTTCCGGCGGAGGTGAAGGAAGCCATCAAGCTTGCCGCCGCCAACATCCGGGCCTTCCACGCCGCGCAGAGGACAGCGCCGGTCGAGATGGAAACCATGCCCGGCGTCCGCTGCATCCAGAAGGCTGTTCCCATCGAAAAGGTCGGTCTCTATGTTCCCGGAGGGACCGCTCCCCTGTTCTCGACCGTCCTTATGCTGGCGATACCGGCGAAGGTGGCCGGATGCAGGCAGATCATACTCTGCTCCCCCGCCGGCAGGGACGGTGAGATAGCACCAGCCGTGCTCTATGCCGCATCCGTTTGCGGAGTGGACCGCATATTCCGCATAGGCGGCGCCCAGGCCATCGCGGCGATGGCCTGCGGAACGGAGAGCGTGCCCAAGGTGGACAAGATATTCGGCCCCGGGAACCGCTATGTCACCACCGCGAAGCAGATACTCGGCGGAAGCATCGTGTCCATCGACATGCCTGCAGGGCCCTCCGAAGTCATGGTCCTGGCCGACACGGGCACGAGCCCCGAAGCTGCCGCCGCCGACCTGCTCTCGCAGGCCGAGCACGGCAGGGACAGCCAGGTCATGCTGGTCTGCACAGACCGGGGCACGGCTGAACTCATCATGGCAGCTACGGAACGCCGTCTGGCGGCCCTTCCCCGCGCAGAAATAGCCCGCGCGGCCCTTCAGCACAGCCGCTGCATAGTCCTGCCGGACGAGGATAGCATCGTGGACTTTGCCGACACCTACGCTCCCGAGCATCTCATCGTCTCGACTTCCAACCCATGGGCGATCGCCGGCAGGATCAGCGCCGCGGGAAGCGTCTTCGTCGGAGCCTTCACGCCCGAAAGCGCCGGGGATTATGCCGCAGGAGTCAACCACACCCTCCCGACCGGAGGATGGGCAAGGTCCTTCAGCGGAGTAAACCTCGACAGTTTCCAGAGGAAGATGACCCTGCAGGAAATCACCCCCGAGGGCATCAGGAGCCTCGGTCCTACGATAATATCGATGGCTGAAGCCGAAGGCCTGCAGGCCCACGCCGAAGCGGTAAAAGTCAGGATTGATGGATAAGAAGAGACTTGCGGACCTTGTCCGCCCCAACATATTGTCGCTGAGCCCTTATTCGACGGCGCGGGACGAACTGACGGGAGCGCCGGAAGTGTTCCTGGACGCGAACGAGAGCCCGTACAAGAACTCCTGGAACCGCTATCCGGACCCGCGGCAGGCGGCCTTGAAGGAGCGCATTTCCGCTCTCAAGGGCCTTCCGGCGGAGAACATTTTCCTCGGAAACGGAAGCGACGAGGCCATAGACCTTGTCTACAGGGTCTTCTGCGAGCCCGGACGGGACAATGCTGTCGCCATCGCACCCAGCTACGGCATGTATGAAGTCGCTGCAGCCATAAACGACGTGGCCTTCCGCAAGGTCCCCCTCGGAGCGGACTACAGCCTGCCTTCGGAAGCCCTTCTGGCGGCGTGCGACAGCCGGACCAAAGTCATGTTCCTCTGCAGCCCGAACAACCCGACCGGCAACGCCTTCCCTCGCGAAGGACTCCTCGCCCTCGTACGCGGCTTCGACGGAATCGTCGTCGTGGACGAGGCATATATCGACTTCTCTTCCGTCGGGAGCCTCCTGCCGGAGATTACCGCCAACCCGAACCTGCTGGTGCTCCAGACCATGTCCAAGGCCCGCGGAATGGCCGCCCTGCGCGTCGGGATGGCATTCGCCGACCCTTTCGTCATCTCCCTGATGTCCATGGTCAAATACCCCTACAACATCAGCGGAGCAGTGCAGAGCCTCGCCCTCGAAGCCCTTTCCTCCCCCATCGAAAGCCAGGTGAAGGAAATAGTCGCGCAGAGGAGCCGCCTCGCCGCGGCGTTGCCAGCGTTCCGATGCATAAGGAATGTGCACCCGAGCGATGCCAACTTCCTTCTCGTGGAAACGGACGATGCCGACTCTCTATACGCGCAGCTGATTGAAGACGGCATCATAGTCCGCAACCGCACCCGCGTAGAGGGTTGCCGGGGATGCCTGCGCATCACCGTCGGCACGCCGGAAGAAAACGACAGACTGCTAAAATCCTTGGAAAGATATGAAAAAGGCGATATTCGTTGACAGGGACGGGACCATCCTCCGGGAACCCGCCGACGAACAGATAGATTCCCTCGAGAAGATGGAGTTCGTCCCCGGGGCCATATCCGGCCTGAAAGCCGTTTGCGGCCTTGGGTATGAGCTCGTGCTCGCTTCGAACCAGGACGGGCTCGGCACTCCTGCTTTTCCCGAAGATGCTTTCCGGGGCCCGCAGGAGAAGATGCTGCGCATCCTTGAAGGCGAGGGCGTGAGCTTCGACGACATCCTGATAGACCCCAGCACTCCGGAGCAGAATTCCCCGAACCGCAAGCCCGGGACCGGGATGTTCGGAAAGTACCTTGCCGGAGACTATGACCTCGCCGCGAGCTTTGTCATCGGGGACAGGGAGACCGACATGCAGCTCGCGCGCAACCTCGGCGCAAAGGGACTCCGCATAGGAGAACTCAGCTGGGAGCAGGCCGCGGAGCGCATCAGGTTGTCCGACAGGCGGGCCGTCATAGCAAGGAAAACTTCCGAAACCGATATCGAGCTCGAGCTGGACCTCGACGGGCGCGGAGAATCCGGGGTCGACACCGGCCTGAAGTTCTTCGACCACATGCTCACCCAACTCATCCACCACGGCGGACTGAGCCTTAAACTCAG
>JAEEGL012476908.1_pt1 | contig 11272 bp, 9 predicted proteins | sample 9134231 | NCBI WGS metagenome assembly JAEEGL01 (sample SAMN16246548, study PRJNA631951) | gut metagenome | biome: gut microbiome; feature: rumen; material: fiber-attached | host: Bos | place: Iran: Karaj | collected 2018-10
AAGATAACGTTCTGGCAGGATTCGGAGCAGGTTGAGGTCGAGGGCGCTGCCCTCACCGTGGACGGAGGAATCACAGAAGGGAGGGACGGCGCCTTAGGGCGGCTGGTGAAATGATGGACGATCCTGTGACAAAGGCCATGTCCGAAATGGCGACGGAGAACGCGGAGAAGGCTGATGCGAGGCAGCCGGACCTTCGCGCCGAAGGTCTCGTCAAGATCTACGGCGACCGCACCGTGGTCAACGGCATGAACATAGAGTGTTCGTGCGGCGAGATAGTAGGCCTGCTCGGTCCGAACGGCGCTGGCAAGACGACGACGTTCTACATGGTCGTCGGTCTCGTGCGGCCCGACCTCGGCAAGGTGATATTCCGCGGCGAGGATATCACGGGCCTCCCGGTGTTCATGCGCGCTCGCAAGGGCCTCGGCTACCTCGCGCAGGAGGCGTCGATCTTCCGCAAGCTCTCGGTCTGGGACAACGTGATGGCGATCCTCGAGACGCTGCCGATGTCCGGCAAGGAGCGCCGCGCCCGCGCGGAGGAGCTGCTCGCTCCGTTCGACCTCATGAAGGTCGCGAAGCAGCCCGCGTACACGCTGTCCGGCGGCGAGCGCCGCAAGCTCGAGATCGCCCGCGCGCTTGTGCGCAACCCGGCGATACTCATGCTCGACGAGCCGTTCGCGGGCGTCGATCCGCTGAGCGTCAGCGAGATACAGGACATCGTCCGCCGCCTCGCCGGCGACGGGCTCGGCATAATCATCACGGACCACAACGTGCGCGAGACGCTCTCGGTGGTGGACCGCGCGTACATGGTCTATGACGGGCGGCTCCTGAAGGAGGGTCGCACCGCTGACCTCGTCGTAGATCCCGAGGTCAGGGCGAGGTACCTGGGCGACGGGTTCAGGATGTAGGATTTCAGAAACAGGAAACCAACAAAACAAGAAAGGAAAGGAGAAAAACGATGAGCATAGAAGTAACGATGAGGCACAGCGACGTGAAGATAGAGTCGCTCAAGGAGTACGCCGAGGCCCGCATGGCGAAGCTCAAGGAGAAATTTCCGAAGGTCACGAAGGTGGGCATCGTGATCGACGTGGACGCCAAAAAGCACATGTACATGGCCGAAGTCGTCGCGAACCGCCTCGGCGAGACCGCGGTCGGCGCGAAGGAATTCTCTGAGAGCGGAAAGAGCGTGATTGACGCGGCCGCCGCGCGTGCGGAGCGCCAGCTTCTCAGGATGCGCGTGAAGGCGCGCAAGGGCACCGTGCGCAAGCAGCGTGCGGCATCGGCCAAGAACTAAGGGACGATGATGAAGAGGCGTCCGCCAGACACCGCGCCATGCGGGACGAGGTTCACCCTCGCCGACTTCCTGAAAGCCGGCGAGGGGAGGCTTCGCCTGTCCGTGGTCGCCGGGGCGGACCGTCTCGAGCGCGAGGTCGAGGAGCCGATGGCGAACCGCCCGGGCCTCGCCCTCACCGGATTCTTCGAGCACTTCGCGTGGCGGAGGCTGCAGCTATTCGGCAACGCGGAACTAGCGTACCTCAGGTCGTTGCCGGACGCCGACAGGCTCGGGCGCATACGCTCGCTATTCGAGCACAAGGCGTTCTGCGTCATATACACGAACGGGCACAAGCCGCGCAGGGACGAGATCCGCGTCGCGGAGGAATCCGGCGCGGTGGTGCTCGCGTCGGCTCTGAAGACGAGGGAGCTGTCTCACTACAGCGCCTTTGTGTTCGAGGAGCTCTCGACGCCAAAGACGTCGCTCTACGGGACGATGGTCGAGGTGTGCGGACTGGGCGTGCTGTTCGAGGGCGACCCCGGGATGGGCAAGAGCGAGACCGCGCTCGGACTCATCAAGCGCGGGCACGCGCTCATCGCCGACGACTTCACCTGCATACGCAGGGACTTCGCGGGCGACGTGCTGTACGGCTCTGCGGCGGAATCGACGCGCGGGTTCATGGAGATACGCGGCATCGGCATAATCAACGTCCAGGACGTGTTCGGCATCAACGCCGTGCGCGGCGAGAAGCGCCTCGGGCTCGTCATCACGCTGAGGCGGCTCAAGGACATCGAGGGCGAGGTTGACCGCGTTGGCCAGCGCCAGAGGTTCAAGAACATCCTCGGCGTGGACGTGCCGCAGATGGTCATCCCGGTCAGCGAGGGGCGCGACCTCGTGAACCTCGTCGAGACCGCCGCGCAGCAGCACAAGCTCGTGCTGTCGGGGCGCGATCCCGTGAAGCAGCTTTCGGGCCGGCTCCGCAAGCGCGCGGACGAGGCCCGCGGAAAGGGGATTGAAGACGAAACAAATGAACAAGGGAAGGGGGAGAAGTAGATGGCGAATGGAAAGATCACGAAGGAGTTGACGCTTCTAAACAGGTATGGCATGCACGTGAGGCCCGCAGGGCTCTTCGCGAAGACCGCGAGCCGCTACGACGCGGTGGTCGAGGTGGAGAAGGACGGCAACGTCGTCTCCGGCAAGTCGATCATGGCGTTGATGACGCTCGAGGCGACGTGCGGCACGGTGCTCAAGGTCACCGCGACCGGGCCGCAGGCTACCGAAGTCATCGAGGAGCTAGAGGCGCTCGTCAACCGCAAGTTCGACATACCCGACGAGCAGTAGCGGATGGCGAACGGCGCTCCAATGACGACGATTTCGGGCCTCGCGACCGCGCGCGGCTTTGCGTCCGGTCCTGTGTTCGTCTATCGTGGCGACGGGCACCTGCCCGTCCCGGAGTACCTTGTCGAGGAGGACAGGGTCGAGGACGAGCTGTTGCGCCTCAGGCGCGCGACGTCCGAGACCAAGAGGGACCTCGAGACTTTGATCTCGGTCCTCAGGGAGCGCACTGGGCGCGACGACGTCAGGGTGTTCGAGTGCCACCTGATGATCCTCGAGGACGAGGCTCTCGTGGAGGAGACGCGCGGATACATCAGCCGAGACCGGCTTAACGCGGAGGCGGCGGTGCGTAAGACTGCGAACGGCGCGCGACGCCAGTTCGAACGCATGAACGATCCATACTTCCGTGAGAGGGTCCGGGACCTCGACGACCTGGAGCGCAGGATACTGAAGTCCCTGATGGGCTTCGCGTCAGGACGGCATCTGGAGCTTCGCACGCCATCCATACTGGTAGCTGACGACCTCACCCCGTCCGAGACGGTGCAGCTTCCGCGCGAGTACGTGCTCGGCTTCGCGACGAACGGCGGCTCCACGACGAGCCACGTTGCGCTTCTCGCGCGGGCGCTCGCGATACCAGCCGTCACAGGGCTCGTTGACATAACGTCCCGTGTCAAGCCAGGCGAGATCATACTGCTGGACGGCACGAACGGCGCCGTGACGCTGAACCCCGACGAGGCGACGATCCGCCAGTTCAACGACCTCGTCGAACGCCAGCTCGAACTTGCAGAGTCCGCGACAATGGGTGCGCCCGCCGGAACGCTTAGGTCCGGCGGCGAGGTGGTCCTCATGGCAAACGTCCATCCCGGCGTCCCCCTTGCCGGGATACGCGAGCAGGGCGCGCGCGGCATAGGGCTGTACAGGAGCGAATACCTGTGGCTGAACCTCGAGCTCGAGCCCACGGAGACCGAGCAGTTCGATGCGTACCGCGACGCCGCGCGTTTTGCTTCCACGCTTTCCCCCGACGCATCCGCGACGATACGCGTCCTCGACATCGGCGGCGACAAGCTCGTGCGCGGCATCACGTCGAAGGAGGCCAACCCGTTTCTCGGTAACCGGTCCATACGATACCTGCTTTCCAACCGCGACGTGTTCCGCACGCAGCTGCGCGCTATCCTCAGGGCGTCGCACTATGGCCGCGTAAACATCCTGTATCCAATGGTAAGCTGCGTGGAGGAGCTTCGGGAGAGCGCCGCCGTACTCGCGGAAGTCAAAGCGTCGCTCGACGCGGAGTCCATTCCCTACGACAAGGACGGCAAGGTCGGCGCGATGATCGAGGTCCCGTCTGCCGCGCTGATATCCGACACTCTTGCGAAATACGTTGACTTCTTCTCCATCGGGACGAACGACCTCGTGCAGTACACGATGGCTGCGGACAGGGGCAACGAGGCCGTGGCCAATCTCTACCAGCCCACGAGCCCCGCGGTCCTCAAGCTGATGCGCATGGCGATTGGCGCCGCGCGGCGCAATGGGATCACCGTCGGAGTGTGCGGCGAGTCGGCGGCGGATCCCATCGTCGGGATACTCTGGGCCGCGATGGGCGTGCATATGCTCTCGATGTCGCCGACGTACATTCCGATAATCTCCAAGATACTCGCAAGGCTCACGAGGGACGACCTCGACGAGTACGCGAAGGTGCCGGAGTCCATGCCGGAGGATTCGACGGCGAAGGAGATCTTCGAAGCATGCCGCAAGTTCCTGCTCGGCAAGATACCGACACTCGACGACATAATGATATGACGGAAATACCCGAGGTCGTCGTCGAAGGTATCTCCGCGGTCATCGGCCGCGGGGAAACTCTGCCCGCCCTGGCTTTGGAGTCTGCCAGGGCCTTGCCGGGGTCGTCTGACGCCTCCGCAGTGATCGCCGCGACGTTCTCGAACCCCGAACGGTTCCCTTCTCTCGCCGTGCGCATCGCGTCCTCGCTCGGCCTCCCTGCCTCCACGCCCGCGTTCGACATCCAGATGGCGTGCAGCGCCTACCCCTACGCGCTCTATCTCGCCGGACGGCTCTCCGCCGATCTCGGCGGAAACGTCCTCGTCATCGACGGTGACGTGCAGTCTCCGCTCGTGGACGCCTCCGACCACGCGACCGGCGCCATATTCTCCGATGCCTGTACGGCGACTCTCGTCTCGTGCGATCCATCCGCCGCGTCAAAGAGCAGGTTCTCCTTCCTCTCCCGGATTGACGACGCGCTGACATGCCCGGCGACGGGACCCGTCCGCATGGACGGATTCAAGGTCTTCACCTTCGTCGCGACGGAAGTGGAGCCTTTCCTGCGCGAAATCATCGGCGATTCCGCCGTGGGCGACCCTGACTTCTTCGTGCCACACCAGGCGAACCCGTACATGGTGCGCCAGCTCGCGGACTCGATAGGCTTGAAGAACAGGCTGCTCACGATTCCGGACGAAATGAAGAACCCCGGCTCCTGCTCAGTGCCGCTCGCGCTCGCGATGAATGCTGAGAGCCGCGGCATCGCAGGGAAGAGCGTCCTCGTCGCCGGATTCGGCGCGGGCTATTCTGCTTCCGCCGGAACCGTCATCGTTTCGCAGGACTTCACGGCGGCGGTTCTCGAATGAAGTTGCAAGGACAAACCCGAAAGGAACACATGACATGGCAGGATTCAAGACGATAGACGAGGCCCGGGAGTATTTCTCAGGCGACAAGTTCGCGACAGACAACGGGATGTCGATAGACGAGCTGGACGAAGTCCATTCCGTGTGCAGCCTCACCGTGACGGAGAGGCACAGGAACGCCTTCGGCGGCGTCATGGGCGGGGCGATATTCACCCTTGCGGACTTTGCGTTCGCCTCCCTCACGAACGACCGCGAGCGCCTTACCGTGGCCCAGCAGGTCAGCATAAACTACCTTTCGGCCCCCAAGGGCGAAAGGCTCATAGCGAAGGCGACTTACAGGAAGGACGGACGCAACTCGTGCGTTGTCGATGTCGATGTTTCCGATGACTTGGGCCGCGATGTCGCGCAGTTCGTAGGCGTCGGTTTCAAGCTGAAGAAGTGAGGAGGATACAATGGCGAGTGTTGTAAAATGTCTGGCGGTGGCTGTCCTTTCGGCGACAGTGGCTGTGTCGGCGGATGCCGAGCCTGTGAAGGTCGGGAATCCCGGTTTCCCGTACAGCGTGCCTGGGTCCTTCCTGACCGTGGGCAGGCACGAGAAGGGGAAGTACAAGTTCAACACGTATCCAGGTCTGTGGATACGCAACGTCAGCACCTGTTGGCGCGAAGACGTCTGCCGCCTCGTGCCGTCCGTTGGCGGCAGGGACGTCGCCGTCACCGAGTGTGTCATGCGCGACGGCTGGTTAGAGGCGAAGACTGAAAAGGGCGCGATCGAATTCGCGTATCTGCGCCCGGACGTCGTCCTCGTTCGCTCAAAGTCGCCGGAAATGGACGTCCGCTTCGAGTTCCAGCATCCGCGCCAGAAGTACGACTTCCCATCTACGTTCGGACGCACGATCGACTACCTTCACTTCAACGCAGACCGCATCCTGATGGATACGCGCACGGGCGTGCGCGATCCGGACAGGGGCAACACCGTGCACGTACATCCCTCCAAGGACGGAATCGAGGTCGCGATCCTCGACATCCACACCGGCGACTGGGACGGCTACGAGGTCACGGGCTCGTTCGAGGAGGCCGTCGCGAAGCAGAAGGCGAGCTTCGATCGGATGTACGCCTCGCTGCCGTCCGTGCCTAAGGAGTTCGAGTGGGCGCGTCACGAGGCGGCGATCGTGTTCTGGACGACCATTGCGGGTCCGCGCGGGATGTTCAAGCGTCCGATGATGCTGATGAGCAACAACTGGATGAACAAGACGTGGAGCTGGGACCACGCGATCAACTCCCTTAGCCTCGGCTACCACGACCAGGACGCCGCGTGGGAGCAGTTCCGCTGCATGTTCGACTTCATGTCCCCCGAGGGCATGATGCCAGACATGGTCTCCGACGAGCAGATATTCTGGATCGCCGTCAAGCCGCCCGTGCACGGCTGGGTCTTCTCGAAGCTGCGCGCGATGAAGGAGTTTCCGAAGGACAAGCTGGAGATCGCATACGACATCATCGGCAAGTGGACGAACTGGTGGCTCACGCGCCGCGACTTCGACCACAACGGACTCGCCGAGTACCTTGACGGCTGCGACTCCGGCTGGGACAACTCGACGGCCATCTGCATGAACCGTCCGCCGCTTGAGACGCCCGACCTCCAGGCGTTCCTCATCCTCCAGATGGAGTGCCTCGCGGACATCGCGAAGACCCTTGGGCGCGGCGAGGAGTCCGCGCAGTGGACGGCGCGTTCGAAGAAGATGCTCGACGCGACGGTGAAGACGCTTTTCGACGAGGACGGCGCGCCGCGCGTCAGGCGCCTGCGCGACGGCGGATTCGACCGCGACTCGCTCTCCCTCGTCACCAGGCTGCCGATGATCCTCGGCAAGCGCCTCCCGGAGAAGTGCCGCGCGAGGATGGTTGACGACATCAAGACGAAGGGCTTCATCACGGACTGGGGCCTCGCGTCGGAGTCCGTCAACAGCAAGCACTACCATCCCGACGGATACTGGAAGGGCCCGATCTGGGGCCCGTCCACACTCATTGCGGTGGAAGGCCTACGCGCGTGCGGAGAGGACGCGCTTGCCGACGAGATTTCGCTCAAGTTCTGCAAGCTCGTGACGAAGTCCGGATTCTCCGAGAACTACGACGCCAAGACCGGCGAGGCCCGCCGCGACCCAGCCTACACGTGGACCGCCTCCGCGTTCCTCGTCCTCGCCCATGAATTCGAGGTTCGCGGCAAGTGAGCGTCCGCATCACCGCACGGTTAGGTCGTCGATAACATGGGAAAGTTATTCATAGTTGACATGATGCCCTTCCTCTACAAGGGGCATTTCGTGTTCCTCAGGAATCCCCGCATGACTTCCACGGGGATCAACACCTCCGCGCTGCTCGGTCTTGCTTCCGGGCTGCAGTCCATCCTGAAGCGCGAGAACCCGACTCATGTCGTCCTCGCCATGGATCCAGGCGGCCCCACGTTCCGTCACGAGGCGTATCCGCAGTACAAGGCCCAGCGTCAGAAGATGCCCGAGGACCTCGCGGCGTCCATCCCGTACGCCTTCGAGCTCGCCGAGGCGCTTAGGATTCCTGTCGTGCGCGTCGAGGGCTTCGAGGCGGACGACGTGATGGGTACGCTCGCAGTGAAGGGCGCGGAGGCCGGATTCGACGTGTGCGTGGCGACGCCGGACAAGGACGCCGCGCAGCTTGTCCGCCCGGGAATACGGCTGTACCGTCCGGCGCACGCGGGCGACTCCGCAGAGATATACGACGAGGCGAAGGTCTGCGAGCATTGGCACCTGCGCGATCCATTGCAGATGATAGACTACCTCGCGCTCGCGGGCGACGCTTCCGACAACATCCCCGGCATACGTGGCGTCGGCGAGAAGACGGCCTCCGACCTCCTCTCGCGCTTCGGCGACGTGGAGGGCATACTCGCGAACGCCGCGTCCCTCAAGGGCAAGCTCGCCGAGAAGGTCGCCGCCGGACGCGACGACGCGACGATATCCAAGTTCCTCACGACGATCAGGACTGACGTTCCCATCGAGCCGGACTGGGACGCCTACAAGCGCGATGGCGTGGACGCGGCGAAGCTCGCGGCGGTCTGCGCCAAGTTCGAGTTGAACCGCCTCGCGAAGGAGCTGCTCGGCGAAGGCGCGTCGGCGTCAATGCAAGTTACTGAAGTGGCCAAGACGAACGAAGGTGCGGCTGCTGTGCCGCTTAAGTCCATCGTCGACACGCCGCACGACTATCGCCACGTCTCGACCGAGGCGGAGGCGCAGTCGCTCCTCGCGGAGCTTGCGAAGTACGGCCGCATCGCTTTTGACACCGAGACCGCCGCGCGCGAGCCGGGAATGAGCGCGACCGACACGAAGACGTGCAGGCTCCTGGGGTTCTCCCTCGCGGTCGCCCCGGGGCGGGCGTGGTACATCGACGTGGGGCTGGTTGACATCTTCCGCCCGCTTTTCGCGGACGCTGCCAAGGTGTTCGTCGGGCACAACGTGAAGTTCGACCGCACGGTCCTCCTGCGCTACGGGATAGGCTTCGCATCGACGCCACGCGACACGATGCTCGCGCACTACTGCCTCGATGCGGCGGCGCGTCACGGGCTCAAGGAGCTTTCGGAGCAGATGCTCGGATACCGCATGATCCGCTTTGAGGACGTCGCTGGCCAGCAGGAGCGCGGCAAGCCAGAGCCCACGCTGGAGGGGAAGGACATCTCGCTCGTCACAGACTACGCGGCGGAGGACGCGGACATGACGCTCAGGCTCGACGACGTCCTGAGGCCGCAGGTGCCAGTCGCCCCACCGCCGCTGCCCAACGTGCTGTCAGACGTGGAGGAGCCGCTCGTCAAGATACTCATGGACATGGAGCGCGAGGGCGTCAGGATCGACGTGGACGCCCTGAAGGCGTATGGACGCGAGCTTGACCGCGAGATACTCGGCATAACGCAGGGAATCCTTGCCTATGCGGAACCCGGGTTCAATCCCGACAGCCCCAGGCAGCTTGGCGACCTGCTGTTCAGAAAGCTCGGGCTCGAAGGCGGCAAGAAGACGTCGAGCGGGCAGTTCTCCACGGACGAGAAGACACTCTCGAAGATAGCGGACGCGCATCCGATCGTTCCGCTCGTCCTCGAGTACCGCGCATGCACCAAGCTGAAATCGACGTATGTTGACAAGCTCCCCGCTCTCATCGACGAAAACGGGCGCGTCCACACGACGTACGCGCAGGCGTTCACCGAGACGGGACGCCTCAGTTCGTCCGATCCGAACCTCCAGAACATCCCGATACGCACAGAGCGCGGCAGGCTCATCCGCAGCGCGTTCGTGCCGCGCGACGCGAACCACGTGCTGGTCTCGGCGGACTACTCGCAGATAGAGCTCAGGATCATGGCCGCGATGTCCGGCGACGCCGCGATGCTGGAGGCGTTCCGCAACGGCGAGGACATCCACCGCGACACGGCCTCGCGGGTGTACGACGTGATGCCGGCGCTCGTCACGCCCGAGCAGCGCTCGAAGTGCAAGATGGTCAACTTCGGTATCATCTACGGAATCTCGGCTTTTGGACTGGCGCAGAGGCTCAAGGTCCCGCGCAGGGAGGCGGCCGACCTCATCGAGGCGTACTTCAGGCTGTATCCGAAGGTCAAGGACTACATGGACGCGGCAATCACGAAGGCGCGCGCGAACGGGTATGCGGAGACCGTGCTCGGCAGACGCCGGACGCTCCGCGACATCAATTCGCGCAACGCGACGGCGCGGCAGGCGGCGGAACGCGACGCGATAAACACGCCTGTTCAGGGGTCTGCTGCGGACCTGATCAAGGTCGCGATGGTGAAGGTGGACAAGGCGTTGAGGGCGGAGGGCCTTCGCGCGAAGATGGTCCTTCAGATACACGACGAGCTTGTCTTCGACGTCCCGCGCGGCGAGGTGGAGCAGGTTAAGGAGATCGCGCGGCGAGAGATGACGTCCGCGCTCGACTTCGGCGTTCCCCTCGACGTCGGCATCGGCGTCGGCGAGAACTGGCTCGAGGCGCACTGAGCCGGGAAGCGAGACCATTGACAGACGGGACGCCAAGATGGTAGAATACCCTTAAACGCATTTCGCACAACTGTTGGAAAAACGAAAGGAGAAAAGATGAAGAAGATCATGACGACCGCCGCCGCGATAGCCGCCACGGCCCTGAACGCAGGAACCATGCTCACCCCATGGGGCGAGAAGGTGACGAGCGAAAACGCCTGGAGGGGCTATCCGCGTCCGCAGATGGTGCGCGGCGAATGGACCAACCTCAACGGCGACTGGGACTACGCCATAACCGACATAGAGAAGACCGACGGGCGCCCGGAGAAGTGGGACGGCAAGATCCGCGTCCCGTATGCGCTCGAGGCCCCGCTTTCGGGATGCAATGGCCGCCTCCTCTCGCAGCACCAGTACCTCTGGTACACGCGCACGCTCACCCTCGACCCGAAGCCCGGCGAGAGGATACTCCTCCACTTCGGGGCCGTTGACTTCCGCGCAAGCGTGTACCTCGGCCACGACGAGGTAGGCGCGACGCCGCACGAGGGCGGACAGCTCCCGTTCACCGTGGATCTCACCCCCTACGCGAAGAGGGGCGAGAATACGCTCACCGTCCTTGTGTGGGACCCGACCGAGGACTTCATCAACAGCCGCGGCAAACAGTCGTTCAAGACGTACGCCTGCTTCTACACGCGCATGAGCGGCATCTGGCAAACCGTGTGGATGGAGACCGTTCCCGAGAAGCACATCGCCGACTACGACGTCGTGACCGACATCGACGCCGGAACGGTGACGCTCACCTTCAAGGTTGACGGCCTCAGATATGGCGAAACGGAAGAAGGGGAGGTATGTATTCTTAACACAGAGACACAGAGACACGGAGGAGGGGAAGCTCTGAGCCGCTGTGCCTCTGTGTTGAAAAAATCAACATTCAAGCCGGGCGAGCCATGCACCATCAAGATGCCTGCGGGCTTCAAGCTGTGGTCGCCTGAAGCGCCCGCGCTCTACGACTTCACCGCGAAGTTCGGCAAGGACGAGATCAAGGGCTA
>JAEEGL013603502.1_pt1 | contig 11272 bp, 6 predicted proteins | sample 9134231 | NCBI WGS metagenome assembly JAEEGL01 (sample SAMN16246548, study PRJNA631951) | gut metagenome | biome: gut microbiome; feature: rumen; material: fiber-attached | host: Bos | place: Iran: Karaj | collected 2018-10
CTCGACGGCAGCCATCACGATGGCCTGCATCTGCTCCATGGTGTTGAAGTTGAAAGCGGGAATGGCATATCCGCCTGCTACTGCTCTCTTGAACATCTCGCGAGTATTCACGAGTCCTAAATCCTTGTAGTTTACCATAACAATAATGAATGATTAAATATGAATATCTTAATTTCTGACCGCAAAGGTACAAAATAATTCTCAATTCTTAATTCTTACTACTTAATTTATTACGCCTTTTCACGGTTTTTAAATCTTTTCTCAGCATGGTGTCTCAGATACGACGGAAAATGCAAAACGCAGTTTGCAATCCGTCCTTGATTTACTGAATGGTTATGTTCATACTGTGTTAGAACGGATAGCCGATGGCGAAGTGCAGCGTCTGGTTGCGCTTGAAACCGTCGACGTTGAAGAAGCCGGACTTGCCAGTGTCGTAAGGCACATGCAGGCCAACACCCCAGTCAAGGCGAAGGATGAGGAAGTTCAGGTCGTAACGGAGACCAATACCGGTGCCGACGGCAAGGTCTCGCAGGAAGTTGCGCAGACGGAACTTGCCACCGTCGGCTACGGTGACACCGTCTTCAGTGGTGTAGCTTTCATCGAAATTCCACACGTTGCCTGCATCAATGAATGCTGCGGCGTGGAGGTTTCCGAAAAGTTGGCGGCGGTATTCGAGGTTGCATACAAACTTGATGTCGCCGTTCTGCACGAGGTACGACATGGCCTTATTGCCCTCAAAGCCTGCAAAGCGGCCTGGACCGAGGCCACGCACGGAGAAGGCACGGATGCTGTTGGCACCGCCGACGTAGAACAGTTCGGAGTTGGGTAGCCAGTCGCTGTTGCCGTAGCCGTAGATAACACCTGCATTGACGTGTCCCAACAGCTTGGAACTGGCGTCGAGCGTCCATGTCTTCGTGAAGTCTGTCTCTACCTTGATGAATTGCGAGTAGGGATTCTTGAAGAGCTGTTTGTTCTTGTCGCCCCACTTCTTGCCTGATGCCATCATGACGAGTGACGTGAAGTTGCCCGACTCGGCAATGGTGGTCTCCCAGCGGATGGGGTTCTTGTAGGACTGTGGACTGGTGTAGGTGTACGTATAGCGCATCTCGGGAATGAAGTAGTCGGACATGGTGGCCGACAGGTAGACGTTTGTCATCATCAGCGAGTCGAGGGCCGATGTGTGGCTGTTCATGAACTGGTACTTCACGACAAGTGGCGACAGCTCATGACGACTGGTGGCCGTAGGCTGCCAGCGATAGGTCCACTCGCCGGAGACGACGTGCATTTTGTAGTAGCCGGGACGGAAGATGACGTTCGACGAGGCCTTGGCGATGGTGAGTGGCGTGGCGAAACGCTGGCGGCGTATGACGCGGCCCTGCTTGTCGCGGCGGATGCGGTTGCCACCGAAGAAGGGGGCGATGATGCGGGGAAAAGTGATACTTGCGTCGGCACCGTACTCGTAGTTGTTCATGCTGCTGCCGGCTGAGGTGGCCCACTCGTAGGAGCCGTGGACGTTAAGATCGATCTTCTCGCCGCCTCGGAAGGCATTACGCCGCGAAACACCCATTTTCAACTCAGGCCCCATGCGTCCGATGGTACGGGCGTTGAAGTTGGTCTCGAAATAGATGTCCCACGGTTTCTCGAAGGTACAGTTGAGCATTAGGTCGAGGGTGTCGCACGTGGCGCTGGTGTCGCGGGGAGCAAACTGGAAGTCGGTGGCCGAGAAGAGTCCCATGGCATTGATTTTGTTCATCGACTCGATGTGGTTCTCGTAGGTGTACAGCTGGCGGGGACGCAGCTTCAGGTCGGCCATGACGACACGTGGACGGATGGGCGGCTTCTTGCCAGCATAGCGGATGGTGAAGAAGCGGCCGCGCACGGAGTCGGTGAGTGTCTCACGGGCTGTCTTGCGCATGTTGATGTTGATGCGTCCTATGTGCCAGGGGTGCTTGGCAGCCTCAGGCACCTCGTTGGCCAGCTGGAAGCGCAGCTGGGCTTTCCCTTCGACGAGGAATGTGTCGGCCAGATAGGAGGCGTAGCTGGGCTGGTAGAAGTAGAAGCCGTTGTTGCGTAGCAGCAGTCCTATGCGCTGACGCTCGGCATCGAGGTTGGCGACGACGAAGGGGTCGTCGCGGTGTATCTTAGCATCAGCCAGCGAACTGTGGATGATGCTGTCGGCCAGCGGTGGGAAGCCGAAATAGCCGATGCTGTCAAGGGTGTACAGATGGCCGGGGTAGACGCGGTAGCCAATCTTCATGGTACGCGGGTTCTTCTGTGGCACGGTGTCGTACTCCACACGTCCGTTGAAGTAGCCCTGATTACGCAGCACGTTGCGAGCCACCTGTGAGCGCAGTTCCGGATTGACCCACGACATGAGCACAGGCTGCTCGCCGAAGGTCTTGGTCATCCAGCGTGCGAAGCCGTTGTCCTTGTTGGCGAACTTGTTCCATACACTGACACCGAACGAGAAGGGCAGTCGGTAGTAGCTGCTGCCGAAGATGGCACCATTAGGTGCTGTGGCAAGGGCGGCATCCACCTCGTCCTTCATCGTTGAGAAATGGTCACACTTGTCATAGTCCTCATAGGAGATGCGAGTGAGGCCGGTGAACAGCTTGTCGTCGGCAGGGATGTCCTTCGTCATCGAGCAGGAGGTGAGCAGGAGCAGTATACCTATTATATATATATAGTTATGGCGCATTCTTTCTGGTCTTTAGGGAGTCGGTGGGGGACTTTCTGGCGGGTGAACTGCCAGACACGCTATCGGCGGGATCCGTACGGCGATTGGTGGACACGCTATCGGCCGGAGCTGTAGCGGGGCGCGAGGTGAAGAGGCCGGTGACGGCATTCTTGGTGATGCGGAAGATGTCGGTGAAGTTCTGCATGGTGCGCCGCCAGGTGAAGCCGCCGCCATACTTTTGCGTGTAGCCGTCGAGCCAGTCGTAGGAATTGTTCTCGAAGAAGAGCTTGACGTACTTGGTGGAGGCGTCGTCAAGGCGGTACTCCAGCATGACGTTGTCGAAGAAGGAGTCGTTGCGGTCTTGTATCTCAGCACCTGTCGACACTTTTCCACCGACGGAGATGCGCAGGCGGTTGTTCATGAAGCGCTTGGCAAACTTGAACGAGTAGTCGGTGTGGGTCTGTCCGGCGGCATCCGTCGAGTTGTCCATACCGAACGAGAGGTCGAGGGTACGCAGGGCATTACCCGTGATGCTGTTGATGCCGGAATTGAGGAACGAGCTGAGGGCCGAGTTCATGGAGAATCCCTCGGTGTCGCCGCCCTCCAGATAGATGCCGGTGGTCAGCATGGCGACGGCCAGCTTTCCACGTTGCTCGACGCTCATCGCCTGTAGCTCGCTGGACAGCTGCGTGTCCTCTGGTGCATCAAGCGTGAACTCCAGCCCCATGTTCTGAAGGTTCTTGGTGATGATGACGCCACAGTCGAACTCGACGGTGCGCGACACGCCGGCGGCATTGGCTACCGACGACTTGACGCGCTCTACGGCAGTGATGTTCAGCGTGGGGTTCATCATGTCACCCGTGAACTCGATGTAGCTGCCGTCCTGAATCCTAAAGGTCTTCAGCGGTATGATGGGCAGCGAGTACAGCATCTCGCCGTTCGACAGCGAGTAGCGTCCTGTCAGTCGCATGTCCTCTCCAGGTGCCATCGTCATGCGCAGCGTGCCGCCACCCATGAGGTCGACGTAGTTGGAGTGGTCAGGGTTGAGCCAAGCCTTGATGTGTGCGCCCTGCGAGATGACGAGCGTCATGTTCATACGGAAGCCGTCGATTGTCGGGCGGGTGACCACGACCTGTGTGGTATCGGTGAAGTCGGTGAATCGCACCAGGTTGTCCAGCTCGTTGCCGGTTGTCAGCGGTGAGTCGCGCAGGATGTAGCACATGTCCGTAGAGGGCAGTACCTCCAGCTGTCCGCGCATGTTCAGCTTGTCAAGCTCGCCGGTGATGGAGGCGAACATGTTGACGAACGCCTTGCCGTAGGCGATGCTCTTGGTGTTCTCTCGGGCACCGATGACTTGGAAGTTACGGGCTCTCATGCGCAGCGACGTCTTGATGTGCTCGGTGTCATGGAAGTCGACGTCGCCGTGCAGCGTCAGCGGGTTCTCGTTGAGGGAGTAGACGTTGAAGTTCTCGAACATCAGTTTGCTGTTGACGATGCGCACGGGGTCGTCGTCAAAGCGCAGCGTGACACCGTACGGCACGCTGACCAGTCGGGCAGAGTCGAGCAGTATCTCGCCGTCCACCTTCGGCGACGACAGCAGGCCGCTGACTTTCAGCTCGCCGTCGCCATAGCCGTAGAGTCCTGCCAGCTGGTCAGGTATGAAGCCATTGACCATGTCGAGCGGTGTGCGTGTCAGCTTCAGCAGGGCATCGATCTTGCCCTCGCCGATGTCGTAGTACGTTCCCGTCAGCAGTCCCACCTCGGTGTCGTCCTTCATCAGGCGGGCCTCGACGACATGTGCCGAGTCGCTCTTCTGCAGATATACCAATTCAGTACTGATGTTGCCGATGGGACAGCGTTCGTAGCTCATGTTTCGCACTGCCATGTCGCTGACTATGGAGAACCGTTTGTTGGCATCCTGCACAATGTGGTAGTCGCCGTTCAACAGGCCTGACATACGTGGGGCGTACGGAATGACAGACGTCACCTCGTCGAGGTTCAGGCGGTGAAGGCTGACGGTGATGTCCTGCAGGGCGGTGCTGTCCTGGTCCTCGGAGTATATCTTGAGGCCGGTGCGGTCGTCAGCGATGAAGTCGATCTTGGCCTTCACCTTGCTGTCGGCGCCGAGGAAGAGGAAGTTGTCCTTGTTGAGGTTGAACTCCTTGTAGCCTATCGTGGGACGCTCCGGCACGAGGTGCAGCCGAAGACCGCCCTCCGCCATCTCAGCCTGTGCGCCGATGCGGGCTCCCAGTCGGTTGGCGGCATCGTAGTAGCGCACGCCGAAGGTGGCGCCGCGCTCCTGTAGCACACCGTCGAAGAGTGCGTTGAACACGAACTGCGGGTTCTTCTTGTTGTTGAGTATCTGTCCGCCGAACGACAGTCGGTTCTCCCGTTGCGTCAGCCGGAAGTTGATGGTGTCGAGGCGCACACCGCTGACCATGAGCGAGTTGACGCGCCCGTTGCCGTTGACACCTTCTGCGACGGATGTACACATGTCGAACAGCAGGTCTTTGTATTCCACCTCCTGGCTCTTCAGCATGGTGAACAGCGGGTTGTCGCGCTTGCTCTCCACATGCAGCTTCATGGTGGGCAGCAGGCGGCGCAGGGCCAGCTGGTCGATAATCTTCTGGTCGTACTGTGCCAGTGCGGAGTCCATGAGTGCCGTGAGCTGGTTGCCCAGCAGCTCGTAGTTGCCGCTGGCATCGAGCTTGACGATGAAGTCGCCGCTCTGCAGGCGGAGCAGGGTGGTGTCGTTGCTGGTCTTGACGTGCAGTCCCACGAACTCAGAGCGGAACGTCTCAGAAGAGTCGCGGATGATGAGGTCGCTGATGAGTCCGCTGACGTAGTTGTCGAACTTCATGTCCGACTTCACGTCAACGTGGCCGCACAGTCCGATGGACAGCGGATTCTCGACGAGGCGCATCTGATAGAGGTCCACGCTCTTGAGGTCGGCGGTCAGCGTGGCTGTCAGCCGTTCGCGGTTCATCAGGGCGTCGACGGCAACGTTGCCGGCCATCAGCTTGTTGTCGCTGTAGATGTCGGCGTATGCATGGCCGTCACGGACGTTGGCCTGTGCGGTGATGTTGTCGAAGTTCCACTGGCCATAGCGCAGGTGACTGATTTTGGCGTCGGCCGTCAGCGTGGTACGCGGCGACAGGAAGTCTGTTCCTTGTCCCTTCGCGGTGATGTCGGCCGTGACGGTATAGATGGAGTCGCGTGGCATGAAGTGGTGGATGTTCAGGTCGCGGACACTGAGCTTGGCGTCGTAGCGCATGGCGTCGGCATTGAACGAGCCTTTGGCCTTGACGACGCCCTTGCCCTCGCGGGCCGTCACGTCAGCCAGGTAGTTGGCCCCGTCGGCCTTGACACGCCCCTCGGCACGCAGTCCGGCGGGGATGCGGTAGTCGCGCTGCATGTCACGTGGCAGCATGGCGGTGACGAAGCCGAGGTTCTGTGTCTCAGCACGGAACTGCACGTCGGCCAGCAGCCGCTTGGGGTCGTCGAGGTTGGCTGCAAAGCCCGTCGCCGTGGCACGGAAGGCCGACGGCAGCGATAGGTCGAGGTCGTGGAACTCCATGTGCTGCATGTTGCCGTGTATGGCACCGCTGAACTGTAGCGGCACGTCGGGCCACCGCTGCACGAAGGCGGGTGGGAGAGTGGCCATGAATGGCATGAGGTCGTTTTTGCCGAGCGATGCCGACAGGCGCAGGCGCATCTTGCCGGGGTCGATGGAGTCCATCAGTGAGAGCGGCATGTCCAGCTCCACGTCGATGTCGGAGTCGGGTGTCCTCAGTCGGAACTTGGGGATGCTCAGTTTGCCTTCCTCCATCGCTATCGGACCACTGAGGTCGGTGACCTGCAGGCCGCTCTTCTCGCGTAGTGCCACCTGTCGCATGACCAGCCGCAGCGTCGGGTCATGGTAGTAGATGCTGTCGATGCCTACGCTGATGTTGCTGAGGTCCAGGTGGTTGAAGTCGAGACCGTCGATGCGCGGCTCGTAGTTCTTGTCGTACTTCACGGCACCGTGTGTCCAGTCGACGCCGGCGATGCTATAGGTCTGTGTGCCGAGGTCAATCAGCGCCTCGCGGGCTTCCAGTGTGCCGATGTGTGTGTCGACGCTCATCGTGTCGCCCGGCATGTGGAGCATCAGGTCGCTGTTGGCTATCGTCAGCTGGTCGGCATGTATCTTCCACAGCGTCTCGGTGGTCGTGGTGTCCTCGGGCACGGAGTCGTTCAGCTGCACGTCGAGACGGGCGGCCTCCAGGCGCGCGCCGTTCACCTCTACGGTCTGCTGGTCGAGGTCGATGCCACGGCTGGCCACGAACAGTCGCTTGAAATCGCCCTTGACACGGGCGGCAGGCACGAAGTCGACGGTGTTCAGACGGGTGTTCAGCACCTCCAGCTCGTTGATGACCACCCGTTTCTGGAACAGCGGCATCAGCTGCACGTCGACCACCAGCCGCTCCATGTCGGCAATGGTGTCGCGGCGGCCGCTGTCCTCTGCGGGAGCCGTCATCATCTTGAAGTCGGAGACAGACAGGTCCAGCGGGAAGGCCAGCCGTACGTGTCCCACGCTGATGAGCATGCCTGTCTTCTCGGAGGCTACGGCAGCCACCTTATCCACGGCCCAGTTCTGTACGGGCGGCAGATAAAGCAGGACTGTGAGTATGATGAACAGTAGAACGGGACTCAACAGTATGCCCAGTATCCACCATAATGCTTTCTTCATAGCCTAACTTTGCAAAGTTATCTGCAAAATTAGAGTTTTTTTCGCAAATACGAAATTATTTGACCGATTTTTTTAGTGTTTTCCACAGATTATCCTCCGGCAGGGGCGATTCAAGGCTGATTTCCTCCTTGGTGACGGGGTGGGTGAACGCTATTCTGTGCGACAGCAGCGAGATGCTGCCGTCAGGATTGCTGCGGCGTGCGCCATACTTCAGGTCCCCCCTGATAGGACACCCTATCGCCGCCAGCTGGCAGCGTATCTGGTGGTGGCGGCCCGTCATCAGCTGTACCTCCAACAGCGTATAACGCTCGCCGACGGCCAGCGTCCTGTAGCGCAGCACCGCCTTCTTCGAGCCAGGCACCTCGTGGTCGTGGGCATACGACTTGTTCTGCTGCTCGTTGCGCGTCAGCCAATGGGTGAGAAGACCCTCCCCCGGCCCCTCCTTTGTAGGGAGGTTCTCCACTATCGCCCAATACGTCTTGTGTACCTCTCCCTCGGCAAACATGCGGTTCAGACGGGCCAGTGCCTTCGACGTGCGGGCAAACATCACCAGTCCGCTGACGGGGCGGTCCAGGCGGTGAACCACACCAAGAAACACGGCACCAGGCTTCTGGTACTTCTCCTTGATATAGTCCTTCACCACATCAGAGAGGGGGCGGTCGCCAGTCTTGTCTCCCTGAACGATCTCCCCACTCTGTTTGTTGACTATAATAATATGGTTGTCCTCGTAAACGACTTGCATCATTGAAAGCCCCTCCTTTTGGGAGGGGTTGGGGTAGGCGTTTTTTTACATATTCATACCGCCATCGACCTGGATGACCTGTCCGCTGACATAGCTCGACATGTCGGAAGCCAGGAACGTAGCGACGTTGGCGATGTCCTCCACCTGACCGCCACGGCGCAGGGGAATCTTGTTGCACCACTCCTTGCGGATGTCCTCAGGCAGGGCGGCCGTCATAGCCGTCTCGATGAAGCCGGGGGCGATGGCGTTGGCACGGATGCCCTTCGGACCCATCTCCTGGGCGATGCTCTTGGCCAGCGCGATGAGGCCTGCCTTCGAGGCGGCGTAGTTGGCCTGTCCGGCATTGCCGTGGACACCCACGACGGAGGCCATGTTGATGATTGAGCCGCCACGCTGGCGCATCATGACAGGCACACAGGCATGGATGAAGTTGAAGGCCGACTTCAGGTTGACGGCAATCACGGCGTCCCACTGCTGCTCGGTCATGCGCAGCATCAGTCCGTCCTTCGTGATGCCGGCGTTGTTCACCAGGATGTCGATGCTTCCAAACTCTTCCTTCACCTGCTTCACCACCTCCTCGGTCTGGGCGAAGTCGGCAGCGTTCGAGGCGTAGCTCTTTGCCTTCACACCCTTGGCAGCAATCTCCTGCTCAGTCTCTTCGTTCACAGCCAAGTCGGTGAAAGCAATGTTACAGCCCTCCTCGGCAAACTTCAGCGCGATAGCCTTTCCGATACCGCGTGCTGCACCCGTTATCAGTGCAGTCTTTCCACTTAATAATCCCATCTTTGTTATTACAATATAAGTTATGATTACTTTTACTCTCTTCAACTCCCCTCTCCGGGGAGGGGTTGGGGGTGGGCCTGACTCCCCTAAAGTGGGAAGGGGTTGGGGGTGGGCCTATACTTTGTGCTTGCCCAGTGCGCCATAGACGAACTTGGCCACCTGAGGCTTGGTGTCCTCCTCACGCATGCCGTGGGCAATGCGCCCGTAGATGTAAGGCACCTCCAGGCCCTTGATGCAGTAGTGGCAGATGTCAGCCACCAGATTAACGTTCTCGATGTCAAACTCGCCTGCCTCCTTTCCCTCGGCAAACACCTTGCGGAAGAGCTCCACCTCGGCCAGGTCGAAGTGCTTGCGGACGCGCTCCACCATCCAGATGTTACGGAAGAACTCGGCACGCAGGTTGCCATTGCGCACCACCGTCTCACGAATCATGCTCAGGTGAGTATAGATCAGCTCTATCACTTTCTCCTGTGGGCTGATCTGCCTGGCCGCCACCTCGTCGAGCTTGTCGCTGAGGCGCTCCAACTCGGTCTCGATGACAGCATAATAGATGTCGTCCTTCGACTTGAAATAAGTATACAGCGTACGGCGCCCCTTGCCCGAAGCCTGGGCAATGTCGTTCATCGTGGTGTTCTCAAGCCCGTTCTTGGCAAAGAGCTGGCGTGCCACGTCCACCAGCAGTTGGCGCGTCTTCGATATTGACATCTTTATATATATTTAACCTGTCATACACATCGGCCAAAACCGACGTCTTCCGTTTTTGCACACTACTTGTATCGTGTGCAAAAGTACGACTTTTATTCCAAACCACCAAGTGTTTAGCCTTAAAATCTTCCAAAATTGAAAAAAGATGCAAGAAAATTTGCATATTAAGGAAAAAAGCAGTACCTTTGCAGCGCTTTTCGAGAAAAGCCCTACAATAAAACATCGCGGAGTGGAGCAGTTGGTAGCTCGCCAGGCTCATAACCTGGAGGTCGCATGTTCGAGTCCTGCCTCCGCAACTCTCAGAAGCCCGATAGCCATCGGGCTTCTTTCTTTTTGCTATGGCAGCACCCTTCACATGCTCACTGGCCACCTCCTGTCCCCTTTGCTGCAACAGTGTTGCAGCCTTCTGCGCTATGGATGAAAGGAGAGCGTGGTGCCCTCGGCACCCACATTCAGGTGTACGCGGCAGCCCTCAATCAGCGGCAGGTTGGGACGCTTGTGACCCACGGGGAAGCTGTAGCAGACGGGGATGTCAAGGTCTTGCAGATAGTAATGCAGCATGTCATACATGTCTGCGAAGCCGTTCTTGTCACGCTTATAGTCCGTGAAGTGCCCCACGATGATGCCTTTCAGGCGCTGGAGGATGCCACGCACCTCCAGCAGGTGGAGCATGCGGTCCACCTTCGTCATCTCTTCGTCGGTGTCCTCGATGAAGAGGATGAGGTCGTCGCGCCGCGACAGGCAGTCATAGGGCGAACCGGCCAGTCCGCAGAGCACGGAGAAGTTGCCGCCCACGAGCAGCCCTTCAGCGATGCCCGTCTGGTCCAGGTCGTGGTGTGCCACATGATACTCGGGCAACGTGCCCTGCAGCATGTCGCGCAGCATGACGCTGACGCTGTCGGTGCCTTCCTGAGCGCTGATGGCATGCAGCATGGAGCCATGGATGCTCATCACGCCGGCCTGCACCATAGCGCTATGCAGGGCGGTGATGTCGCTGAAGCCGATGAGCCACTTCGGCTGCCGGCGGAAGTCTGCGGTGCTGATGCGTGTCAACAGCTGCACGGCGCCGTCGCCCCCACGGGTGCACATGATGGCGCTGATGGTACTGTCGGTCAATGCCCAGCGCAGGTCGGCGGCGCGCTCGTCAGCGGTGCCCGCAAAGCCGTGACACTCGTTTAGGGCGTGGTTACCCACCACGGGCACGTAGCCCCACTGACGCAACACCTCGCAGCCCGCCTCGACGGTCTTGTCAGTGGGTGAGCTCGACGGCGACACCACGGCCACACGGTCGCCCGGACGCAGCGCGCGGGGCATGACCGGCCGACGCTGCGCCAGCATCGTGGCGGCGGCCATGACCACCGTCACGATGAGGCTGATGGTGCGTTGTGTGCTGATGGCTGTAGTGTGTTTAGAACAGACTCTGCTCGCCGTCGTCGATATGGGTGACGCGGTCGTTCAACTCAGCCAGTTTGCCGCTGTTCCACCGGTCGGTGGTGCCCACGAGATAGCCCGTGATGCGCTGCAGACGGTCGATGTGATGGCTGTGGCAACGCGGACACTCCTTCAGGTCCTGCGTGGCGTTCTCATAGCCGCAGTCCATGCAGCGGTTGCGGTTGTGGTTCACGGAGCCGTAACC
>JAEEGL015013156.1_pt1 | contig 11272 bp, 11 predicted proteins | sample 9134231 | NCBI WGS metagenome assembly JAEEGL01 (sample SAMN16246548, study PRJNA631951) | gut metagenome | biome: gut microbiome; feature: rumen; material: fiber-attached | host: Bos | place: Iran: Karaj | collected 2018-10
ATAATTTCCATTTTCAAATATATCTAATTCTACTAATTCAGAAAATTCTTTTCCTGCATTTGAACCTGTTCTCTCAACAACTCTTATTCTATCTGAATAATCAACTGGCTGTGGTTTTGGAGTAGGTGTTGGAATAATTGTATTTTGGTCTGGTATAATTGTATTATCTACTATAGTATTTTGATCATCAATAACTATTTGATTTCTAATTGTGTTATTTTTTCCAACATTATTATTGATAGTATTTGTTTGTTGTTTATCTGGTGGGTTAATTGAACCAGTTCCATTGGCTGTTTTGGTTCCCCAATCTACGATATCGTGTATGAAAAATAATGCAAAATAAATTAAAATAAGAGCTATAATAATTAAACATATTATACCTTTTTTCTCAACAGTATTATCTATGCTTTTTTCATACCTCTCATTTTCATTTTTATTATTCATTTTTTCACTCCCTTTTTTCTTTCGTATAATTCAAATCTTTTATTTGAAAATTAGCCTTCATGAAAGAATACATTCTTTTCTATATTCTTTCATGAGGGCTAACCCTCATGGTACTTAATTGTACTTTATTACTAGCTATTTGGATTAACTTGAGTAGCTGTAGCTGTATAGTTTACTTTCATTCTTAAACCATTTGCATCAGCATATTCTCCAGCAGCTGTATCTATAGCATCATATTCTGCTTTTTGAGCATCTGTACCACTTGTTAAAGCATATGCCCATGTCCATGTAACTGTAACAGTTCCATCTGTTGCTGCAGCACCTGTTGTTGAATTATGTGTTGTACCATTTAAATCATATCTTCCTGTAATAGCAGTTCCATTTGTTACGTCATTATTGCTTTCATCAGTGAATACAATGTGGCTTTTTAACATTCCTAATGTTATATTTCCACCTTCAGCAGCTGATCTTTCTTTTAATACTGTTGAATCAGCAAGTGGTGTATCTGATGAACCATTTAAGAATTCAACATCTGTAATTTCAATTGAATAATCGAAACATACTTCTGTTGAACCTGGATCTACAGTAACATCAAAAGTTCCACTTGTTCCAGGTGCTATTTTTCCATCTACAACATGTGAGTAATCACCTGTAAATGAATCATTACCTGGTGTGAAAGATACATCCCATTTTGCAACTGTTGCAGTTGCATTACCTGTTTGTGTGCTTGTGTATTTTGCCCAAGCATATGTAGCAAGTATTAAAGCAGCTATTGTAACTAATAGTAATAATACTATTAAGGCTGTTGTTCCTGTTGATTTTGAATTTGTATTTGTATTTGACATTTGTTTCCCCCCTTTCATCATTAGTAATCTTTATTCAAATTTTAAAATTTTAAAATTTTAAAAATTTAATATCTGTATGGTTTATTTATCTAACTCAGTATACTACTTTGTTTTCTTTGTTTTATCTTGTTGGATCTCTTCTGATGTGTTTTTTATCTTTTCTTCTGTTTTTTTATTTATTAACAAGAATCTTAATAGGATAAATACGCATATAACTACTGCAGCATATAAAACCATTCCAAGTACACTGCGTAAGAATGAAATTATATTTCCCTTTTCTGGTATAACTTTTACAACTTTGCTGTTTATTTGTGTTTCTGAAAATTGATATTGTATTCCATTTTTTTCAGCAATTACTGTTTTTATAACATTACCATTGTTTTTCATTTCAACAACTTCGTCGCAATAATAGTATTCTCCATCGCCGTAAACAATGTAATCTCCTTCTTTAATTTCTCCAATCTTAACTCTTTTAGATATTACAAAATCTCCATTTTTTGCAATCTCTGGATTTGCATCTGATCTCATTATATAGAATCTATATCTTAAAAAAGATAAATTAGAGTATTTTACTGTTGAAGCTAGTGTTATTAGAGAAATCACTAAAATAAATACAAACAATACAACTTCTATGATTTGAGTAATATTCTTTTTAATTATATTTTTATTATTTTCTCTATCGTTTCCCATTTCGATTCCTTTCGTCATTTGTATAATCATAGCATACCATCTGAGTGCTTTTTTTACAAGTATTTTAGTTTTAATGTTATTTTATTGTCATATAATTGTAATATTAATAATATAAAAATAAAATAATTTATCAATATATACTATAAAGTAAAAATAAAAAAAGAATTATAATCACTTATAATTCTTTTTTTATTCTATATTTTTAATTTAATTTTTTAATTTATAATTCTCGTCTTCCTTCTAAAGCTTTCATTAATGTAATTTCATCAGTATATTCTAAATCTCCACCAACAGGGATACCATGCGCTATTCTAGTCACTTTAATTCCAAGAGGTTTAATTAATTTAGATATATACATTGCTGTTGCTTCACCTTCGACTCTTGGATTAGTTGCTAAAATAACTTCTTTTATCTCAGGATTTGCACTTATTCTGCTTAATAATTCTTTAATTTTTATATCATCAGGTCCTATACCATTCATTGGTGATATAGATCCATGAAGTACGTGATATGTACCTTTAAATTCGTTTGTTCTTTCCATAGCAATAACATCTTTTACATCTTCTACCACACAAATAGAATTCTGATCTCTTTTAACATTACCACATATAGGACAAGGATCCGTATCTGAAATATTGTAACATACTGAACAGTATTTTAAATTCTTTTTTGCATTTACTATAGCACTACAGAATTCATCTACTTCTTCTTGACTAGCATTTAGCATATGAAAAGCAAGCCTAACTGCTGTTTTGTTACCAATGCTTGGTAATCTTTCAAAGGCTTCTATTAACTTTTCAATTGATGGTGAATACATTAATGACATTTTATTCTCCTTTTACATTAAGCCAGGTATATTATATTTTCCCATTGCTTGAGATGCTGCACTATCTACTTTTCTTAAAGCTTCATTGATACATGTAAGTATTAAATCTTCTAACATTTCTGTATCTTCTGGATCAACTACTTCTGGTTTTATATTAACACTTTTTAAAACTTTACTTCCAGATACTTTTACTGTTATTGCTCCTCCACCTGCTGTTGCTTCAAATTCTTGACTTGCTAAATCTTCTTGTGATTTTTCCATATCTGCTTGCATTTTCTTAGCTTCTTTCATTAGTTGGTTCATATTGAACCCTCCAAATCCTCCGCCCATTCCTGGGAATCCTCCACGTTTGCCCATAATCTTTTCTCCTTTACTTTTTTATTTAGTCTATAAAATGAATTGGAATATCTAAACTTTCTAATCCATTATTATCCGCTGGTTTATTATTTTGCCCTGCTTTTAAATCAATAAATTTTACTCTCATTGATTTTCCACAAGCCAAAGATACTTGTTTTACAATTTCTTGCATATTTTCAGGTTTTTCCAAAACTGTTTTACTAAAACTTGTTAAACCATTTGGGAATTCTATTCCTACTGTCATATCATTCATTTCTTTTGCTGAAGTATTTAATAAGTTAGTATATAACATTATTTTACCATTTGCTTTAAATTCATCAACAATTGCTGGCCAATTTATTGTGCCATCTCCTTGTGCTGCAACACTTGTCTTTGGTGGCATTGGTCTTGTTTGAACAGTTTCTGCTTTTCTTTCTACTGTTGGTACTCCATTTGATGCAGGTCTTACTTGTGAGCTTGCTGGTCTATTTACTGCTGCACCACTTTTTAAGTATTGTTCTATCTTTGAAATTCTCGCATTAATTTCGTCTAAATTTCCTGATTTTTGTTCAACACATAGTTTTATTATACCTGTTTGGAACATTATTGTTTTTTGAGTTGACCATTTTATTGTATTTTCAAGTTCTGATAATTCATAAATAATATTTAATAATCTATCTTTAGATGCTTTTTCACCTATTTTTTCTATTTCTTGGATTTCATCTTTGCTATATATTTGCAAAGTTTTACTTGTTTTATAAACTAAAATGTCTTTAGTATACTTTATCAATTCCCAAAGTAAATTATTAATATCTTTTCCATCTGCTAGAACTTCGTCTATTGTTGATAATGCTTCTTCAACATTATAATCAACAATTGAATTTGTTAATTTACTAACATAAGTTAATTTTGGTATTCCCACTAAATCTTTTATTTTATTTTCATCAATATTAGTATCTCCATCTTGGATGCATCTTTCAAGTATTGATAAAGCATCTCTCATTGCTCCCTCAGATAATACTGCAATTGTTGTAAGTGCTTCTTCCGTAGCATTTATTCCTGATTCAGAGCAAACCACTTTTAATCTTTTTATAATATTTTCCGTTGATATTTTTTTAAAATCAAATCTTTGACAACGAGAAAGAATTGTTGCCGGTATCTTTTGCGGTTCTGTTGTTGCAAGGATGAATTTTACGTGTGCTGGTGGTTCTTCTAACGTTTTTAATAATGCATTAAAAGCACCTGTTGATAGCATATGAACCTCATCTATAATATATACTCTATATTTTGCCATTGTAGGTAAGAAATTTACTTCTTCTCTTATGCTTCTTATATCTTCAACACTATTATTTGATGCAGCATCCATTTCCACTACATCAGTTAGAGATCCTGAAAGAATTCCTTTACAAATTTCGCATTCATTACATGGTTCACCATCTTTTGGATTAAGACAATTTACTGCTCTAGCTAATATTTTAGCTGCTGATGTTTTTCCTGTTCCACGTCCTCCATTGAATAGATAAGCATGTCCTACTCTTCCTGCAACTATTTGATTTTTAATGGTCTTTGTTATGTGTTCTTGTCCGACCATTTCGGAAAAAGTTGTTGGTCTAAATTTTCTATATAATGCTGTATATTCCACGTTCTTCCTCCTTTTATTTTAAAATCTTACCTCTCTATGGAAAGTAATGATTCACATAGAGTATCCCACTTATCGCTGCTTCCTTCCAGACCTGACGAGGTTCGCGGGGCTCTATTGAAATTACTCTCCATACAAAGGTAAGATTTCTAATTTCTTGGTTATTATATTATATATATACTATAGTGTCAAGATATTTAGCTAGTTTAAGTTATTGACGCTTATGATAAATCATTATATAATACTTTCAGTTATAGCAGACGCTATACGCTGAAATGAAAGGGGGTGCCTCTTATGAAGTATGTCGTAGCTTATTTGATCATCTCTTTTGCGGCAACTGCACTGTATGGATTTTTCCGTTATCGGTGCAATACGTATCATGACCGCAACAACGATGACAGCTAGGTCGAAACAAGGAGGCGTAAGCCTCCTTGTTTTTTATTCTTAAAATCTTTTAAATACAACGTCATCAAAGTTTGTTATTTCAATATCTTCTCTACCATTTTCTAGGATATTTCCAACCGGTAATTCAAGTGTTATTTTTCCTTTAAACTTCTTTTCTGATTTTAACTCAATAATTAAATCAAATGATATTTTACATTTAATTTCATCACTGCTTACATTAGCTTTAGCAAGTAATGTACCATCATGAGTTATCTCTTCACCATCATCAGATTGGTAAGTATATATGTCTCTGTTAGATACTCTAAAAGCGACACTTCCACCTTGATTTGCGACTTGAAAATCTGTTAATTCTGCTTCTTTAGTTCCTATATATTCAAGATTATCTTTTATTTCAAAATCTTCACTACAAGTATATCCTGTTGCTGATTTTCCATCTGGTTTATAAAAAACTATTTCTCCTTTTTGTGGTGCTTCATTTACAGTAAAATTAGTAAGTACTATCTTATCAATTACTTCTGTTTTCTTATAATTATCATTTTTTAAGATACTTATAAAAATATCATTATTTTGTGAGATATTAAAATCCCATTTATAATCACTTTCTTCGTTTGCATATCCTTCTGCTGTACTAATAACCATTATTTTTGATAGTTCAAATGGCATATTCTTTTCGCCTTCTAGTTCATATTTAATCATTGAATATGCAACACCAATTGCCACTACCACTATAGTTACAATTATTATAATTATATGCAGTGCTTTTCTAGATAATTTCATAATTTTCTCCTTTTATTTTTTATTAATTCATTATATTTTATTTGTTTAGTTTGTTTATTATATTTATTTGTTTTTTAATTTTCTAAGTTCTTTAAAAAAACTTTTTAATATATCTTCGCATTCTTCTTGCATAATCCCTTTTTGTATTTCTACTTTATGATTGTAAGTATAATCGTCATTTAAATTTATAAATGATCCACATGCTCCTGTTTTTTCATCAGTAGCGCCAATGTATATCTTTTTAATTCTAGAATTAATTATAGCTCCCATACACATTGTACAAGGTTCTAAAGTGATATACATCTCACAATCTAGTAATCTCCAGCTTTCCAGCTTTTTACTTGCTTTTTGAATAGCTAATATTTCAGCATGTTGTGTTGTGTCATGCTTTGTCTCTTTTTGATTATGAGCTCTAGCAATGACTTTTCCGTCTTTAACAATCACAGCTCCAACGGGTACTTCTAATTTGTCATATGCTTTTTTTGCTTCTTTTAGAGCTTCTTTCATAAACTTTTCTTCCATAAAACTCTCTTTTCAAACCATAATTTTAAAACACTATATTTCTATATTATACCATATTTTTTCAAAAAAGCAAGTTTGCTTGCTTTTATTTACATAATATAGTATAATTGTTATAATGCAGGTTCCGAGAGAACCTGTAAAAAACGAAAGGGGAATCATACTATGAAAGGTCTCTTTACAATCAAACCACGGGCATTGAAAGATGTCCTCTACCTTGCGGATGCAGATGCTGCACGCCGCCTTACCGACAGACTTCTTTTAAGCGACGCAATTAAGATCTTACCTGATGGGCAACTTGCGATGTGGTGTGTAGGGTGTGAAAATCCTATCATCCGATCTTTCCCGCTTGTTATAGCATATGAGGAAATATATGATCGTGAAGAACTTACTTTGCTTGTTCATGAGGATTCTTCTGGCGAACTGCTTTACCCGGACATCAGTGTTAAACCGCTAGATGATGCCATCTCTGTTATCAATGGAGTTGCAAATCCAGGAAAACTGACGTTCCATCCTTCGTCCGGTAGATGCTATCCTAAGGACTTAAAAACCAGTAAGGCCTCCATGGTCACAACCGAACTGCCAAAAGGGTTTGATTTTGGAACTTCAACCCCTGAGCTCATGCAGAAAGGCTGGGCTCTGACAACATCCGGTGGAATTCAATTTTATGCACCTTTTAACACAGCAGTCTGGTTGCAAGATTCAGAAGGTAACGTATCTATTGCGGACCTTGCCGATGTTCAGCAGTTTGATATTCTCGACGAAAGTGGCCTACCATTTGCACCTCTGGTGGATTATCTCCAGTATGGAATAATCTATTGAGTTTTCCTTTCAAATCCTTTTATTAGAGAGTTTCATTAGCTTTTGATTGTAAAAGGTATAAGAGACAGTCTCTCATTCGAGACTGTCTCTTCATTTTTTTGGTGTGCCCAAGGGGAATTGAACCTCTATCGGTCGCTTAGGAGGCGACTGCTCTATCCTTTTGAGCTATGAGCACATATTATGAAATTAAAGTGTTATTTGACTTTTAAGCTTTTTTATTATATCATATAATGCAATATTGTAAATGTTTTTATGAATTTTTAAGGAGTTTTTTAAAGTGCAACAAATTTTAAGTTATATGAGAAAAGCAATTGAAGATTATAATATGATTGAAGATGGGGATAAAATCGCTGTTGGTTTATCAGGTGGAAAAGATTCTATTTCAATGCTTATGGGATTTAAAAATCTTCAAAGATTTTATCCAAAGAAGTTTGATATTGTAGCAATAACAATTGATCCTGGATTTGAAGGATTTGATGTTTCTTATCTTCAAAGTATTTGTGATAAATTAGAAGTACCTTTTGTTGTTGAACAAGGTCATATCAAAGAAATCGTCTTTGATATCAGAAAAGAAAAAAGTCCATGTTCCCTTTGTGCTAACTTACGAAGAGGCATGCTAAATAGCATTGCTATACGTGAAGGATGCAATAAGATTGCACTTGGTCATAATGAAGATGATGTATTAGAAACATTTTTACTTAATTTATTTTATGCTGGCAGCATTCATACATTTGCCCCTAAAACATATATGGATAGATCAAAAATGACTTTAATAAGACCTCTAATCTACGCTCCTGAAAAATATATTAGAAAATTTATTAAGAAAAATGATATTACTCCTCTACCAAAGATTTGTCCTATGGATGGAGTATCAAAAAGAGAAAGCATGAAAGATTTAATTAAAACCATGCAAATAGATATCCCAAGAGTTAGAGCCAATCTATATGGAGCAATACAAAGAAGTAATATAAAAGGTTGGGAAAAACCTCAATTAGTAAAAAAAGAAATTCCAGAAGAAAATGAAACAACAGAAGAAAACAACTAAAAAATATCTATAACTTGCCATTAATATTATTAAAGCAGTAAGAGTACTTACTGTTTTTTGCATTTATTTACATAATATGTTATAATTATCCTTGCAGAGCTTCGGCTACTGTAAAAAAATGATTGGAGGACCAATAGCATGAAAAACTCTCGCATTTTCGATGTTCTGGAGACCGCCACAGGGCGGATTTACCGTGCATCGCTCGTAACAGACGAGCTTCCCGATCTTGATTTCGATCAGCAGGGTACAAAACTTGAAGGTGACAAATGGTATTTGATCACCCCTGAATTCCTGCTTCTCAAAGAGACGGTCGGAAAGTCTATTTGGATCGAAATTGCACGCGGCAATGTCACGATTATGCCTCTGGATATAATTGTGACAGAGCGCTTTGAAGTCCTCGACGATGATGGCACGTCTCTCGGTAGTCTTGCTGATGTTCTCGGCGAGTAATGAACCTCCAAAATCCCGTTTAAAGGACTCATTTGCCCTAATAACGGGTATGACCACTCCCTCATTCGGGAGTGGTCATTTGCATTTTTTATTTATTTGCTATTTCAGACATTGCTGTTTTTAATTCTTGAAGTTTTGTTTCTGCTTCGTCTAAGTTTGTTGCTTTTATTCCAACATACATTTTAACTTTTGGTTCTGTTCCTGATGGACGAATACAGCACCATGCATCTTTATCTAATTCATAATATAAAACATTAGATTTTGGTAAATCTGCATCTTCTATTCTTCCCTCAACTAAATTGTTGATTTTTCCGAAATTATAATCCTTAACTGCTAATACTTTATATTCTCCAATTTCTGTTGGTGGATTATTTCTCATATTTTCCATCATAGCTTTAATCTTTTCAGCACCATCTGCTCCTTTATGTGTAATAGCTATTTGTCCTTCTTTATAGAAACCATATTTCTTATACATATCCATCATCATGTCATAAATAGTTATACCTTTTTTCTTGCATACTGCAGCTATTTCACAAAGAGTCATTAATGCTACTATTCCGTCTTTATCTCTTGCATGTGTTCCAATTAAGCAACCATAACTTTCTTCATATCCATATAGACATTCATATGTATGTTGTTCTTCAAATTCTCTAATCTTTTGAGCTATATTTTTGAATCCTGTTAATACTTCATACATTTTAACATTATAATGTTTTGCAATTTCTTCTGTCATATTTGATGATACTATTGTTTTTATTATTGCTGCATTTGTAGGCAATGTACCATTTTCTTTTTTAGATGATAAAATATATTCTGCGATTAATAATCCAGTCATATTTCCATTAAATAATATATATTCTCCATTAACTGGATTTTTTACAAACATTCCTATTCTATCTGCGTCTGGATCATTTGCTAAAACAACATCAGCTTGTTTTTCTTCGGCAAGTTTTAAAGCAAGCGCAAATGCTTTTGGATCCTCTGGATTTGGATATTCTACTGTTGGGAATTCTCCATCTGGTTTTTCTTGTTCTGGAACAACAAAGAAATTCTTTATTCCGATTTCTTCTGTTATTCTTTTTGCCATCATAGCACCTGTTCCGTGTAGTGGTGAATAAACAATTCTTAAATCATCTGCGACTTCTCTAATTGTATCACCATTTACAACTAATTTCTTTAATTCTTCAATATATCTGTCATCTACTTCTTTACCAACAATATTGAATAATCCTTTTTCTATAGCTTCTTGTTTATCAATTGTTTTAATAACTGAATAATCTGTTATATTCTTAATTTCTTCCATTATTCCTTTATCAATTGGGCTGATTATTTGAGCTCCATCATCCCAATATACTTTATAGCCGTTATATTCTGGAGGATTATGACTTGCTGTTATAACTATTCCTGAAGCACATTTTAACTCTCTTACTGCAAATGATAGTACTGGTGTTGGTCTTAAACTTTCAAAAAGATAAGTTTTTATTCCATTAGCATTTAATATTAATGCTGTTTGTTCACTAAATTCATCAGATTTTCTTCTAGAATCATATGCAATAACAACACCATCTGCTTGTCTACCTTGTTTAACTATGAAATTAGCTAATCCTTGAGTAGCTTTTCCAACAGTGTATTTGTTCATACGATTTGTTCCAGCTCCTATAACTCCTCTTAAACCAGCTGTTCCAAATTCTAATTCTTTGTAAAATCTGTCTTTGATTTCTTCATCATTACCTGCAATTGCTTTTAATTCGTTTCTTGTTGCTTCATCGAATACTTCATTTCCGCACCATTCTTCATAAACTTTTCTGTAATCTTCCATATGTTTATTCCTCCTTTTAATATAATGGACGACATTAAAGCCGTCCTGTATTATTAATTAATTTTTGCCATAAAATTTCTATATAATTCTCTTGCTGTTTCTGGACTATCAACACCTTCTGCATTTTTAATAGGCGCAAATTCTTCTTCACGACTAACTCTTAAAATTGCCATGTCATCTAGTCTTTCAAATCCATCAAACATAAAACTTTCAAATTTATATGCATTAGGTGCTGTAGGTACTACTAAATTTCCATATTCATCTATATATTTTGCTTTTTTAAATGCTGTATGGTATGGAAGTTCTGTTTTACTCATTGCTTCTAAGGCTTTTATATTAAATAAATTACATAGTATATGTGATTCTCCATATAGAAGTTCTCCATCACTATCTATCATTTCTGCCATTTCATCTGTTATTTCTGTATATTCAATTACTGATGGTTTGTTGTTCTTTTTACAGAATACTCCAACTTTTTCTTTTGGATTTGCTTTTACAACTGATTTTCCTGTTGCTAATACTTTTTTATCTAAAGCTAATCCTGTAGCAACTGGATCTACAATTTTTGCTAATATATTATCAACACCTGCAATAAATGCCCATTCAATTCCACGATTGTTCATGTCATCAATAACACCATCTCTGTACATAGCTC
>JAEEGL015311221.1_pt1 | contig 11272 bp, 10 predicted proteins | sample 9134231 | NCBI WGS metagenome assembly JAEEGL01 (sample SAMN16246548, study PRJNA631951) | gut metagenome | biome: gut microbiome; feature: rumen; material: fiber-attached | host: Bos | place: Iran: Karaj | collected 2018-10
ACAATGAGACAGGCGACAGCAAGTATCGTGCATGTCCACTTCTTCGTAAGATGGTTCGTGGAGGAAATCTTGGTGTTAAGTCTGGCAAGGGATTCTATGTATACAACGCAGATCGTACAAAGACTCCAGTAGACGCTCAGTAGTCTATAAAAGCCATTTTGCAATAAATACAAATCGGAGGAAAAACAAATCATGGATTTCGGATTAGATAAGAAGCATGAATTGGCCAGATCTTTATTCAAAGATTTCGCTGAAAATGAAGCTAAGCCTTTGGCACAGGAAACAGATGAAACAGAAGTATTCCCACAGGCTACAGTAGATAAAATGGGAAAATATGGATTCCTTGGAATTCCTGTATCAAAAGAGTACGGCGGACAGGGAGCTGACATTCTTACATACATCATGTGTGTAGAAGAGCTTTCAAAAGTTTGCGGTACAACAGGTGTTATCGTTTCAGCACATACATCACTTTGTGTTGACCCTATCGATACTTACGGTACAGAAGAGCAGAAGACGCATTACCTTCCAAAGCTCGCTTCAGGAGAGTACCTTGGAGCATTCGCTCTTACTGAGCCGGGTGCCGGTACAGATGCTCAGGGAGCACAGACAAAGGCAGTTCTTGATGGAGATCACTGGGTACTTAACGGATCTAAGTGTTTCATCACAAACGGTAAGGTAGCAGATGTTTACATCGTTATCGCTATCACAGATATCGTTGAGGATAAGAGAGGAAGAAAGCAGAAGAAGTTCTCTGCATTTATCGTAGAGAAGGGAGATCCTGGATTCTCATTCGGAACAAAAGAGAAGAAGATGGGTATCCGTGGTTCATCTACATACGAGCTTATTTTCCAGGATTGCCGTATTCCTAAGGATGCACTCCTTGGACAGAAGGGTAAGGGCTTCAATATTGCCATGCATACTCTTGATGGTGGACGTATCGGTATCGCTGCACAGGCTCTTGGTCTTGCTGAGGGCGCTCTTGAGAGAACAATCGCATATGTTCAGGAGAGAAAGCAGTTCGGTCGTGCAATCGGCGCATTCCAGAATACACAGTTCCAGCTTGCTGATATGGCTACTAAGGTTGAGGCAGCTAAGATGCTTGTTTACAAGGCAGCTAAGGCTAAGGATCAGTTCAATGCAGACGGCAAGACTTCTTACAGCGTAGAAGCAGCTATGGCTAAGCTTTACGCAGCAGAGGTTGCTATGGAAGTTACTACTAAGGCAGTTCAGCTTCACGGTGGTTACGGTTACATCAGAGAGTACGATGTTGAGCGTATGATGCGTGATGCTAAGATCACAGAGATCTACGAAGGAACAAGTGAAGTTCAGCGTATGGTTATCTCTGCTAACTTACTTAAATAAGGAGGGTACATAACGTGAAAATTATAGTTTGTGTAAAACAGGTACCTGATACAAAGGGCGGAGTTAAGTTTAAGCCGGACGGAACTCTCGATAGAGGCGCAATGCTTACAATCATGAACCCTGATGACAAGGCTGGTCTTGAGGCAGCTCTTCGTCTTAAGGATCAGTACGGCGCAGAAGTTACAGTAGTTACAATGGGTCTTCCAAAGGCAGCAGATGTTCTTCGTGAGGCACTTGCTATGGGCGCTGACAAGGGAATCCTTGTAACAGACAGAGTACTCGGTGGAGCTGATACATGGGCAACATCACAGACAATTGCCGGTGCGATCAGAAACCTTGAGTATGATCTTATCATCACAGGCCGTCAGGCTATCGATGGTGATACAGCACAGGTTGGACCACAGATTTCAGAGCACCTTAACATCCCTGTTATCTCTTATGCACAGGAGATCAAGATCGATGGTGACTCAGTAGTAGTTAAGCGTCAGTATGATGACAGATATCATATGCTTAAGGCTAAGATGCCATGTCTCGTTACAGCTCTTTCAGAGCTCAATGAGCCTCGTTATATGACACCGGGCGGAATCTTCGATGCTTGTAAGGAAGATGCTCCTATCACAACATGGGGTAGAGCAGACCTCAAGGATGTACTTGATTCCAACCTCGGACTTAAGGGTTCACCTACACAGATAGCAAAGGCTTCAGATAAGGTAAAGAAGGGTGCAGGCGAGAAGGTAGTTCTCGATTCACCTGAAGAATCAGCAGATTATATCGTATCAAAGCTTGCTGAGAAGTTCGTGATCTAGTTAGTAAAAATTTTAGGAGGATGACAGTAATGGCATTAGAAGAATATAAGGGTGTATTTATATTTGCTCAGCAGGTAGATAATGAGATCAGCAATATCGCATTTGAGCTCCTTGGAAAAGGTAAGGATCTTGCTGCAGACCTCGGTACAGAGGTAACAGCAGTTCTTGTTGGTTCAGGTGTTAAGGGACTTGCAGATTCACTCGCTGAGTACGGAGCTGACAGAGTTATCGTAGTTGATGATCCTGAGCTCAAGGAATACAGAACAGAGCCTTACACACATGCACTCGCATCAGTAATCGAGAAGTTTAAGCCAGATGTATTCCTTATCGGTGCTACAGCAATCGGTCGTGACCTTGGTCCTCGTGTTTGTGCACGTGTTCATACAGGTCTCACAGCTGACTGTACACAGCTTGATATCGGAGATTTCCCACTTAACCCAATCCCAGGCAAGGAGCAGAAGCACAATCAGCTTCTTATGACTCGTCCTGCATTTGGTGGAAATACAATCGCAACAATCGCTTGTCCTGATTTCAGACCTCAGATGGCAACAGTTCGTCCGGGCGTTATGCAGAAGAAGGATAAGGTTGCAGGTGCTAAGGCAGTTGTTGAAGAGTTCAACCCAGGCTTTACACCAAATAACAACTATGTTGAGATCCTTGAGATCGTTAAGGAAGTTTCAGATGTTGTTGATATCCAGGACGCTAAGATCCTTGTATCAGGCGGTCGTGGAGTTGGTTCTGCAGAGAACTTCAAGATTCTTGAGGAGCTTGCAGCAGCTATCGGCGGTGAGGTTTCTTGCTCACGTGCAGTAGTTGATTCAGGCTGGAAGCCAAAGGAGCTTCAGGTTGGTCAGACAGGTAAGACAGTTCGTCCACATGTTTATTTCGCAATCGGTATTTCAGGTGCCATCCAGCACGTAGCAGGTATGGAAGAGTCTGATATCATCATTGCTATCAACAAGGACGAGACAGCTCCTATCTTTGATGTAGCTGACTACGGAGTAGTTGGTGATCTTAACAAGATCGTTCCACTTCTCACAAAGCAGATCCTTGCAGCTAAGGCAGCAAAGGCTGAGAACTAATCATTAGATTATTTATCCCGCAGAAAGTGATTTCTGCGGGATTTTTTTACGGCAAAATTATTCTGCTGTCAGGTCAGGGAGGAGGTTTATTTGGAACGTTATTTATTCCGAGGCAGACGTTTACCCTGTTGATAACCTTTTCGTCAAGCTCAGCCGGAAGAATAGTATCCTCTGCGAGTATTCTGAAGAATTCTTTTAGTGTAAGCTTTCTTTCGATACTTTCTGACGTATTCACGTTACTTACTCCTTTCATCAATCTTTTTTAGTCTGTTGTTAATATATAGATGATACGGAATAAAAATCGGTTTTAAAAATATTTGAAAAAATTTAAAAATTTATAAAACCGATTTGAATCATCCGTCGTCTATATATCAGAAAGAGGGGAGAAGTCTTTAAGACAGTTAATATATGTTTTGATACTGATCAAAAGATCGAGCCTCAGTAAAAGAAAAATAAGAAAGAGATGGTGGAGAATATGGGAAGAAATCTTACGACGGAAGAAAAGAACAGATTATATTATGCAATCATGGATGGTAGAAACTCGGAGGTGGTTTTATATCAGACTCCTGATTTCAGAATGGATAAGAAGATCGAAAATACAAGAAAGAATTCTGTAGGTAAAATGAATGTATGCGGCGATGTAGCGCATTTTTTAGCTTATGGACTGACATTTGGAGGTGTTATGCATATGGCGTGCAGAAGCAATAGTCAGCAGACTAATTGGAATACGGTTGTTAAGAATGCAACTGAAAGAGCACAGATTAACGGACTTTTCTGGACTCAGAATCAACCTTGTACACAGCTTGTTGTAGCAGGAAGAAAATATATGACTCTTTATGAGCAGGGCGAGTTTAATAGCCGTATTATTAATTATTATGACGTTGTTCAGGTGAAGATGAGTGTGGGAGGAATGACTATACTTTCAAGGAATCCAAAAAATCCTGATACATATCTTTCTAGTGTTATCAGCAGCAGTGTTGCTGTACTTGATCAGCTTGCAATGTTTGTGGTTGAAGGCTGCTTCAGAAATTACGGTTATGCAGCATAAGAGGCAGTGTATTTTTGGGTTGGATCCGATTTTGAAAGATAATGTTTAAAATGCTTGAATATACAGGGGCATATAATTATAATTTTTCTGTGAAGAATTACCACGGAATCTATATTTTGAATGAATTATCGGGATGTATTGAACATTAAATGAGGAGATAAAGAATGTCGAATATAATCAGCAGATTCAGAGAGAAGGATGAGCTCCTTTTCATAGAGGTGGAAAAACTGAAGAACGGACAGGTGGAAAGGTTTAATACCATATACGATATGTCCAAGAATTATATTTACAAGATTATCTGGGATATCGTGAAGAGTCAGGATGCGGCGGACGATATCATGCAGGAAACCTACCTCCAGATATATAATAAGGTGCAGGGACTTGCTGATGTTACGGCATTTTATTCCTGGGCGGGCAGGATAGCGACGAACTTCTGTCTGACCTATATCAAAAGAGAGAAGAAATACGTTCTTGCTGAGGCGGATGAATCCGGTGATGCTGAGGACTTTATATTTGACAGGGCTTCCGATGATCATGAAGCAATGATCCCTGAAAGCATAGTGATGAACAGGGAACAGCAGAAGATCATAGCTGATATTCTTGAAAGTCTTAGCACTGAACAGAAGCTCTGTGTACAGTATTATTATTTTGAAGAACTGTTCGTGAAGGAAATAGCTGAGATCATGGAGGTTAGTGAGGGGACGGTAAAGAGTCGCCTGAACTATGCAAGAAAGTCCATAAAAGCTGCGGTTGAAACAATCGAAAGAAGAGACGGTACAAAGCTTTACAGTATCAGTGCACTTCCGCTTGTTTTCCTTATCTTCCGAGAAGGTGCAGATATACTGTTTGGTGGTGTTGCGGCCACGGCAGCAGGAACAGCGGCGGCCGGTGCTGCAAGTGGATCGGCAAGTGCAGCAGCTACTGTCAGTGGATCGGCAGCAGATGTGACGGTTGGTGTGTCAGGAGAGATAGTGCCCGGAACAGCCGGTGGTGTAACAAACGGAGCAGCCGGTTATGCTCAGGGGCCGGTCAGAGGTAATACCGGTGGTAATTTAGGTGATATATCAAAAACTGCAGCGAAAACGGTAGCAAAGAAGATGTCGATTGCGCTAAAAGTATTTATTGCTACAGCCTCAACTGCGGTTGTAGTTGGAGGAACCTTACTGATATTTAACAATAAAGATGATGAAAAGAAAACGGAGACTCCGGAAAGACTAAATATAGATTATTTCGAAACCACCGAAGAAATAGCTTATGATGATCATGAAGATATTGAGGAGGATGATTCTACTATTGTTGCGGAATCTGAAGATGAGGAATCAGATGCTATATATTGGCCTTATATTGATGGTACTCCTCTTACTGGGGAAATACCGGAAGAAGAAACAAGTATAAATGACTATGAAGTTCAAAATGATCAAGCGATAGTTGTTGGGGAATGGTCTCAAGCTGAAATTGAGGACGCTGAATTGATCAGGTTAATAGTATTAAAGATTTTAGCACCAGTTAATGGGTCTTGTGGTTATCTTGATGGGGCTTTTGAATTGAGTTTTTCAAACTTTAGCCAAAATGATCAATGGTTTTCATCTTCCTCTGGACGGATTAGATATTTGGGAGAAAGAGCTGAATTTATAGTTAATGATGAAGGCCTTATAGATTATCTGGATGTAGATGAAGACCCGTGGGCTATAATGTCGATACCTTATCTTGATAGTATGGAAAAAAACATAGATGGCAGAACATTTAGTTTGAAAGATGATGAATACTACTATGCGATTATAGATAGGGATAAAAATGGTAATCATTGTTATGTTTCGATAGCTAAAGGGCATAATGATAATTATACAATTATATTAAAAGATCCAAATCAAGATTAATTATCAGAGGTAAAACACAATATCTTAGATGATTTTAAAAAAATAAAAAATATAAAACCAAACTATATTATCCGTCGTCTATATATCAGAAAGATGAGGAAAGCTCATATATTAAGGAGGAAATATGGAAAACAATATTAACAACTACGGACAGCAGCCAAATGAACCGGTTATCGCTCCGGGTTATCAGCAGAATTATGCAGGGGCAGCTCAGAATAATGTGAATGTTGGCGCAGCTCAGAATAGTGCCGGAGCTGTACAGAATAATATATATTCAGGTGCCCAGCAGATGAACCAGAACGCAGGTAATATGTATGGATATCCTCAGCAGGTGAATCCGAACGTTAACGCTCAGCCTGTGAACGGATACGTGAATCCAAATGTGAATAACAGTATGAACGTTAATGCACAGTATCCAAATGGATATGCATATCCAAACATGCCTAACGGTATGAACAGAAACGTTCAGCCGGCGAATGGATACACGAATCCTGGTATGAATCCTGGTGTTAATCCGAATGTTAATCCCAGTATGAATAAAATGCAGGGTCAGAATCCTGTTATGGGAACACGTATTTCCGGATATGTACATCGCAAGATGGAAGGAATGACCGGTTATGTAATAATCTCATTGGTATTAGCTGTTATAATCGGTTTGCTTATCGGATACGCCCTAACTAAGGCTTTCCCAGATCTGATTTATGAAAATAAGCAGCATGGACGTTTAGTTGTTAGGGAGAAAACAATTTCCGGATCGTTTATGATGGGTGCGATTGAAGGAGCTTTTATCGGATTCTTCTATGTGCTTATCTTTTCAATATTTATCACTCACACAAAAAAAGAGATAAACGGTGGAAGCTTTAATCTGGATGAGCTTCATTTGGATTATAGTGTAAGATCGTTTGGTTTTAATAAAATTCGTCCTTCACTGACAATAAATGGTGTTAATGCAACGATAGCAAATGCGGATGATAGTGACAGGGCGGTTTTCCTGCCGATGCTTAAGAATTACGACAAAACGTCATACAGGAAATACAGGATCAGATATTACATTACACGTATAAGAGGAAGAGTGATCAGAATTTCTGCTGACGGAAGCATAATGTATATTGATGGAACCAAGGTGGTAGATAACAGACAGCAGATAGTAAGCTTCCTTCCACCGCTTCAAGGAAGACAGTTTTAGCTTGAATAAATACTTTGATCATTGTTGATAAACTTGGAGGTATTTGTTATGGGAAATGGGAGAGACCATATAATACATAAATCAAAAGGCGCATGGCTGGTATTTATCGTTGGCGTTGTATTGGCGTTGGTTTCATTCGGAAGACCTGAGAGTACCTCACATGGTAATAAGTCAATTGAGTCAAATAACAGTAATAACAATAATACATCTATAACAGAGAAAAATGAAAAAACTGAAACCACAGAAGAGGCTTCAGAAAGTAATATACCTGAGTATTTATATGATGAAAACTTGAAAGGTTTGACACCTGATAATCCTGCGACAAATAGAGTTGAATATAAAGAAACACTTCTTTATCTTATACTTAATGGGGTGGAATCACCTGTGTATCTGTATTTTAAAGGGTTAAATGATGATGATATCAGATTGACCAGTGAATACTCTGATCATACATATTATAGATTATCTGGAAGAGAACTGTATGATGAAGATGCAAATGGTGTTTTTAAAGCAAAATTAGCCTTTGAGTATAAGCAGGGTTATTACGCATATATGAATATAATGAAGGGAATAGCTATTCCTGAAGGTGAGGAGAAAGCGGCTAAGGTTGCCGAGGTAGTTAAGGAATTCATGGATACATATATAGATGATTCTATGAGTGATTATAAGAAGGAAAAAGCTATCTATAAATATCTGGCAGAGAATGTTGCTTATGGAGATGAAAATGCACCTTCAGAATCAGATCAGCATACGCCTTACGGTGCATTAGTCGACCACGTTGCTGTATGTAATGGTTATTCAAAAGCTTTCGATCTTATGGCAAGATGCTGTGGACTGGAGGTTGACTATGTAAGGGGCAGAAGTTCAGAAGCAAAACCGGACGAACCGGGCCATGCCTGGAACATGATCAAACTGAATGGCGAATGGTATCACGTCGATGTGACCTGGGGAGATACATGTGTTAAAGATTTCGAATATAAAGATTTTTCATATGGTTATTTTAATCTGAATGATGAACAGGCAAAACAAGCGTTACATGTGTGGGATCCGGATTCTTATCATGTGGCAACAGGTGAAGATTTTAACTTCTACAAGATTAACGAGCGTCTCTATAATTATAATGAGTTTTGTGAGTTTGTTCGTGATCATAGGGTTTCGGGTAATCTGCTTGAATGTTCTGTAACTGATTATGATAGTAGATATGATATAAACAGTATCATTAGTGGTTATGGATATAATGGTAGCTGGCATTGGTGTGTGACAAACATGAATTCTAATGGTTATTGCACTATATATATTTATTTTGATTGATACGAGGATTTGAATATGTATAACTATATGGACGATAATAATACATATCTAAATTATGGTTTATATAACTCAAATAATAACAGACAAGGCTATGTATATGGATTTACCTTTCGAAGTATGAAAGGGCTGACATTCAGGCGTTTCTTTGCATTTGCTTCGGCAGCCTTTGGTACATACCTTTTATGTTCTTATTTACAGGATAACCACCCGGCTTGGATTTATAAGAAGAACATTTTGGGATACCGCGTGGAATATGATCTGAAAAAGGAAGGGCTGCTCTTGGCGGCGGCTTTATGTGGATCAGCAGCTGTTATCATTTATAGCCTGATATTATCCATATCTATGGTTGGCTTATCAAATAGGGAGCTTGCAGGCGGCAGCTTCACCATTGATAACGTTAAATATGATTACAGCATAAAGGGCATGAGGAGTCATGAGGTTCAGCTTTATATTGACGGCTCGGATAATCCGATCATGCTGGCAGATATTTCTGATAAGTCACAGTTCCTTCCGAGATTAAGGATATATAACAGGGCGGCTTATAATGAATTCAGGAAATCGTATTTTATATCTAAGATAAATGGAATGACCATCAGGATAACAGTTGATGGAAGAAATGTATGTATAAATGAGAGCGTAATAGCGCTGAAGAAAAAACAGATCAAGGACAAGATAGAGTATCAGCAGTTAAATACAGGACATATGATCTAAAGTCATATGTTCTTTTTTATTGGTTGCCTGTTGAATAAAACTACATAAAATAATACAAAGATAAAACCGTTTCATAATATGCATCGTCTATATATCAGAAAGGGCGGGAAAGCCCGTAAAAGAAAAGGAGAAAAGCTTATGAAGAAGAGGATTTATGGAATGGTTTTAGGAACAGCGATAATTGCAGCAATGACAACAGGCTGTGGAAGTAAGGGTAGTGAAGAGGACGGAAGAGCAAATACCTTATTTGGGATGGGACAGAACACAGGCTTTGTAGAAACACAGCAGGCGCCAGGCAGCTGGGATGAGCCTCAGGAGCAGGAGACAGATGAAACACAGGAGGCGGATGAATCTAGTGAAACGGCAGAAATACCCGAGGAGCCGGAGGTTCCGAAGTATGAGCTTAATATTTCAGACTGGTCATACGAGTCGGCACCGAATTATATAAGTGAAAAATACAGCATGGTAGAGATAAATGGAATGTTTTATCTGATCGATAATGATGGTAATATTCTTCCGGATGAGATGTTTCCGGAAGGGCTTGGCAATGGCTTTGACTATGTTAAGCTTTACCAGCAGGGCGGAAGCTTTATAGTAAGAAAGACAACAGACGAAGGATATTTCATTTCGGCTATACTCAGTATGGAGCTTGAGCCTTTATTTATCATAGGTACAGAGAATCCGAGTCTATATTATGTGACGGATTTTAGAGATAATCTCGTATTTGTGGAGCAGCTTGAAATAAAAGATGATGGAAGTATTAATCCGGACAGAAGGATCAGAGCATGTGGGTTGATAATAAATGGCAGGATAGAGTTCAGTGATACGGCGTTTTATAGAGATATGATCAGAGTATTTAATGTTTCGGACGGATTTGTTATTTGCTCTATGAGATCAAATCAGGAAAATATCGATGCTTATAGTTTTGTTAAGCCTGCAAGCATTGAGTATAATATGATATTTGATGATGTTCCGATTGATTATTCTGTTGATGAAGGGCTATTTATACCTGAGGTTGATGGATGTCCTGTGATATTTGTTGGTTCTCTTCAGGGCAACGATGGCTGGATATATGCCGGAGTACTGAATAAAGAGAAGATAGATGATGGTGACGGAAAGTGGCATCAGGATCTGATGCAGTTGGGCTTCTATAATATTTATTCCTGCGATTTTGTAGCTCTGCCGGATGGAAATACGAGTATAAAAACGTTTTGTACAGAGGATGGCAACCCATATATAACATCAATAGATGGTAAAAGCATAGTTGTGACAGAAAGAAATGAAGAGGGGGCGTCAATTTACAGGGTATTTGATATAAATACAGGTGCTTATGCGACAGAGGATGAATATCTTTACCTGCAGGCTGAAAACGCAAAACTGATCCTGGCTCAAAATATAGATGGTAAATGGGGTTATTTAAGCGGTGAGGACTTTACTCATATTGGAGAGTGGTATGATGATGCTACTGTCTTTTGCAATGGGCTGGCAGTAGTAACTAACAATGGAAAGGCACATCTTATTAACGAAAGTTTTGAAATAGTCAGTGAGGAGTTTGAAGCGGAAGTTGCATCGGCTTGCAGTATGAGATATGATTTCTCAGATAAGGGAGAAAGCGCCGTATTTAATATAAAAAAGAATAATAAGTATTATGTAATGAAGATTGAAAAATAATGTGGTAGGAAAATTGTCCAATGTATGATAAACTGATAAAAGATGATAATTTCAGGATATCGTTATAAAACATTTATCAGGAGGAATAGAAGATGGATCTGATTCCAAGTTTTTCGATAGACCATACAAGGATAGTACCGGGTATATTTGAAAGCCGTGTTGATGTTCTGGGCGAAGAGATGGTGACAACCTTCGACATCAGAATAAAGAAGCCTAAC
>JAEEGL015655087.1_pt1 | contig 11272 bp, 8 predicted proteins | sample 9134231 | NCBI WGS metagenome assembly JAEEGL01 (sample SAMN16246548, study PRJNA631951) | gut metagenome | biome: gut microbiome; feature: rumen; material: fiber-attached | host: Bos | place: Iran: Karaj | collected 2018-10
CAGTACGGAGTATACATCGGTGCCAATCCAGAGGATATGGTTGATAGGCAACTGCCTGAAACTATAGTTATTGATGCTCAGTATTACAGTGATGAGCAGATAACTGAGCTAAAGGATGATGGGCATACCGTTTATACGTATCTTAACCTTGGCTCTATCGAAAGCTTCAGAGATTACTATGCAGACTACGAAGACCTTACTTTAGATACTTATGAGAACTGGGAAGATGAGAAATGGGTTGATGTAACAAGCCCTAGATGGCAGCAGTTCATATCTGACAAAGCAGATGAGCTGTTAGCTAAAGGTGTAGATGGATTCTTTATTGATAACACTGATGTTTACTACCATTATCCAACTGATGAGGTTTTTGAAGCTGTAAGCAGCATTTTAAAGAAGCTCAATTCCAAGGACACTTATGTATTAATCAATGGCGGAGATTCTTATGTGCGAGAATACTTAAATCGCTATGGAACCCTTACAGACATCCTGGATGGCGTAAACCAAGAAAATGTCTACACTGCTATTGATTGGGATAGTGATTCATTTACAGTTAATCCAGAAGAAGAGAGAGCATATTTCCTAGAATACTTAGAGCTTGTAAAAACAGATGGCAAGGATGCCTATGCCTTAGACTATGCCATAGATTCTAAAATCATTAATGAATCTAAGGGCTTCGCCAAGCAGCATGGCTACTCAGTTTACGTTTCTAAATCCCTTGAGCTAAAATAAATTCCACCTACCTTCAGGGGTGTCCATATTTATGTCAGCATAATTTGAGATACTTATATCATCAAATGAAACGAACAGTATTGATGATGGAGGTACAAATTATGAAAGGATATGTAGTAGCTGACGGATTTATGGGATTTGTTGAAGGTGTTTACGAGTTGTTTGCTACAGAACAGGACTATTACGAATATATGGCGGCATAATATAGGTTCTTAGACTGGTCAGAGATGACCAGTCTTTTTTTACGCAAAATCTTAAACAATTCTTAAAGATTTACCCTATTGGAACTTAAAATAATATACAATATTATATATTTGTGATTAATCATAGAGCGGGAGAACAATATGAACAAGATTCTTATATGTGATGATGAGCCGGATATTGTATCGGCGTTACAGATTTATCTTAAGAGCGAAGGCTTTGAGGTGGTATCAGCCCAAAATGGAAGAGAGGCTGTGGATACGCTGAAGTCCCAGGATGACATCAAGCTTATCCTTATGGATGTGATGATGCCAGTGATGGATGGCATTGCTGCCATGGCGGAAATCAGAACATTTTCAAATGTGCCAATTATCATGCTGACCGCTAAAAGTGAGGATGCTGATAAGGTGATGGGGCTGACCATCGGTGCAGATGATTATGTGACAAAGCCATTTAATCCAGTTGAGCTCATGGCCAGGGTTAAATCCCAAATCCGCAGGTACACCCTGCTTGGTGATGCCGGTGGCGCTGCCAAGGATAATACTGACATACTTCGTATAGGCGGTATCGAGCTTAACGATAAATCAAAGGAAGTGACTTTAGATGGCCAGCCGGTAAATCTGACTCCACTAGAGTTTGATATCCTAAAGCTTCTCATGACACATAAAGGCGAGGTTCTCTCACCACGGGACATATATGAGAAGGTCTGGAATGAGACAGTGATCGGTGCGGAAAGCACAGTAGCTGTTCACATCAGACATCTCAGGGAGAAATTAGAGTACGACAGTGCCAACCCTAGATACCTAAAGGCTGTATGGGGGCACGGGTACAAGATGGATGAGTAGTTCATCAGGAGGATGATCATGAAAATTTTCTATAACAATCTAAGCAAGGCATTGCTTTCAATAGGCTGTACTATTTTTGCTTTTATATGTGTTTTATCAACTATCGTATTTGCGTTTTTTGCCAGCTGGGATTTGTATTCTAGTAAAAAGGATGCTTTTTCTGATTATGCTTACAGGTATGCTGGCACCAGTTATGCTGTATGGGCTCTTTCAGACAGCAAGGATGATTTTAATAGAGACAAGCTGGACAAAATGAATTGCTATTATGGAATCATTGATGGCATCGATACCGGTGATAACTATTTATACAAAAACTTTACGGGCAAGGTTCCAGATAATGCATACATAGGTCATTATCATATAGGTAAAGATGCTGAATTTCAGCTAAGCGATAGCTTCTTTGATATATGGGGCGGTAATTCCATTACAGAAAATTACACCGAAATCTATAAGACCTATACCATTGATGCTATCGGTATCGATCCACTCAGCCAGAGGGTATATGTATACAGAAATGGCGAGTTTTATCCTGTAAAGGAAGAATATGCAAACTTTGGAAAAACCTGGTATTCAGATGATGAATCAAAAGAAGACCATATAGAAACTGCTGCTAATAAATTATATGCAAATTTATGGGCGAAAAATGTACCAGAAGATGCAGAAGACGTTTCAGGCCTTTATATAGATGGGCAAAAGTATGATTCTCTTTCAGCTACTTTCCCTGATTACACAGTGACTCTTTGGTCTGATGCAGCTGATACTGGGGATATTCTAGCTGAGAATTTAGCTGATTTGACACCGATTCATGATAAGCTTTTAAAAAACACTAATCCTGAGGTTTCCATTGATAATGTTACTACCTATGGTATTTACGAATCGGACCCAGAGGCCAGGGAATACACATTTGTATGTTTCCCAAAGGAAAACTTTAATGGTGTAAATGATTTCTATAATCAGGCTAAATGGTTTATCGGGGTTGCCGAGGGATTAAAATACCCGGTTCCGATAATTGCCGTAGTTTCGTTCATTTTTTCTATTGTATGCTTCGTATTATTTTTATGTGCCACCTGTCACAGAAAGGATTCTGATGAGCTACACATTGGATGGCTTGGTAAGCTTTGGACAGATGTTACCTTTGTAGCCTTTATTATTATAGAATATTGCCTTGCGGTTCTTTACTATTATAGCCTTGGAACAGCCAGTGACCTTAATCTATCACTTGGTATGACGGCAGTGGTTTTCGGCTTGTTTGTAGCTGTCATGATGGCAGTTGGTCTCATGTGGAGTACCAATGTGGCAGCAAATGTTAAGGCCCATAGATTACTAAAGCACAGCCTGGCCTACAAAGTGTTAGTATGGCTGAATGGCAAGCTGAAGGTGGTAATTGATATAATAAAACTCATTACAAAGAGAGTTAAATGGTCAAAACGCATTTGGCTAATTTATATCGTAATTTCGATAATAGAATATTTTTTCATCATGGACTCTATTGATACTAGATTTTTGGCTCCATGGTGGTTGCTTGAAAAAGCGCTAGTGGCTTTCATCATTTACAGGGTTCTAGGTAGCTTTTCGTTGGTTATTAATGATGCCTTAGAGGAGCGCACCAGGTCAGAGCGCATGAAGACAGAGCTCATCACTAACGTGTCACACGATATCAAGACACCGCTTACTTCTATCATTAACTACGTGGACCTCCTTGAAAAAGAGGACATCAAAAATGACAAGGCAAAGGAATACCTTGAGGTTCTGAGCCGCCAGTCAGCCCGCCTGAAAAAGCTCATAGAAGATTTGATAGAGGCATCGAAGGCTTCCACCGGAAACATAAAGTTCAACATGGAAACCATCAATGCCACCACACTTTTAAATCAGTCTATTGGGGAGTTTAGCGACAGACTAGACAGTGGCCATATCACTCTGGTGACTGACATTCCAGAGGACAGTGTATATATGACAGCAGACAATCGCTATCTATGGCGAGTCTTTGATAATCTGATGTCTAACATCGTAAAATACGCTCAGCCAGAGACCAGAGCTTACGTTGATTTACAAGAGACAGATGGTAAGGTGTGCTTCACCTTTAGAAACACATCTAAAAACGAGCTAAACATTTCTGCTGACGAACTGATGGAGCGATTCGTCAGAGGGGACAAGTCCAGATACACAGATGGAAACGGCCTGGGTCTTTCCATTGCAAAAAGCCTGGTAGAGTCCATGGGCGGCAAACTTACCCTATCAATCGACGGCGATTTATTTAAAGCAATTATAGAGTTTACTAAGGCAGAAAATTTGCTATAATAGTAAAAATTATTTAAATCGAACTTTAATTCTAGAGGGAAGTAGAATCGCCATGACTTATTTCACATGTTTTTTCTTAGACAACGAAAAGGATATTATTGTTAGCCTTTATAAGGATTTGGACAGGATGTACTATGTCCTGACCACACCTAATCATGGAACTGGAAATCTGATTCGTAACTTTTCAAAGACTTTTAACCTGCCACTTTCTAAGGATGAAAATGGCAGGTTCATCATTACTGGGGAGATTCCATGCTACATAGATGGGGCAAACCAGGAAAGCTATATATTTAGTCTGAAGGATACGGAGATTGCCAGCATTTATCCTGATGGTACCGTAGATGTAAAGGCTACCATTCCGGCTATCGCAAAAACGTTAATGAGTCAGACAAAGGATTTCAAGCTTCCCGAAGAAAAGACTATTTTCAAGACCTTCATCAGAAAGGACTACAAGTTCCGTGGGGATTTGCACACCCACATGAATGGTAATCTGACTGGCGACATCCTGATTGCCCTTGGCATTGCTCACCAAATCAGATACCCACTTTATTACGTGAAAAAGCTGGAGCTTCAGATGACTGATGCACAGTGGGAGCGCGTAAATGCCCAGCGTGAAAAGGTTGCCAGACAGTTCGTTTCATCTGGCCTCCAGGGCAAATACCTAGATAGAAGAATCAACGATAATACTTTTATTAATTTTGCAGACCTGATTCTTAACAACCTGGATAATGCAGAGCTAAACATTGTTAAAATCAGAAATTCACTGGCTGTTATTAAGGACGGCCAGGCCGTATTTACGAATCTTGAAAAGGTATATCTGTACAGATACGTTTTCTGCAAAGGCAAGGAAAGCGAAGACAAGATAGACCTTACTAAAATAGAAATGATTCCTGACGAGGATGTAAAGGCGGCAGTAAAGCAGATGCTTCGTGACAAGGAAAATCCTGACTATGCTAAAAATACCATCTTCCAGGACAAGCTTTTATGGATTGCCAGAAGCTACAAAAAGCAGGGAGTGGAATATGCTGAAATCAGTGACACCACACTGGTTAAAAAGTACGAATCCCTAGAGATGCTTCGCCAGGTCCATCAGGTAATGCCTCATATCTACAAGGAAACAGGCGTCATGATTCGATTCCTTGCAGCTATGCGACGCATTCCTCTTACCATCGTAAAGGACGCTGTCACACCTGCCAACTATTTGGAGCAAAACCTTGAGGTGCTCAAGGCCACAGCGTTAGACCCTTATGTGGCTGGCTGCGATTTCGTAGGTGAGGAGATAAACGATATCATCACCCTAAAGCCTGCCTTTAAGGAAATCGTAAAAATTGCAAAGGCGGACCCAAGCTTTGTTATCCGCGTTCATGCTGGCGAAAATGACAGCCAAAAGGACAACATTGCCCATTCCATTGCATGCGTTAAGGAGTCCTTAGAAAAAGGACAAGAAATGCCTAAGATGCGTCTGGGCCACGGTCTCTACACCTACAGCCCAACCTCTAAAAAGGGCAGGGAGGCCCTGAAGGAGCTTAAGGACAACAACGTGGTGTTAGAATTCCAAATCACTAGCAACGTGCGCCTTAACAACCTTAACTCTCTTGAAAATCATCCTTTAAAGCAGTACTTAAAGCAGGGAATCAGATGCGTACAGGGAACAGATGGTGCAGCTCTTTATGGAACAAATTCCATCGACGAGCAGCTTTCTCTTGCAAAGATGCTTGGACTTTCAGATGAAGAGCTATTAAAGATGAGAGAGGCTGAAAAGCAAATCATCCAGGAAAGCCAAATCGCTTATTCCAAGAAAAAGGCAGCTTTTGCAAAGCTTATAGGAAACCGTGAAATGGAAGAGGTGCTTCTAGAAAAGATGCAGGCCGTATCCATTTCAAAGCCAATGGGACGTGTTTCTGCAAAGCTTGATGCCAATACAGAACTAAAAGAGCAGATAGAAGAAATCACCTGGGACAAGCTTCCAGTGGTGTTACTTGGCGGCAGCTTTAACACAGAAAGCCGTAGCACAAAGGTTTCTGAAAACGCTACAAAGCAACTGGATGAGCTGATGGAATATCTGAATCCGGATGAGGCTTGCTTTGTTATCGGCCACAAGATTTCTGGCTACGAAAAATACTTAATCGACCATAACACAAAGGGCTTTAGAATATATTCCTTTGTGCCATCTGCCATCACCTCAAAAGAGGCAGAGAAAATAAAAAAAGCTAATGTACATGTCCGAGTGTCCACAGAATCTGAGGGCATGGGCATATACAAAAGCTTTAATTACGAAATATTCGAGCGTCGTCCATCTATGGTAGTTGCCTTTGACGGCAATTCCGCTGCAGCCAACCTGATTCAGGAGGCTAAAAACGGAAAAGGCCAGTCAAAGATATTCGTATGGAATCGTTCGAAAAATCTGATGCAGAAAGCAAAATCACTTCATGGATATGTACATTCATTTGGTGATCAATGCAGTTTAATATCTTATTATAAATCGTGAGCGCTGACAGGAATCATAAATGGAATTCCTGTGGCAGGGTCAGGACAAATGACACTTTCGATTCCGTAGATTTCACGGATATTGTCTACGGTAATCATTTCAGTAGGAGTGCCCTGATTTATTAGGTTGCCGTTTTTCATGGCAAATAAATAATCAGCGTATTTTGTAGAAAGATTAATATCATGGAGGACCATAACTATTGTGGTCCCCCTTTTTTTATTTAAATCTTTAAGGAGATCCAAAATCTCTATTTGATATGCAATATCCAAATAAGTGGTAGGCTCATCTAAAAATAGGATGTCTGTCTGCTGGGCCAGGGCAAGAGCGATAAATATACGCTGTCTTTGTCCACCAGAAAGCTCCTCGATGCTTCTGTCCGCAAGCTCTGTTATCTGCATGGCCTCCATAGCTTCATCGATGGCATCATAGTCTGCCTTTGTAAGAGGAGACATGAACTTGCGATGAGGATAGCGACCACGGGCCACCAGCTCAGCCACCTTTATTCCCTCTGGAGCTACACTGCTTTGTGGAAGCAGACCAATGGAACGGGCAATCTGTTTATTTGAAATAGAAGAAAGGGGTTTGTCACCTAATGTTATCTGTCCTGATTTTGGTGTTAACAGTCTACAAAAGGTCTTAAGCATTGTAGATTTGCCCGAGCCGTTTGAGCCTAAAATTACGCTTATTTTATTTGTAGGGAATTCCACTGACACGCCGTGGAGGATTTCTTTATCCTGATATCCGACCACTAGGTCCGTTCCCTTTAAACTTAAAGTACTCATTAAAGTGCGCCTCCTTTATTTTGCCTTATTAGCAAATATATTAAATATGGAGCTCCGAGGATTCCTGTGATTACGCCTACAGGATATCTGGTGAACAATAGTTGCTGGCCTATGAAATCACCACCCAGTACCAGGATGGCACCAACCATTCCTGAGGTGAGGATGTTGGCGCTGCCACGTCCGTTGATGCGGGCAGCAATAGGACCAGATAAAAATGCAATAGAAGAAATAGGGCCTGTGATGGCTGTTGCAAATGCAATCATTACAACGGATACAATCATAAGGCAGCTTCGCATAGCGTTAACGGAAACGCCTAAGACTGTGACTATTTCTTCCCCAAGGGTCAGCACCAGTAGGCCATGTCTGCAAGCTAAAAGAATGGCCACAGAAACAATAACTACTATGGCTAAAAGTGGAAGACTATCAGATGTGATTCCATTTAGGTTTCCACTCATCCAACGCATGGCAGTAGGAACGTCGTATTCGGCACCTGCCATTACCATCCAATTTATAAGGGCTGTAAACACAGCCTGAATGCCGATGCCAACCAGAATTAATCTGTTGGTGGAGTATCGATTCGTATATGCGATACGATAGATTAATGCTGCTGTAGCTACTCCGGCAAACACTGCAATAACAGAGGTGAGGCCTCGGCTTAGATGCAGGAACATTATGGAAAATACAGCAGCTGCAGTAGAGCCAGATGAAACACCTATTATGTCTGGGCTAGCCAGTGGATTTCTAAGTAAAGTCTGGAAAATGTTTCCTGCCACACCAAAGGCTACACCGGCTAAAAGCCCTGCCAAGATTCTAGGAATTCTAAGCTTCATAATGATGAAGGTTGAAGTATCTTCTCCGTAAAAAATACCAAGGACAGCTAGCATTATCAGGGCAAGAAACAGCACTATATTTATCTTTTTCATAGACTTTGTACCTTTGCCTTTCTGATAATGATGATGAATATTGGGCCACCAATAAGGGCTGTCATGATACCTGTTTCCAGCTCGCCCGGTGCACCAAGCACTCGCCCTGCCACATCTGCAAGAAGCAGCAGACATCCTCCAAAGATGGCGCTAAGTGGAATCAGATGAATGTGGTCTGAGCCTATTAAAAGTCGCACAATATGTGGAACCATCAAGCCTACAAAGCTGATTGGGCCAGCCAAGGCTGTGATGGTAGCGCATAAAAACACGCCACATATTGCAGTTATCAGTTTTACTCTAGGCACGTTTACCCCAAGGGATGTGGCGGTATCTTCTGAAAGTAATAGTGCGTTTAGCTGAGGTGCCATTGAAATGGAGCACAGCACGCACAGGGTGAGAATAACCAGCATCCATTTGATGTCATCATAATTGGTTCCGCCGATGCTGCCTATCTGCCAAAAACGATAGGTGGTCATGACCGATGAATTTGGCATGATTATCATGCTGACAAATGATGATAGAGCTGTGGAAACAGCTGCACCTGATATAGCAAGCTTTATTGGAGTAGGCCCGCCGTAGCCCATTGATGCCAGGCGATATACAAGAATCGCTGCAAGCAGTGCACCGATAAATGCAAGGCTCACATAGGAAAGGCGAGACTGGATATTAAAGAAGGTAATGCCAATTACAATAAATAAAGATGCGCCAGTGTTTACACCTAGGATACTTGGGTCCGCAACTGGGTTTCTGGTTATAGATTGCATCAGCACACCTGAGATACTAAGTGAAGCACCTGCTAGCAGGCCGAATATGGTGCGTGGAATTCTAGCCTGCACGATATTTACGTTGTATTCAGTGGAAGCTGGATTTTTGAATGCCTCTATAACATCAGTAAGACTTACGGCTTTTACACCGTAAGTCACTGATAAAAACATAGCTATAAATAAAAGTATTATTCCTAATAGATAAATAAAAAGCTTTTTACTGCGCATTAATTTTAACTGCTGCCTCGTTTAATAATGAAAGATAATCGTCGATTGCATATGGAATCGAAAGGATGGATGGTGTAGTAGCTGCAGCAAGTGCAGTTGTTGAATCAATAAGTACTACAGCACCATTTTTAACTGCAGGAATCTGGCTCATAAGTGGGTCTGCCTGCATTGCCTCTAAAAGTCCCTGGTCGCCATACACAACCATAATGTCTACATCTGAAAGCTGGTCTGTGTTTTCTCTTGAAATAGTAACTGAGAAATCCTCAGATGTTTCAGCTAGATTCAGGATGCTTTCTGGTGTCTTAAGACCAAGGTCGTTAAGGTATGATGCGCGTGGGTCGTTTGGAAGATAAGCGTAGAAGGTGCTCATATCATCCTGTGAAATCCAGAAATATCCGGCAGACTTTCCTTTAAGATCAGGATAGTTTGCAAGCTTTTCTGTGATAAGTGCATCCACATCATCTACAAGAGCCTGGCCCTCAGACTCACGGCCGATAGCCTTGGCATTTACGATAGTCTGCTGACGCCAGTCAGTTTTCCAAGCTGTTTCGATATATGGAACTACTGGTGCGATTTCTGAAAGGAGGTTGTATTCCTCCTCAGTAAATCCTGAGTAAGATGCGATGATGATGTCTGGGTTTGCTGCGGCAATGGCTTCATAGTCCCAACCAGTTTCATCATTGAATACATTTGGATTTTCCTCACCAAGGTTTTTGAATGCTTCGTCTGTCCAAAGGTGAAGACGGTTGTCAGTCATCATTCCATAGTTTGCTGCTGAAACTCCAACAGGCACCACTCCAAGGGCAAGGATTGGATCCTGATTTGCCCAAGAGAGAGTAACGATACGCTCAGGGCGTTCTTCAATAACGGTTTGACCAAAAGCATGGTCTATAGTAATAGGGGCAAAATCCTCTGAGGTTGCCTCTACATTTGTATTAGTAGTAGCTGTAGCTGCCTGACTGCCGCATCCTGTAAGTACTGAACCAGCAACGGCAACAGAAAGTAATAGTGAAATAAATTGTTTTTTCATTTAAGTATATCTCCTTGTGTAAAATTCGATTAGACAAAACCAATCGCGGTCAAGAATAACATACTAAAGTTAGTTATGTCAAACTATTTAAATGAGAATGATTATCAGCTATATTTATTTCATTGGGTTAGTATAGATAAAAAGGGAATTTATACTTAAATGGGGGAATAAGATGGATAGACCAATTCTTAAAAACAAACTGTATCTCTACCTGACTGAATTTTTTGCGGGAATGTCTGTAATGGCCGTGGAGCTAGGTGCCAGCAGACTTTTAGCACCATATTTCAGTTCATCTCAAATCGTATGGACCATTATCATAGGAACAATCATGATAGCTATGGCCCTTGGAAATCTTTACGGCGGCAAAATGGCCGACAAAGATCCAAATCCCGACAAGCTTTATAAGAGAATAATCATTGCAGCCATTTGGATTGGCGCAATACCTGTTGTAGGCAAATATGTGATTATAGGAATTTCAGCCTTGCTGATTTTTACAGTCAGTACTGGCTTTTTGACCATCGCAGCATTTGTTGCCTGTATGATTATATTCGTATTTCCGTTATTCTTGCTTGGCACAGTAACACCATCTCTGGTGAAGTTTTCTGTGGATAGCCTAACTGATAGCGGAAGCGTAGTGGGAAAGCTAAATGCCAGCAATACTATAGGAAGTATCATCGGTACTTTCGTGCCTACATTTATCAGTATTCCTGCTGTAGGCACCAGCATTACATTTTTGATTTTTTCAGGCATATTGTTGCTACTTGCCATCGTATATTTTGTTACTTCAAAAATAAATTTTACCCAGGCCAAGAGGGTTCCTGTTAGCATCGTTTTATTTTTAGTCTGCTGCCTTCTTGGTCATGATAATAGCTTTGCTTTTTGGCAGACTGATTTGGCATACGAAGGAGAGTCAATCTACAACTATCTTCAAGTGCAGGATTCAGCTGATATGGTAGTGCTTTCTACAAATGTTTTGTTTGGCAC
>JAEEGL016260435.1_pt1 | contig 11272 bp, 12 predicted proteins | sample 9134231 | NCBI WGS metagenome assembly JAEEGL01 (sample SAMN16246548, study PRJNA631951) | gut metagenome | biome: gut microbiome; feature: rumen; material: fiber-attached | host: Bos | place: Iran: Karaj | collected 2018-10
ATAGGCTTAAGAACACAAACAAACATCTTAACTCAATCGAGGAATGAAAACGGCAGAGAAAGCGAAGTCTTCAATGGCTAGTTCTGCGAACGACTACGAGTGCCCGGAAGTACTCCTTCCTGCAAAGGACAACTACCAGCCTATCGATGATGTTATCGACAAGTACATCGAGATTATGGCGTTCACTTTTGTGACGTCAACCAACCTCGAAAAGTACAATCAGAACAACGAGAAAGCCGTGTTCTTCATGTTCAGAGAGGAAGATGGAACGCTTGCTAGGACAAGCACCCACTCCAAGAAAGTAGTCAAGGCCTTTGAAACGCTTGAGAAAGCAGCCGGAACTAACGTGCTCGACGTACCGCTTCCTACAAAGATTGTAAAGAAGCTTTTGCCGAACGGTCGCACGATGTTCGACTTTGAGTTCTGAGTTTTAAACCCAGAATCCAAACCAAACCTTTTTAACCAAACTTTTTATTCACTTTTTCTGGCGATTAAAATGCCAATGATTACAGGGTTGGGTTATACCCGTAAAGATAAGATTTTTGCTGAATTTGATATTGAAGGTTCTCATTATACTTTTAAAGAAACACATGATTCCAAGAAAGGTTTATACAAAGTTGGAATATATAGAGGGAACAACAAGGTTTTTAACATTCGTATGGAAAGAGAACAGATAAACAGAATTAAAGAGAATAAAGGTATAGCAAATATTGATTTTAATTCTGAAGAAGGTTTTCTAAATTGGATTGATGAAACTTATTTACAGCGTGAATTTAGAGAAGAAGCATTTAGAAAGCATTTCTCTAGTTATTTTATAGACAGATTTAATTACTTGCAAACTGACGATAACCCACAGATAGAATACATATCTTATTTAATGGGTAACGTTCCAGATTATCTTTTAGAGAATTTTTATAATAACAACAAAGTAGATTTAGCCAAGACTTTCAAGTATACAGAAGTTTATATCAGTAAAGAAAGCGAAGAAAGAATCAATCAAAGATACCGGGAAATGATGGATAGAATTGAAGCGGAATTAAAGCAATATCTGAACGTTCACAACATAGATTATATGGATATAAACACTTTTAAAAATTCTATGAATCGTCAAATAGTGCAGGAAAGCTATAACAGATTTGTAGAGTCTAGAGATAACTTCCTGAGGTAATCGAATTGATAATAGGACGTCTTAGCCATCACAGTGAAGCCGTCAAATACCCTCTTTATTCTGACGAAAATACTACAGAACAAGAGGAATGGGTGGATGAAAACATAGCAACTAAGACTATATGGGCGGCTGATTTTGAAACTACAACGAAAGCCAACCTAGAAAAAGACGGTTATGTTAGAGTCTATTTGTGGTCATTAGTAAGTTCCGATTTAACACAAGAATATTGGGGAACAGACATAAGAAGTTTTCTGGCTAAAATCGTAGAGTTAGAATGTGGAATTATTTTCTTCCACAATCTAGCCTTCGATGGTAGTTTTATTTTATACTATCTAACAAGTAACGGTTTCAACTATGAACAAGACTACGATTGTGTTATAGACGATATGAATAATTGGTATCAAGTCCGGCTTTTTGCTAACGGAAAAGAAATTAAAATCTGGGACTCGCTAAAGAAGTTTCCCGGACAGTCTGTAAAATCGCTTGCAAAACTATACGGATTTCCAGACAAAAAAGAACCACCTTATTTTGAACGTTATATTCCAGAAGATTATGAACCATACGCTGAAGAAATCGAATACTGCTTACAAGATTCTAGAATCGTTGCTAATGCGATAAGTAAGGAATGGGATAAAGGTCATAAATCGCTAACACTTTCTGCCGATGCTTTTAGCGATGTTAAAATGTCGCTAGGTGGCTACAAAAATTGGCGTAAATTTATGCCCAAACTAGATAAGGTAATAGATAGTGTATTAAGACAGAGTTATAAAGGTGGTTGGACATATTGTAATCCTAAATATCAAAACATGGAACTAGAAAACGTAACAGTTTTTGATGTAAACTCATTATACCCTTATGTGATGCGCCACAAAGAACTACCTTATGGTATGCCGGAATGTAGACCACCACATAACAACGAATTATACATAATTAAATTTAGCACTTCTTTTAAACTTAAAGATGGATATTTACCTACAATTCAAATCAAGAATAATTTTAGATTTGATGAAACAGAATATCTAACAGATTCACAAGGTGAGGTCGAATTGTGCCTTACCAACATAGATTTTGAACTATTCAAAGAACATTATAATGTTTACTACATTAAAGACCCGATTTATTTTAGTTTCAAAAAAGCCACGGGATTATTAGCAGACTATATAGATTATCATATGGCGCAGAAAATCCAAGCAGACAACGAAGGAAATAAAGCACTACGTTATCTTAGTAAACGTTATATGAACTCACCCTACGGTAAAACAGGTATGCGCCCGAATAGGATAAACAAAATACCATACCTAGATGAAGAAGAAGTAGTCAGATTTTTAACGATGGAAACTGTAAGCGATTCTATTTATGTGCCATACGCTTCTTTTGTATGTGCTCAAGCAAGAAATATAACTATCCGGGCAGCACAGGCTAACTACGAAAACTTCATTTATGCAGATACGGATAGCATACACATTCTAGGAACAGAAGCAACCGGAATCGAAGTTCATAAAACTAAACTAGGCGCATGGAAGAATGAAGGATTTTTCCCTAGAGCCAAATATCTTAGGGCTAAAACATACATACACGGTGACGAACAAAACAACATCATAGAAATAAAATGTGCTGGTATGCCTGTAGAAGTAAAAGAAAAAGTTACTTGGGACGAGTTCCGTATAGGCGCAGAGTTCAATGGTAAGATGACAAAGAAAATGGTAAAAGGTGGTTGTCTACTTGTGCCTACAACCTACAAGATAAAGGAGTATTCGCCTAATGAGTTGTGAAAATAGCGAACAAAACAAGGATATTTGGTATAATAGAAGCGAACTTCTTTCTTATAATGGTTTATTCAACTTTACTCTAGGTGCTAGAGGGGTGGGTAAAACTTTTAGTTTCAAATTATGGGCGGTCACAAGTCCAGCGCAAACTGTATGGGTAAGAAGGTATGTAGAGGACATAAAATCTCTTATCGCTGATAATGGTAGTAAATTTGTAGGTGACTTAATAACAGAAGGAAAAATACCGCCAGAAACACAGTATTTTGTAGATGGAAACGTACTATACATAAACGACGAACCTAAAGTATATTTTGTAGGACTATCAACTGCTAGACGTTTAAAATCACAATCGTTCCCATTAGTAGACAAAATAATATTCGACGAGTTCCTAGAAGAAGAAACAAGAACCAGCGCATATTTAAAAGACGAAGTAAATATGTTTCTTGGGTTATACGAAACAGTTAACAGATTAAGATTAGGTGAGAAAAAAGATGTTAGGGTGTTCTTCCTAGCCAACAAAACATCGTTCGTTAATCCGTACTTTAGTTATTGGCACATAACACCCTTTGAAAAGAGATTCAAAAAGTTCAAGGAAGGACTAATAGTTGTAGAGAACTATCTAAACGAAGAATTCAGAAATATTAAAAATAATACGCCGTTCGGAAAACTAATAAAAGGAACAGACTTTGGTAGATTTGCTATTGATAATATCGCTTGGCATGACGATTACGCTTTTGTAAAGAAGCGGTCGCCTAAAGCCAAGCATAAATGCAACGTCAGATATAACGGTTCTGTAATAGGAATCTGGATAGACACTGATGGCATTTATTGTAGTTTCGATAACAACCTAGAAGCACCTACATTTGCTCTTAGGTATGAAACTAAGGAAAACGAATATATGCTGACCAAGAAAGATTTTCCAATGGCTAATCTTATGGCAGCATACGAATGTAATATGCTAAGGTTCGAAAGTATTACAATAAAGCAATACGTCTACGAACTGATGCAATCTGTTACCGGGTAATACCATGACCATAATAAACTATATGGATGCAGAACTGTTGTATATGAAATTCTACCACGACGGAACTAAACAAAATTGGTTCTTCGACGTGCAGTTAATCATAGACAAACAAGATAGAGAAAAGTTAGTTGAAGAACTAGATAAGATAATTATAGAGAGATTTAAACTAATGATAACATCGATTCCATCACTAGACCCGAATAAGTTATCTTGCGTAGTATTTAAAACATCAGTATTTTTACCAGAAAACGAACGTGAATTATCACTATCTCCGTTCTATACTTATGATGTCTGTAAAAAACAATAAGAAAAAAGTTTATTTGGGGGATTAGTTCCCCCGTTTATTTTTTCACAAATACATAATATTTAGTACCTGTAGTAACTTCGCTTATATCATTACTTAAAGTATATGTAACATCATTTTCACTATTTATTGTAGAAAAGTCGATTACACCATTATTAATTGTGTAATACCAATTCACAATGCTAATCAACCCATTCGATTCAATTTTAATAGTATTGTAATAATAAAATTTAGTCGCTGTTGATTGTGGTAAACTTGCAGTATTAAATTTACAAGAATTTGAAGTTCTATATCTCAATCCTTTAGGCAAAAACAAACTGAAAAGTGTACGGTTACCATCACTAGGCGTTTTAGCTATAATATAAATTAAATCTTTTTTCAAAAGTCCAGCGTTAGGGTTAGTACCAGAATAAGACCAATAACCCTGCAATTCAGTTATGTTTTGTACGATTTCCCAATCAGAACCATTAGCACTTATAACTCCATCAACAATAGAAATTCCTGTTCCTGCTTCGTATGTAGTGTCAGTAGCACTTATCACATTTTCGACTATACTTATATTATCTCCTGCAGTAAGCACATCTTGTTTGTCATCCAGAAGCGCATCCGTTTCTGTTTTGGTATAAGCGTCTACACCAGGTGTATTTACTATACCAACGAGTTTCTTTAGTCCTTCCTTGTTCGGTGAGTTGTTTGTGTACGCACCGAGTTCTCCTATGGTGAGTTTTTCGTCAGCCATTTTATCCTCTCCTTATTACATATAATTCATCAACCACAAAGTTATAAAACGATTCAATAGTACTTCCAACATTAGCACCAATAGTTATTTTATTTGTTGACGGGTTATATGATGCACTCATAACACATATAGTTTGTGCGTTGCTTGTTCCTATCGTATGAATGTCACTCTGATAACCATTATATGATATTTCAACAGTACGAGTAACATTCATAGAGAAGTTATTACTAGACACTCTAAAAGAACACACAATAAGGTCGCCATTTGTTATACTATCAGATATTGCTATAGTTGGATAATTGTTTCCTACAATAGAAGTTGTATGTGCAAGTGGCACCTTTATTAGTTTGTTAGAAACAAGAGCATCTACTTCCGCTTTATTATAAACCTCAGATTTGCTATAAACTTCAGATTTGCTATAAGTTTCTGTTTTATTATAAACCTCAGATTTATTATAAGTTTCTACTTTAGCATAAACCTCATTCTTGTTATACACATCTGCAGTATTTGCTTTCAACAGCAGTTTTGAATCTACTTCTGTCTTGCTATAAACGTTATTAGAATTTGCTTTAGCATCAAGCAGTCCGTCTGTTTCTACCTTTGTGTAGTAATATTCCATATCAGGAATCTCACTAGCAATATTAACAAGCATATCATCTATCTGTTCTTTGTCATAAACATCGCTAGAATCTGCTTTATCATCAAGAAGAGAATCTGTTTCCTGTTTTGTATAATAGTTTTCAAGAACAGGCGTTCCACCTTCGATTGCGGATATAACATTACCCTCAATAACTATGTTATCTCCAGCAACCAAAGTGTCCTGCTTATTATTCATACCATTCTTTATAGCGTTATATCCGTTCTCAAAAAGTTCAAGTACGGTGTTACCGCTTAATTCTGCAATAGTTGGAATTGTCATTTTAAATCCTCGCAGTTACATTTATGAACAGTTCTTTACAGTCATTTATGATTGACTGTATAACGTCGTTCCACACGCTTATGTTTTCTTCTATGAGTTCAACAACCGCCTTATCATAGAAGGAATATTCAATACTAGTATTCTCACTAGTACTATCATCTTTCTCTGTGTTCTTAGTATTGTTTCTAGATATAGATGTAGTATCGTTTATAGTATTAGTTCCTGTTACTCCGGTGTTGGATTCTTCACCAGAACCGCCACTTAAGTAACCATCGTTCAAAGACTGAATACTAGTAACAGGTGTATTGTAGGTTTTATTTTCACGATTTGTTTCATAGTTTTGAACGTTTCCATGAGTTCCAATTACATTATCTACACCACTTCTAACCTCATTTTCTTTGCCTGTAATCTCTTTCATTATGTCAGACAACTTTACAGTCTTGTTTATCCTGCCAAGTTTTTCTGTTAGATTAGTAGTGTAAAGCTTAATCATATAAGCCCACTTTTTCTTTCTAGCGTTGAAGTGACGGTTGCACATAAACTGAAAACGCTGGGGTGTTTCTTGTCCTATTTCATAGAGAGCATAGTATTCGTTAAAACGCTGTATTATCTCATCACGATATAAATACAAATCTCTAGGTGCAGTATTCCAATCAACACCAGCAAGACCCAAGTTTTCGAACCCTTCCTGCTTCTGTAGTTCTGAAAGTAGTTCTGTAAACCAAGGCGGGTCTGCTCTCTTTGCGCTATTGAAATCATCTATAAGATAACTCATTACACCACAACCGTTATAGGAACTTCTGCTATTACAATTACTACTAAGTATATAATTGTTTTAAGTATTTGCTTAAGTTCTTTCATTTCCCTCTGAAGGGTTGCTACTTTTTCCTCCAGACGGTTGTGCTCCGAGCACAGTATTTCTTCCACCTACTTCAACCTCCTTGTATTCTACGGTAACGTCTAAGTTGAAAACACGCTTTAGTTCTTTGCAAGCAACTTTTCTCTGTTCAAGTCTTGCGCTACGAATGTAGTTACGTTCTTCATCATTAGCACCTATTTCGTCTACTAGAAGTCTTTCGTTCTTTTCAATCGGAATAGATTTAACACCAAGATAACTAAGAATACGGAATGAATAAACATCATAAACTTTGCTTAATTCCTGTGCTATAAACGGAACGTCATTATTAAGTATCTCGAACTCGTCTTTAGCAAACGCTTCTTTAAAGATAACAGGTTCACATTCGTAGATATCTATAAATGTGTTCTTGTTCTGTAGAGCAGTATTCTGATTACCTCTGAACATAAAAGGCATCTTATTAGCGTTTATGTTCATTCTCATAGTCATTTCTACATTTATCATCTGCTCTATCATATAATTTACGTATGCTTCCGAATTTTCATACAGTTGGTCGTTCCTTATAAGCACAGAATTAGAACTATCAAGTGTTTTAGAGTTTATTTTATCTGCATAATCACCGATTCCGATAGCACGCCATTCTGCAGGTTCACCATAAAGGTTCTTGTTTATGTTAGTAAGAGCAACAGGTAGAAGTACACCTTCCATTCCGTCTGGTTCACAGTAAACACAACAACCATTAGTATAAAGCCATCTTTCCGGGTATCTAATTGGTACGGTTTCGTTAAAACCTTTCCAATCAAACATACCAATTCCTATATTTTTAAAATATGCTCTTAGAGCCTTCCTTAAAGGTTTTACTTGGTTGCGTATAATCTTGGTATACTCACCACTCAACTTATCAAACTCCTTTCAATATTTTCTTTTGAATAGTCGCCTATTCCTGTAAGTTCATCTATGTAATCACCATGCCAGATTGTAACACCATTATTAAATATCTGCGCTAAAGACATTTTAACATCATTATTTAACGAACCTTCAATCTTAACAACAGAAGTTGCTATGTAGTTAAAATACTTTCTGCTCTTAGTATTGGGGGTTTCGTACATGAATGTGTTATATCCGTATTTGTGAAACTCTCTAGCCTTATTATTAAGTGTAGTTTCATCACATTCTACTAATACAAATTTGATTGTTTCGTTAACTAATCCTCTAAAACTTCCGCTAACAATAACGTTATTTGCTTTTCTTCTTATTGCGGATTCTCTTATATCCTGTTGTTCAAAGCAGAAATAAGTGCTAGCAAGATAACCACCAACAGTATTAACAGCACCAACACCAAGTCCAACAAGTCCACCGGCTGCAAATGCGCCCATCTCTGAAAGCCCAGCCGCTGCACTAGAACCTACGGCTTGTGCTTTGCCTACACCCATCGCCTGTGAGCCACCCATACCAACACCGCTAGAAACACCACCTATGGCTGATGCTATGGCTTGCTGGTTAATCTGGGACTGAATCATTTGTCTATCAGCATCTCTCTGTTGTGTAAGGTAGGAAAGCCAATGATTGCTTAACACATCACAATTTGTAAGAGGATATTCTATCCAATAAGTGTTATCTATCTGCATACCGTTAGGTAATACAGGGATAATTCTTAATCTTACTTCGATTGAATCTATTATTAAATTCAACTCTACTGTGTACGATTGGTTAGGAATATTAGCCATTATGTCCGGAAGTATTCCACGTTCTACACCAGCCTCATCTATTACAGAAACGTATCTATAAGGCTGTTTAAACAACTGCGGTTCGTAGTCCTTAGAATATGGCGTATTATCCGAGTTAGTAGGAACTGTAAGTCCTGTAGATGTAAGAGTTGTATTCTTTCCAAATGTAATAGGCATCGTTAAAACTTCATCTTTCTCTACAGTTCTATCATAATAGACATAAAAACCAGAAACATCATAGCCAGGAACGGCGTGCGGTTGTACTCTCTTAACATCAAAATTTGTAAATAGTAGTTGAATGTATGACCAATACATATCGTTATCTTCGTCGTAAGTCGTGCTTATAAAATTATATATGTCAAAGGGAATGTAACATACACTTGCTACTTTCTCTGGGTCTATTTCCAATACACTTAAGAACACATCATTAAATACTTCACTGTAAGATAGGCTTTTTCCCATTCCTGTAGACGGTGTATTATTAAGACATAATGAAACATTAGTTTTAGCAAAGGGAATAAATGCTATGTGCATCGTAGTATACGATTTTATACCTGTTTGATACTCTATAGACTCTAAATACTGAACACAAATAAAACCAAGAGTAGTATCTATAGTTTCCTCTGTGTGTAAATCATGTGTAAACCTGTGGAATGTGCGAGTTGTTTTTAAACTAGAAAGTAATCCTACTCTTTTCTCTAATCCTACGTTGTTCTTATCAGTAGTATTAGAGAGTGTCCATCCACGCGTTCCATCATTATGTGCTACGAATCTATCAACGTGTTCTCTTGCTACAAAAGATTCCCCGATTCTGAAATCAAATAAGAATGTTTGCCATGGGTCAACAGAAATACTAAGAGAAAGAATTGTTTTATAAGGATGGGTGGGGTCATCAGAAATGTTATCAGTAACAATGGCTACGTCGTCTACCCAAGCATAAACGGTCTTACTGTGCGCTTCCTCTGACCCCATTTTGAATTTGCAATAGGTAAACGTAAGAGCCGTAGCATAATCGCAGACTATCTGTAAATTGTTCATTGGTTTGTTATATGCACAATCAGGAATCGACTTTATAATTTTGTCTTCAAAATAAGCGGTTCTTTCTGTTTCATCTGTAAAATCTATAACGTGAGCATAGGAACGGTCAAATCCTACATCGCCATAGAAAGTTACGGTTGTCGGTTGCATATTATCTAGTGGTGGAATTTAAGCCTTCCACCGGGGCTTTGTTCAATCACTCACCAATGGTTCCCTTGTAGACAATCTCAGCATTTCTGAACAACGCTGCGGTGTAAGTTCCCTGAACATTAAGGAATGTATTAGTATACAAGTCCTCAGGATTGTAGATTGCACCAGCAACAGGTGTCCTAGGATAATAACTGAAGAATCTGTCGTCTACAATAAGACAAGCGACATCCTTAGAAACAGGGTCTTGTCCTTCCGGGGTGACTGTAACCGTAGCAAAGTCATCTACAAGACGAATCTTTGCATCAAGGTTCATCATATCCATGTTGTAAACACCAGAAAGAATATCCATATCAATCTTGTTCTTGTCGGAAGCCTTCATAATGATGCTAATTTTGTTGGATACGACATTATCTCTGTTTACGTTGTAGGAAGTAGACGGGAATCTGAACTTAGTAATCGTGTCCTTCATCTTTCTTATAAGCTTAGCGTAGTACTCAGTGTCATCATCAGCATCTATCTTGTCGTTAGCACCATAGATTGCTTCGTTTGACATGAACTTCTTCCACTTAATAAACTTATCCAGATTGTCAGACTCTTTCACCGCCGCATACATCGCTGCTACGAAATCACCGAACTTCTGCTCATTAGTAAATGCAAGTTTAAGCTGATTGTCAAAAACAGTCTGTCTGTACTTAACCTTGTCGTTCAGTTTAGAATACTGTGCAATAGGCTTGTTCTTCTCAACAGCGTAGGGATTAGGCTCATAAGTGCTCTCAGCATCGCCGAACTCGTCCGCAGTGAACTTTTTACCGTCTATTACCTTAACCTTGTACTCCTGGATAGTATCTCCGTAGTCGACGATTGTCTTAGTGAAATCGCTAAAAGGCGTAGGCATGATGTCCGGGCTATGAATCATAGTAAATCCAATGCGGTTCATCATCGTGTCAAAAATTCCGTTATTAACAGCAAACTGTCCAGAGATGTTATCCATAAAGTTACTAGGCATTATAGAAGCAAGTCTTGCAGTCCACTGCTGGTCTGTATAGGTAGTAATTTTAATCACCTCATTTTGTTTATTTAATTGGTTTTGTTCTTGTCTACGATATACTTCTTGATTGTTTCGTCAACAAGATTGTCAAAACTGTCCTCTTGTTCGGTAGATTCGTTTCCGGAATCTTCCTGCTGCCCAACAGGTATTCTCATAAACAACTTGGTGTTTAACTCTCTTGCTTTTGATAAGTCTTCGGAGAGTTTCTTATTCTCACCAGAAAGGCTGCTTATCTGTGCTTCCTGTTGTGCTTGCTTCTCTTGGAGGGCTAGCATTTGTGACTGTAATTCTTCGATGGTCGGTTGCTTGGGTTCTTCTGCCATTTTAATCACCTATAAAGGTGTAGGTGTTCTAAAGGCTCAATGCGGAGGTTACCAGCCTCTAGTTAAACTATCTGCTTAGTTTTCAGGCTATGGTGACAGCAGACAGCAACATCATAATCCTTTAGTTCCTACAGTTTAGAAATGGAACTAGGAGTATATAATAGTAGCGAGTAGTATGAGCAAAGGCTAGTTTTAAATTCCCTACACAAA
>JAEEGL016657197.1_pt1 | contig 11272 bp, 10 predicted proteins | sample 9134231 | NCBI WGS metagenome assembly JAEEGL01 (sample SAMN16246548, study PRJNA631951) | gut metagenome | biome: gut microbiome; feature: rumen; material: fiber-attached | host: Bos | place: Iran: Karaj | collected 2018-10
AATAAATGTTTCGATAATTTATTGCTATTCTATTAGAACTATGCAATCGGAAGGATTATAATATGGCAACTCATAAAGAACTCATTACATCCGGTAAATTTGACGAAAAGTTTGCGAGATGTCTTTTGAATTACTATAATTATGGTTTCAAAAGGTATGCAGATTTTCAACAGTCTCCAAAAACAATTCATGATGATTGGGATCGTCTCAACAGTGTGATATGCGATTATTTTGAATGGTCAAGTTGGAAAAGCCGTAAAAATGTGATGTTCGCAAGTGCAGACTCGCAATCTATGGATGAGAACCCCTTTCACAGAGTGTATCGGTTCTGTAAATACAAACCGCTGATTTTTCCAGCTTATTATCTGCATACTATCGCTGCACTGAGTCCCTCGTTTGAACTTCGCGAAGGAGTTGCTTCTTTAGGATTAGATGTAGATCAAACCGATCATCTGCAGGATCTAATAGATAATCAGTCCAAATTAAAGACCTCTGATCTTTTATATTTCTATACAGAAAAACTTGCATTTTCTGATAGCGATGATAAAAACAAAAACCCCAATAATCGTCTTGATGACTTGTCAATGATTGGACTTGTTGACTGTGAGCAAAACAAAGGTGTGAAAGGTGGAAAAGGAGATCGGCGGTGGAGTTTGCCCGAATTGACAATGAAACAGTTATTGGATTCGGGTTCAAAGATTGATAAGAATTTTGAACGCCATCTTTCTTCAATGTTAGATTTCTTTTCTAAATACTATTTGTTTGGTGAAGTTGGCATGTTCCTTCTTGATCGAATCGGTGTAGAAAGGATTAGTCCATTCAGATTTAAGCACGAATATTTCATGCAAGCATTGAACGATTTTAATATCGTTGATCTCCTGTATGCCATAAAGAATAAAAAGTGGTGTAAGGTAAAATACAGCCATGGAACTGCTGATTTCTCAACAGAGATTCTTTGCTTCCCCCTTGAAATAAGGACAAGTAATATGCACGGTAGACAGTTCCTATTCTATTATGAACCATTCAGACGTAGCTATACTGCACTTCGTGTTGAATTTATCGATTCAATTGAGTATTTCGATGATAAAGAAATCAAATCCATATTGGTGGAATCTGAATATCATAAATCAACGGAATCAATTGATGCTGATATTAATAATGCAAAAACTTCCATAAAACATTCCTGGGGAGTTTCAACCACAAAACAGCAGGATAATAATGCGACCAAACCGGTTGAACCACATTTAGTTTCTTTGAAGATCGCATATAATCCTGAAACTGACTATTATATTGCAAATCGTCTAAAGCGTGAAAGAAGATCTGGACGTGTTTCAGTGGATGCCGGAAATCACTGTCTTAATTTTTCGATTAATGTATCCGATGAAGTTGAACTTCGACCTTGGATCAGGAGCTTTTATTCGCGTATAATTGAATGTGAAGGGATGGATACCGACAGTTTTTCTTTTAAAACCGATGTTCGAAAAATAAATGATCTTCTTTTGCGCGATGGTTTAGAACAACCACATACGCAACTTGGAGGCCATAATTATGACAGATGGAGTATTCCAGATACTGTGCAGACAATGCTTGGAGAAGGCGATAAAGCTAGAAGGCATGATTTGTTGTTCAATGAGGTCTTTAGCATTTATTATTACATAATTGCAGATGTATTCGCACAATTGAGTTCATGTGAGAATGGGAGATCATTTACAGATGATGAACTGGTAACCCTTATTTCTGAAACATGTGATAAATATAAATTAAAGTCTGGGAAGGGAACAAAAGTTCTCTTAATGAATGAGATCCGAGAGCTTCTCCTTGATGGTCAATTTTTACGAAAGATTAATAAAGATATTGAAGTCAGAGTTCCAAATTCTTCTGTTTTTTGGGAGAAGAAAAGAGTGGTATCCTATTTGCCTGTCTATAAATGTGATTCTGATGTTAATCTATATCGTGATATAGTCCCTCTGTCTAAAATGGAACTACGATGGTTAAAAACAATCGTTAAAAAAAATATAGAGGATAAGGACAATAAGCTATATCTGTTTATGACACCGAAAGAGGTTGACGTTATCCGCAACTTGATAAACAAATATGCTCCTGACTTATCTCCTGTCCCAATGGATAGTGTTGTTTTTTATGATAGATTTCATTTTTCAGAGAATGATACCAGCCGAGAAGCCAACGTGATTTCCAAATTGTTAGAGGGGATATATACTCAGAAAACTGTCCATATCATATACCATTCAATGAAAAACCAAGTCATTGTCGGAGATTTCCGTCCTATTATTGTTGAATTCTCAAAAAGGAATAATCGTTTTCAGCTCTACTGTCAAAAATGCGAAAGTGAGAGGATCTACACAATGAATATTTCTCGTATTGAAGCAGTGGATTTTAATACAAGTGTTTCATTCGATTATTTCGCTGCTGAGAGAGATTACGAATCGTTTAGAGCAGGGAACTCCAAATCGATTGAGATTGAGTTTTATGATGTGCGGAATATTGCAGATCGAATTTTAACCGAGTTTGCTCCTTGGAAAAAGAGGTGCTCTTATGATCCAATAACAGGGTTATATAAGCTCACGATTTTTTATCAAAAACAAGATGAGGTGGATCTTATCGTTCGTTTGTTAGGATATGGAGCATATTTTCGAATCATCGATAAACAACATCCTATCTATAAAGAAATACAATCCCGCGTGAATCGACAGATGGAGCTAAATCGTGAGCATCAAGAGCAACAACGTGATACAGAGCAAGGTGATAATCGATGATAGAACGAAAAACATTTGAAGAATCGTTGATGTCCCCTTTGCAGTTTTGGAATAATAAGAGTAAAACACAAGTGAGGCATTTGTTGGGAAATGAAACAGCTCAAATGGTTAAATATGACCAAAGGAATCCTCATCACTGTTTTACACTGTTTTCTCATTGTTTACATACCGTTCAAGAGTTGAGTAAAGAAGCTCCGATTTCATTGCGCATTGCTGCTTTTTTTCATGATATAGGAAAACCATATGTCGCCCAAGAAAAACAGGGTCGATTGGTTTTTTATGGTCATGCCGCCAAATCCGCAGAAATAACAATAAAGATCCTTAAGAATTTGGGATATTCAGATCAAGAGGTTAACAGGATTTGTTTTTACATCCGTCATCATGATGACTTTATTTCTTGGGTTTTACCAACAGAATCGTATGACCATGAAAATCCGTATTTAGTGGAGATTACGACTGAAAACGTTGCGACACATATTGAAAAAAACAACATTTCCGATTTGATTGATAGTCCATATATCTTATGGGCCAATTTACTTGATTTGTGTTCTGCAGATGCAAGTGCTCAAGCAGATACAGTATATAAAGATGGTGTTATCATTGATACAAAGCAGCATAAGTTAAAGAAGGTCGATGAAATAAAAATGGTTCTTGAAAAGATGAGTTACAAAGTCTAATTCACAATTAAATATACATTCAACAAATTATTAACACTGTACTTCAAAAAAATGAAGTGCAGTTTTTTTTAACTTTTTCTTCGGATAGTAAAATGCTTACTAATTTATTTATTGTTACAATAGAACTTGAAGAACTATACAAGTGAAGGGGAAGAATTGTATGACTACTGAAAACATAGGTATTTTAGATCTGTCCCAAAGGTCCTGTGCATCGCTAACTATTCAATGTATTGCAGATGCATGTGTCGCTGATAAAAAAACTGCGTTTGATCGGCATATTCATTTTGCTAAAACTCTTGGTCAGATGCCAGATGATCTTAAGGTTATACGCGAAACATTAAAATCTTTTGGCTTTGTTTTACAAAATACCCTATTAGAAAAAATATCTGTAAAACAAGTTCTCTCAAAGCTTGGAAAGTCAGATGAACCGGCTGTTGTTTTTATTCAAACATCTGATCTAAAGCACTGGGGAGGGAATATGCTATCATTCCGATTTGACGAATATGGTTGCAGATTGATTAGTCCCACAACCGGAATAACAGAAGATCTTGTTCGTTATAGTTCGAATCATATTTGGATTCGTTGGGATGATGGGATAGATAGAAGCCCATTTCCTCGAAAAATAGTTACTCGCAACAATAATAATACTCGAACCTCTAAAATCCGTTCGTGTGAGGAAACAAAGTGGTATAAACCATTTCAACCTAATCCCTGCGGAAATTATATCGGGGATTGTGTGGTTCGAGGAGTATCTGGTGCATTTAATGTTTCTTGGGCAGAAGCTATTGACTTCCTGACAGCAGATCAAGAGACGTCTGTTAATGCCAGAGAAGTATACCCAAAAGTATTAGAAAATAACGGTTTTATTCATTACAAGCCAATTATACGAAATGGCCATCGTTTGAAGGGCAAGGAGTTCTGTGAGGAAATGAACAGAGTCTTTCATGATGGTGAACGGATTTTTGCACATGTTGGCAGATCACACGTTGCTGCTGTTGTCCCGATCCAAGATGACACTAATGCCATAACCTACAAAATAGTCGATACTTGGGATAGCTCGAATGAGTGTATTGGAGACTACTGGTTTAAACCTGTAAAACCTGATTCCAATGATTCTGAACAGACAACAAATCCTTCATATAAAATACAAGATAAACTCTATCACCCTTTATACGGCATGGGAACCATAATAGAAATAGCTGCAGGGATTATAACGATTGATTTTATTGAAAAAGGACGACGGCGTTTGGGAATGGATTGGGTACAGAATCATTGCAAATTTAGAAGAGAACAAAAAGAATCCTCGTAATATAACAAATTCTTCCGATATGCGTTTCTCCGATGGCTATTTGTTTGACATAATAAATGTGAAAGCTGAATGAATGAAACTAAAGAACACATCAAGAAATAATAAGTCCTATTAAAACTATAATGGGAGGTAATTCGAAATGGAAATAATCGAAAGTAACAGCCGTTCAACCATAGTCGTACCAATCGAAACGATACTATTATCAGATTGCCGAACGGTATTTATTGAAGATGATATAACGATGAATTCTGCAAATGAGTTTAAGCACACAATTATGTATTTGCTTCTTAAAGATCCGACACAACCCATTACTGTACATATTAGTTCGAATGGCGGAGAAATAGATGCCGGTTTATTAATATACGACATTTTAAAGATGCTAAATGCACAAAACATTGAAGTGAATGTTTTGTGTACTGGAAAAGCGTTTTCAATTGCAGCAATAATTTTTGCTGGCGCAGAGCATGGTCATAGATACATATTGCCACGATCCCGTGTCTTGCTACATGAGCCATTGATAACTGGTGGTGTTGGAGGCAGTGCAACAAATATACAAAAAACAGCAGAAGAAATAATGGCAAGAAAGAAGGATATTGTGGATTTGCTTTCTTCAGACACGGGAAGAAGTAAAGAAGAGATTGAAAAAGCAATTTCTTTTGATAATTATATGAGTGCTCAAGAGGCAATAGATTTCGGCATTGCGGATAAAATAGTAAACACGGTGTTTATAGATGGAGGGCAGTTATGAATTATGATCCGATTGTGCTTGGTAAAAACTATATTTTAGATGGATCTGAGGTAGGTATACTTAGGCCAAATGATAATGTTCTCTGCGATGGTTGTAGTGGATGTGGCAAATCAACTAGTCTATTGCTGCCAACTTTAGGGAAAATGTTTCACATGAACCCTGGAATATCCTATGCAAAAGAAGAAGACGCATATTTCATGGGGAATTATATGAAATCCAAAGGATACGAACCATGGTATTTGAATGTTAGCAATCCCCAAAGAAGCACACATTCCTTTGATCCAATTTTTTATTCGCGAACCTCAAGCGATATCGAGGGACTGTCTTCAGATATAGTACTCTCGGTTCTTGAAAAAACAGTTGATTCTTTTTGGAATACTAATTCAATTCAGCTCCTTGACGGAATAATTGAAGCGACAAAAATGATTTATGAGAATCCTGGCATGGCAGATGTATTGGATTTATTTGATCTTACGGATTCGCCAGACACAAATTATGGCGGTGGATTGTCCGCAGATGATATTTTTCGCATTATTGAGGAAAAAGAACCGAACTGTAAAGCCGCAAAAGAATACAGAGCTTGGAGAAAAGCTACACCAGAAAAAACGGCTGCCTCAATCCGGGCAACATTAAAAGGGGCTTTAAATACGGTTTTCCCAGAAGACATTCGAAACATGATGAAAGAAAAACCACAGATAGACTTCGAACGTTTTAGCAAGGAAAAAGTTGCTTTGTTCATCATATCAGATGCCACAGAAAAGTGGCAGGGGTATTATGCAAATCTTTTTTGGTATGTTTGCATTAAAGAACTGAAACGAGTCGCAAATGACAGCCCTGGCCATCATTTGCACCGACCTGTTAGGTTATATTTCGATGATATGGCCTGCTCTAGCCCTATAAGTGATATACACTATAACATGAGCTTAATGCGATCCTATGGAGTATCTTTTTTTGTTCTTTTACAAAGTCAAAGTCAATTGGAAAGTGTGTATGGACAAGAGAAGGCTTCTATAATCAGACAAAATTGTCCGGTGCAATTATACTTCCCCGGAGGATTTGACGATAAGTCTTGTGATTTAGTAAGCAAAAAAATGAATCTTCCATATGAAGATATCCTGTATTCAAAAATGGGACGCATTTACGTCATGGCAGCGGGGAGAAAACCCACAATAATAGACCGTTATGACACTTACAATAGCATAGAGTACAGTGATTATCTTGCCGCAAATGGGATAAGAGACCGATTTGTGCAAGCAGAACACGTGAAATAAGTGTTATTGATGAATAGATACACGCTTGAAAGGATGGGAAGGCCAGTGGAGAATACATTTTATCGTCCGAGCATAGGCAAGCAGATTCGTTGTCAGTCCCATGAGCGAAAAATGGTTGTGTTGAATCAGTTCAATGAGACCAATTCAGAGAGGCATTATGATGATATTCTTGAGGTGCTTAAATGGTTTGATGATGAAATAAAAGATTGTCATCAAACTATTCAGATGGCAGAACAAAGAATCAAAAGTGTAGAACAACGAAAGAAAAAGATTCTTTCGATTCCCTCGGTACAAGAAACACTAAAATCTAATCTGACGTTGGAAGATCTATCTTTCAGTTTGAGAACAAGAGATGAACTTAGCCGAATTGGTATATTGACAATATCAGAACTCTGCAAATTTTCAGAAAAAGATATTCTTTCATATCGAAAAGTAGGCAAAAAAGCGATTCAAGAAATTAAAGAAAAGCTGTCTAAGTATGGCTTGCGAATGAGAGATGATGATACGAATATCGATAAAGATTATACCCAAGAAGAGAGCGTCCAAAAATATCTTGAAAAAAAATTTGATGAGCTTTTTGGAGCTCTTAACGAAGATGATGATGAAACGTAAGTATAGAATGGAGGGAAATGCTGAATGCGACAAAAAATGAAAATTTATAAAGCGGGTGTTTTGGCCCCAATTATTATGATTTGCTCAGTTCTAGTTTCGCCATTTGCTGTTTGTATTCCAGCGATTGATCTGTATTGGGAGGCCCCTATTTCAAGGCTTATTGTTGTGGTATTCACAGTATTTTGGTTGTGTTGTTCGCCTTTGAGGAAAACATGTTGTGATAGCTCTTTGAGTGAGTTTTTGTTTTATCTTGTTCCTGTAGAAACTGTCCTTATGATGGTTTTTGCTCAACGGCATTTTATATTAGCTTCCCTTATTGTATTAATACTGATTGCATGTGAAACATCATTATATGTTGCATTGCATAAGGACGAACACAAACATAAGATTACGAAGAAAAAACATCGATTATACAAAGCCGCATTCCAAAAGAGTTCAGTTCTTGTTATCGCGATAATTTGCGTTGTTCCCTGTTTTCTATCTCTATTTGTATACGGCTTACGGTCCCCTACATATCAATCAGATCAAGAAGCAGATAAGCAGTTATTGTCCCCAGCCGAGGAAACCTTAAACACGACGAATGCATATGAGGATCTTTTCCAAAACAACACAGAATTATGGTCCTTGCTTGGTGAAGAGCAGTGGAAGAAATCATCTATAGAAGAACGTATCATTATCATGCAAAGACTTGTAGATTTTGAGGCAAACAGATTTGGTATGCCAACAATTAAGCTTACTGCCGGTATGATAGGGATATTTACATTAGGCGCATATGATAATGAATCAAATGAAATGTGGATCAATACAGAACATCTTACAACTGCCTCTGTGGATCAGTGTATTCAAACAATATGTCATGAATCTCACCATGCATTTGTTGATTTTCTCGTTGAAAATCTTCCTTGGGACAATCCTGCACTTAATTCATCTTATTTCAATGAAATACGAACATGGGCTCAAAACCAGAAGAACTATAAAAATGTCTGGGAGGATGGTGAAGATGAATACCTTAATCAGCCTTTGGAGGTTTCAGCTCGCACGTATGCGATTGGTGAAACTGCTTTGATAATGGGATATGTTGAAGAAATATCAGAATCGGAGTAAACAAAATACAGATCTAGTTTTCTTGACTTCAATATAAAACAATACAATAGTTGTTTTATTTGCAAAAAACTCCCCAAACTTTTATTTCCGATATGGAGATGCAAATTAACCCAAAAGAAAGTATGCTTATTACAAGATAAATAGAGGAGAAGCTTTATGGAAATGATTAAGAAACTCTTTAGCCTGGAGGGAAAAACCCAGAAAGCCAAACAAGAAGATGTTATCCCCGCAAAATGCACAGTAACTGGTGATGATTTTGACATTATGCTTGGTTATGATAAAGGGAAACTCACCATGCTGAGCGGCAAGAAATCTTATTCTATGTCTCAGAGAGTCGCACCTAATGGACAAAACAAGGGTATGAAGGCAATAGATCTTTCGAATGGGCTATTCGTTGGTAGTACTTACCATTGTCCTGTATGCGGCAATAAGGACATCGTCCGTTGTGGAAAGTGTCATCGGATCACCTGTTATAACGGTAAAGGATCTTTTAAGTGCGCTTACTGCGGGAATTCCGGACAGGTTTCAGGGGTTATGCAAAGCGTAGATGTTTATAATCCCAGTGGTCTGAAGCAGGATGGCATGAAATCACAAAACGGAATGAAATACTATCCGGGAGACAAATAATACAATGTATAACTTTTTCTTCCGATCTCAAACTGACTATCATGTCGGAAGATGATATAACTTAAGTGTAAACAAAATTATAAAAAACGGAGGTCTACGTATGAAAGCAACACTCGAAACCGTAACCGGCATCACTATTAACCGTGACATTGACTCTGCAGAAAGCCCGATGGGTATAATCCGCAAGTTCTATGAGGATGACGCCACAGCAGCAACTCAGATCTTCTCTAACCAGAAGGCAATTGATCAGCTTATGGATGGGCATATTGATGAAGCCAAATCCGCGTTCGAGTTGATCAGCCTTGAAGGAGACAGTATCAGAGCTGACTGGAAGACTCCGCTTTGCAATCAGCCTGCAATCAAAGAAGAGCTGGCAAACATTGAGTCAGAAGGGCAGATCCCGACTTTTGTTGTCAGTGTAAGCAGCATTGTTGCGAATGTGTTCGGGAGGTGATGTTTTTCATTTGTAATGTGTGTTGACAAGTAAAAAAATAAATCCCTTATAAGCAGTAATAAAAAGAAAGGTGGTATTTACTATGGGATTTTACGATGGTAAAGGATACTGGAGAAACGAAGGAGACAGTTACTATGACGATCAGGGCAACTGGAGACATCCCGGAGATGCTCACTATGACTCAAAAGGGAACTGGCGTAAACCGGGTGAAAGCGGATATGACGGTAAGGGATACTGGCGTCATTCTGGGGATGGTTATTACGACAGCCAAGGATACTGGCACTCAAGCGGATATAATCCGGGATAAGTAGCATCGCAGAATAGAAAGGGGTGAGTACAGTGTTGTGGAAAATCGTAGCAGCGACCGCTTACTTTATTATTACCTGGCACAATTATGTATATTAATTACATACGATCGTTGACTGATTGAAAAGAGGTGATCAATATGTGGGGTACTATTTGTTCATTTGCCTTTGGTTGGGCTCTGAAACATGCCGTCACAGGTGTGTATAATTACTTCTACGACAAGAGCCATTAAACCAAAGATATGCAGGCTGCCGAAGCTATTTGCTTCGGCAGCAACGTAAAAAACTCTCTAATACGAAAAAAGCATCATAATAAAATCGTACTACAAATATAGAAAGGAAGATAAAACAATGAAAGCAATCCGGTTTCTTGCCCTTGTTCTTTCCATCATTATCTTGTCTAGTAGTTTTGTTTTAGTGAGCAATGCAGCAACTACTATCCGTCAAAACGTTTCCACCTCTGCGGCCTCCTGTAACGCCAGCAATGGCAATCTGCCTAGCAGTGCCTCTACTCTGACGGGCGGTAGCTCCTATTATTTCAACGTGCAGGTCAGCAGTGATCTATATGTGAAGAACGCAAAGCTTTACATCAAGACGCCCGGCAGTAGTTCATACTCTCTTGTCCATGATGAGACTGTCGGAGGGTACATGAGATATACCTATCGCCGTTATACTGTACCCAATACGTCCGGCACCCTCTATTACTATTGGAAGCTGACGTATACCAATGGTGGTATGAAGACTCTCAATACCTCCAGTGTGACCGTTAAGGGCACGTCAGTAACAAACTCTATTATCCGACAGAACGTTTCGACCTCTGCTGTTACCTGTAATGCCAGCAACGGCAATCTGCCGAGCAGCGCATCGACTCTGACTGGTGGCAGCTCCTACTATTTCAACGTGCAGGTCAGCAGCGATCTGTACGTGAAGAACGCGAAGCTCTACATCAAGACGCCCGGCAGTAGTTCATACTCTCTTGCCCATGATGAGACTGTCGGAGGGTACATGAGATATACCTATCGCCGTTATACCGTCCCCAACACTTCCGGGACCCTTTACTACTACTGGAAACTGACGTATACCAACGGCGGAACGAAGACTCTCAATACCTCCTGTGCGACCGTTAAGGGGACGTCAGTTACCAATTCTATTATTCGACAGAACGTTTCGACCACTGCTGTTTCCTGCAACGCAAGCAACGGCAATTTGCCGAGCAGCGCATCTACCCTGATGGGCGGCAGCTCCTATTATTTCAACGTGCAGGTCAGCAGCGATCTGTACGTGAAAAACGCGAAGCTCTACATCAAGACGCCCGGCAGTAGTTCATACTCTCTTGCCCATGATGAGACTGTCGGAGGGTACATGAGATATACCTATCGCCGTTATACCGT
>JAEEGL016667920.1_pt1 | contig 11272 bp, 7 predicted proteins | sample 9134231 | NCBI WGS metagenome assembly JAEEGL01 (sample SAMN16246548, study PRJNA631951) | gut metagenome | biome: gut microbiome; feature: rumen; material: fiber-attached | host: Bos | place: Iran: Karaj | collected 2018-10
ATCAAAATTAAGCCACAGAACATTCTAAAACATCTGTCCCAACCTTGCAAGTAACAGTTATGCAACGATGTGCAACAGTCTGGTGGCAATGTTGAAATACACCAGAAGTGACAGGGCATCTACGATAGTTGTGATAAAAGGACTTGCCATAACAGCAGGGTCAAATCCCACCTTTGAAGCCAGCATTGGCAAACAGCATCCGACAAGCTTAGCAATGAGCACCACAACAAATAATGTCAGGCAAATAACCAAAGCCACGGTAATTGTCAGCCTGTCCAGCAAAAGAAGCTTAACAAAGTTGGCAACTGCCAGGGTAAGACCGCACAGCATAGCAACCCTGAGCTCTTTCCAGATGATCTTGAAAATATCCTCGAATTCAATTTCCTTAAGGGAAAGACCACGGATAATTGATACACTGGCCTGGGAGCCGGCATTTCCTCCTGTGTCCATCAGCATCGGGATATAAGCAGTAAGTATAACGAAAGCGGAAAGCGCATCCTCAAATCCGGTTATGATCGCTCCGGTAAATGTTGCACTTATCATCAGGAATAAAAGCCATGGGATCCTGTTTTTATAGGTCTCAAATATACCAACCTTCGGATAGGGCTTATCCGATGGCACGATAGCTGCCATCTTCTCGATATCCTCGGTAGCCTCTTCTTCCATGATGTCCACTACGTCATCGATGGTGATGATTCCCACCATTCGGGATTCATTATCCACGACGGGCATGGCTGTAAAGCCGTACTTCTGGAACATCCTGGCCGTTTCTTCCTGGTCGGTCATGGTGTTGATACTGATGACATTGGTGTTCATGATATCACCGATGATGTCATCAGGCTTCATTATAAGAAGATACCTGAGTGCCACTGTTCCTACCAGGATCTTTTGCTTGGTAACAACGTAGCAGATATTGATGGTCTCTGAGTCAACGCCCTTTTTCCTGATGCGCTCTATGGCATCATTGACTGTCATATCCTCGTGGAGATCCACATACTCCACCGTCATGATAGATCCGGCGGAATCCTCCGGATATCGAAGCAGGTGGTTGATATCAGCCCTTGTCTCAGGACTGGCATTTGCGAGGATGCGCTTAACAACGCTGGCGGGCATTTCTTCCAAAAGGTCCGTAGCGTCATCGGCCATCAGATTTTCAATTATGTTGGATGCTTCGCGGTCTGACATTGACCGGATAATGTACTGCTGTACATCAAGTTCCAGATCGGCGAATACATCTGCCGCAATGTCCTTGGGCAGGATCCTGAACATCTTCAGTGAATCCTCGTCCTCCATTTCACTCATGACACCGGCTATATCCGCTGGGTTCATGTCTGAAATGGTCTGACGCAGCAATGTGTATTGCCTGGAAGTCAGAAGTTCCTTAAGCTCTTCTGCGATGTTCTTCTCTTCCATTTCCATGATAGAAATCTCCTTTGTGTATGGTTTTTATTGTACTTCGATAAGGAGCAGAATCACTGCCACATAAATGAGGATCCGACTTCATAAAAACCACCACCTTTCCTAAGAGATTTCGATTACACTTCTATACTTTACCACAAAACGTGACTTGGCGCTTAACTTTTTCTGCACCTTACTGTGATACGTAGATATCCCGGAGTGCGTCCCTATCAAGGACACGGATCCTGGCATGACCAAGTCTTGAAATAAGTCCCATCTTCTCCATTTCACGAAGCTTTCGGGATACTGTTTCTGTGCGAAGACTTACACTGGCAGCAATATCATCCAGCTTAAGGACTATGTCATCATCAATGCTTCTGTCTACTCTGTACATCAAGAATCCTGCCAGTCTTGCTATCGGATCCTTGGTGGACAAAAGCATGTTTCTTTCATTTGCATCATGGAGCTTCTTACTTAAAAGAATTATCGTATTCATGGCCGCCGAAGGGTCATTTACTACCTTTATGAAATCATCTCTGTGAATCTGACAGATTGACGAATTAGTAAGACATACTGCTGAGTAGGGATATATGCTTCCATCCAGGAACATTCCTTCCCATATTATGTCGTGATCCGCAAGGATTGTAACTATCTGTTCACGTCCAAGGGAATCATATCTGCACAGCTTTACTCTTCCCTTTCTTATTATACAGATGGATTCAACCGGCTCACCCTCCCTGAAGAGATAACTGTTCTTCTTCAGATTCTCGTGAACGGAATGCTCCATAAGACTCACCTGCGCATTAACAGGAAGTCCCTCAATAAGGGGCACGCTCTGAGTGCAGAATCCACCACACTCTTCGCAGATATTCAGTCCCGTTATGCCTCTCATTAACTCTTCACCATGCGCCCTGTCATGGTAAACACCTTTTTTAACTCCCATTTAAATTACCTGTTGACCCAGCAGTAGCAATATGCCTGAGTCCTTACTGCAAAAGGCTCTGTAGCCAATAACTTCCTTATCTCATCCTTTGTGAACCAGGCCGGTTCTATCTCTTCCTGAGCTGATGTGCTCTCGGAAAAAACTCCTCCGGCAACACCAACACAGCATGCATTTCTTTCATTTGAAAAACCTATGGCACTGTAGCATGGTCCCCACCAGTCCTTTATCTCAAGGATATCAAGTCCGGTTTCCTCCTTCAGCTCACGCCTTGCTGCCTGTTCAGGGGTTTCTCCCTCATCGATAAGTCCCGCAGGGAAATTGTAAACCCATTTTCCCATGGCCATCCTGAATTCTCTGTTAAGCAGGATCTTCTCTCCACTTTCGTCGTGCATGATAATGGCTACTGCATCTTCCTTGTCATTGTGAAGCTGCTCGAAGGTCTGAATGTCCTTGTCACGACTGATCATTTCGTAGACCTTCTCCTGGCCATCAGCCATCTTGTAATGCACATCATAGCGGTTGATGAATTTTCCAGGTTCCTTTTTCTCTATATACTCAAATTCCATTTGCTAAAAAGCTCCTTAACATGCCCCGTATACTATCTGCTTGAGACCTCTGATAAAGCTGTAATCACAGCCCCCTTCGATCTGCTGCATATAAATAAAGATAAGCTCCTCTGTAGGATCAACGAAAAAGTATGTTCCGGCCTTACCATCCCAGCCGTACTCTCCTACACTTCCGTTGGAGCATCCCTTTGCAGGATCTGTAAGTATCCTGAAATAATTTCCGTAGTTATAGCCGATACAAGCCTCAAAATCCAAGGTCTGAAGCTGTTTATCAGTCAGCTGCGGAGATGTCATGTATGCAAATGTTCGTCTGCCAATCAGCTCTTTTCCATGATAGGAACCTTTATTAAGAAGCATCTGGGCAAAATGGGCATAGTCATTGGCTGTTGAGTAAAGTCCGGAACCGCCCTTCTCCCACCAGGGATCAGCGGAAGGATTCTCCATCTCAAGGCGTCTTCTTACATCATCTTCAGCCCTTACTACCTTGCCCTTTTTATCTCTTCTATAAAGGACTGCCTGTCTGAACTCCTTGCCCTCTCCAATCTTGAAATCAGTATCCTCCATATTAAGAGGTGTGAAGATCTCTTTCTTGAAGAACTCGGAAAGCTTCTGGCCACTGATGACCTCAATGATTCCTCCCATGATATCGGCAGAATGGCCGTATCTGAAGGTCTCGCCCGGCTCAAAGGCAACTCCTGCTTCTGCGATTTTGTTGCATATATCAGCGCTGCTCTTTAATATCCCTGACTCACTCTGGGTCCTTGCCTCCTTATAGATCTTGGACATAAGCCTTTCAGCCTCACCAAAATCCCCGGAGTAAACGATTCCCGAGGTCATGTTTAAAAGATCTTTTATTGTGATCTCATTTCTTGCTCTCTTGATTCCATCTGAGGACACCACTTTGCAGTCCACATATCCAGGAAGGTACTCGGAAACCTTGCTCATGGGGTCAAGAAGACCGCGCTCATAAAGTATCATTGCAGCAACTGCCGTAACAGGCTTTGTCATGCTGAATATCTTATAGATACTGTCCTGCCTGTCAGGCTCGTACTGATTCTCGTATACTCTTTTTCCTTTGTGCTCCACAAGTATTGTTGCACCCTGAAGACGGCCCTGTTCTCTCTGCATCTCAATGAGAGTATCGAGCCTGTTAAGCTTTCTGATATTCATAACACTTTCCCCGGTAAATAATTAGAATTTCACTGCTGGAAGCAGATATTTATTCTGATAGAATTCAACAGCCTTCTCAAAGCCCTCGCCCTTGTCAGCCTTAAGCTGCTCAATGTAGCCGTGGGCATCGTAGGCATCCTCGTCGACTTCTATGATACCAACTGCAATATTACTGCAGTGGTCTGCGATCCTCTCGTAATCTGTTCCAATATCGCTAAGGTCAAAGCCCTGCTCTATAGTGCACTTTCCCTTACGAAGCCTTCGCACATGGCGGCGCTTGATTTCTGTATGTATTCCGTCAATAGTCTCCTCAAGTGGCTCGATCATCTTTGCGAGCTCCACATCCTGATTCTCAAAAGACCTGATGGAAAGATCCATAATCTCCTGAACTGCTGATGCAAAAATCTCCATCTCAGACTGAGCCTTAGGTGAAAAGCTTCTGCTGTTATCCGACATGTTTTTTGCCTTCTGCATAATGTTCAGAGCATGATCACTGATCCTCTCGTAGTCAGTAATACAATGCAAAAGAACTGACAGTGTGTGTGAGTCCTTTACCCCAAGATGATGTGCATTGATCTGCATAAGGTATGTTCCCAGCTGATCCTCGTACTTATCCACCTTTCTCTCAAGGTAATCCACATCAGCTGCTGCCTCATCGTCGAATTTATCGATCAGCCCGATAGCCTTATCAAGGGCCTCCTTAGACATGTTAGCCATGGCAATAGCTGCCTGCCTTGCCTGCTCCAATGCAAATGGAGGGTTTGAAAGGAAGCGGGGATCCAGAGTTCTGATACCCTGCTGTTCCTCCTGTTCCTTCTTTTCCCTGTCATCAATAGGAATTGCCTTAAGAGCCATTGAAACAAGGAGTCCGGAAAATGGCAGCATAAGTGGTGTTGCCACAAGATTTATAAGTGTATGTATTCCCGCAATGCCAACCATACCGATCTGGTCTTCCATAAATGCAAAATGAACAACTGCATTGATTGCATAGAATAGGATCATAAAGGTTGATGCCTTAATGACATTAAAGAACAGATGCATAAGAGCTGTTCTCTTACCATTTTTATTGGCACCAAGAGATGAAAGGATAGCTGTGATACAGGTTCCTACCTCCGCACCAACTACCACGGGAATTGCAATGCCGTAATTGATCTTTACAGAAAGGGATAAAGCCTGCAGTACACCGATGGTTCCTGCTGAGCTCTGAATTACCATGGTAAAGATGATACCAACCAAAAATCCGATAAGAGGATTGCTGAAGGTTGTAAGAACCGCCTTAAAGCCTTCCACTTCCTTAAGTGGTGATACAGCATCTGACATGGTGCTCATACCAAACATCAAAACAGAGAAACCTAATAAAATGGTTCCCACATTTTTCTTCTTGTCGCTCTTTGCGAACATATAAAGCCCAATACCGATAAGCGCCAGGAAAGGCGTAAATGACCTTGGCTTTAAGAGATTGATAAGAAAATTGTCACTGCTGATCGCATTTAATGAAAGAAGCCATGCAGTAAAGGTTGTACCAAGGTTAGCACCAAGGATAACATTTACAGCCTGCTTTAGAGTCATGATTCCTGAGTTAACAAGACCAACTACCATAACGGTAGATGCTGAAGAAGACTGAACCAGCGCCGTTACTCCCACACCAAAAAGGTATGCGATAAAGGGATGTTCAGTAACCTTGGCAAGAACGCTTTCGAGCTTGCCACCTGCGGCTTTTGTCAGACCGCCGCTCATAACATTCATTCCGTAAAGGAACATCGCAAGGCCTCCAACAAGGCCTGCTATCAAGGTAAATACTTCAAGTGAATCCATTTTTCCTCCGAGACAGGCACTCCCCTCAAGAGCTTCTCGCTCTTCATACCTGCCAATCCATACTATTTCTGCATGTTACATGCTATATATTACAGGATAAACCTAAAAAATACCATAAAAAGTTTGACTATGGTCAAAAAAGTCCCCCAAGCTTCAGAAACTCAGTGTCATCTTTACATAATCCCCATACTGAGACTGGCTTAATGCCACCTTCTTCCCCTGGTTATATTGCTTGCCATAGATATTCTCTTCCACATTTACCTTGCCGGTCTCCTGAAAGCCCAGCTTTTTACATATATGAATGGAAACCTCATTTTTCTCTTTTACTAAAGTCTGTACCTTATCAAAGGACAGCATGTCCCTTCCATAATCCAGGATCGCTCTGCAGGCCTCCATACAGTAGCCCTGCCTCTGGTATTCTTTACCCACAAGAAATCCCAGTTCCACCTCGTCAAAGCCGTTCCTCACCGAGTACCCGGCTCTTCCAATAACCTTTCCGTCACTTATGCGCTGCAAGGTCCAAACCCCAAAGCCCATAAGGTAATACACCTTTTCAATGTAATCCTTCTGATATCTCTTTTCATCCTTTGGATCCTCGAAGAGTCCTTCCATATAAAGAGTCATCTCCGGATCCGCATACAGCTTGTAAAACTCATCCACATCTTCCAGGGTGGTCTCTCTTATGATAAGGCGCTCCGTCCGCAGTATTTCCCAGGGCTCCCCTGCATAGCGTTGGTAGACCTTAACAAAAGAATCCATGTCCACCTGATCGATCTCGCCAAACACATACTTCACCTGAGGAAACTGCATTCCCTTGTTCCCGTCATGGAGCATTCCGGCAACATAGAATCCCGCATCCAAAAGCTCTTTTGCCAGATCGGGGCTGTCCGTTACAACAAGCGTCTCCCGTTCCTTAGGGAGCTTTTCTTTGTCAAAAGAAATCTCTGCGCCATAGCCACAATTCCTGATATATCCAGCTTCATCAAGAATAGCAGCGCGCAGAGTCTCATTATTTCTATCTTTTTCATCCATCAAAAAAACAACGGATCTAAGCATTAAAGCATCTCCTTCTCATAGGCTACTGAGTATCCTTGGGTCCTAGGGTGCTCTTTCCATTTATTTTCTATTCTTTCTATCGTTACTGCAGCAAAATCAGGATCGGTATTTGTAAGGATCACAATAGCAGTGCTGTGGTTGTCATAGCCATAAACATCCGTGCTTCTAAGACTGTCGTCTAGCACCTCCAGGAATATATCCATTATGTCGTGGGGAACTATCTTGCCCTTTTCTCCGGTCACAATAAAGTGTATCATGACAGAATTCATGACCGCACTGTCCCCAAGCCTTACAAGGAGCCTGTAGATCTCTCTGAGCCTTCCGTCCTCAACTCTGTAAGGTTTGCTGCTCTTGTTTCTCTCTCCGATAATTGCCCTGATCTCAGCAATTCCGCTTATGTTGGCCCTGTCTGAGTTTTCCTCACTCCTGAACAGTGACTCCTCGTAGATCACATAGTCATGCTTGCCGGAATTCTTCACTATATAAAGAGCTTTGTCCGCCTTTTTAAACAGCTCCTCATAGCTCTCCTCGTTGTCTTCCGTAACAGCAACTGCGCCTATGGACACGCCAAGGGGAATGTTCATATCTTCGCCCAGGATATGCTTCGCAACCTCTATGAGCTCCTCATTGAGGATTCTTGTCTTTTCCTTTATATCACTTCCGGTGGCATACTTATAAAAGGCAACAAACTCATCGCCGCCCACACGGCACAGTACATCATCGCTTCCGGCTGTTCTTCGCATAAGATCTGCAAGAGCCATGAGAAGTCTGTCACCATTGTCATGACCGAAAATATCATTTACAGGCTTAAAGCTATCCAGGTCCAAAACCGCCAGAATTCCGGAGTTGTTCCTGCAGGCCTCGTTCATGGTATCCTCAGCGCCCCTCTTGTTAAGAAGCCCTGTCAGGTGATCCTTGGTAGCCTCCTGCTGCAACCTTTGCACGTTGTTCATGTTATGAAGAATGTCGCCAATCGCCCATCCAAGATATAGTATAAACAAAAAGCATACAAGGTAAAGGTAAACCCTGAAATATCCGCGTTCAAAGAGCTGGGATTCCTTCCTTACCGGGAACACCTCATCCCTTACCACATCAATTCCGGCTGTATCCAGCACCTGAACATGGAGCTTATAATCTCCATAGGGAAGATTTGTAAAGGAAAGTGGCTGCATATCTTTCTGGTAGCAGGTAATACCCTGATCCTCAGCCCCCTCAAGGAAAATGTGGATCATAGGATTAGAAAGTGAATAATTCATCACTGCCACGTCAAACTGAATACGTCCGGACACAGCAGGAATAGTATATACTCCATCAACAGGTTTTATCTTCTGATCCCCAGCCATTATTTCTGAGAGACCAATCTTGAACTCGTTATTGAAGGAATCATAATTCTTGATGGACACTCTTCGTACACCATCTGTACAGGATATGTAGAGTCTCTCTCCATTAAGGACATAGTTGGCGTTGGCGGTAATTGCCGTATTAAGACCTCTGCTTCTGTTAAGCAGCATGAAGCTGTACTGAGTGTCATTTAGAAGATCCTGTTCATCCAGCACATAGATTCCGCCACTTGAAAATACCCACACCTTTCCTTCCTCGGAGATAAAAACATCATAGTTATTGCTGTAAGGGAAGTTCTCAAGTCTTCTTATCTCTTTATCATTATCATAATAGATGGCATTACTGGTCACATACAGATATCCTCCTGTACAAGGCACGATCTTCATGACAACCAGAGACCTTAAGCCCTCTGCTGTTCCGATGGTTCTTACAATCTCATCGTTCTTTAACACAAGAATTCCGCCGCCGTCAGTTCCTGCGTAGAGGGTTCCGTCTTCTCTTTCTACCAAAGACAATATCTGAGTGGATATCCCCTCATTTTCCCCAAGAGTTTTTACCACCTTCTCACCTTTGATAAAAGTAAGTCCCGTATTACTTGCTGCCACAATCCTGCCATCAGACAGCTCCACACTGAATATGAACCTGTCTCCTTCTGTCTTTGCATTCTGACTGTTAAATGATGCAACAGTGCCATCGCTGCGCAGCTTAATAAGTCCGTAAGGGCCGTAGGTGCTGACCCAAACGTTTTCATTGCTGTCACACATTATATTTCTGATACGAACATCCTTAAAAAACTCCGGGTGTGGTACCGGAACAGAATAATAGGTCTTAAGATCTATAGTCACAAGTCCGTTATTGGTTCCCGCATACAAGAGCCCTTTCTTTACCATTACGCTGTTTACAACTTCTCCATCTACGCTGGCTCTTGAAAAAATATCCTCGAAAGGATTCCAGGAAAACTTTTTAACTCCCTGCTTACTGGAACCAAACCATATATTTCCCTGGTAATCGGAAAAAACGCTTACCACAGAACTGTCAAAGTCATTGCTGGAAAGATCTGTTACCGTTCCTTTATCAGATACAAATCCCAGACCATTTTCACAGGCAATAAAGTATCCCTTTAAACTCTTTGAATACAAAATGTCATTAAAGTACTTCAGCTTTCCTGTGTACTGCTTGGTCATAAGGTCAGTTGCGCCATCCTTGATCCGAAGTCTCGCAGTCATATTTGAGCTGGTTCCTACTATATAATTTCCCTCTTCTTCTACTGCTACCTCTGTAAAATCCCCTGCCAGTACATAAGTGATCTTATCCTCATTAAAGATTATGAGATATCCGTCACTTCTGATTCCGGCCACAGAGTCGCCACTTGAACACAGTTTAAGAATTCCGGAAAAACTCCTGGCAGCAAAGGTATCCACTGAGCCTTCGGGAGTTATCATACACAACTGAGATATAGTGGCTATGTAGATATTTCCTTTGTTGTCCTCAGTAATATCTCTTATTGCATCAGATGACAGCCCATTATCGGTATAATAGAAATCTACCTGCTCCGATTCAGGATCATAGCAGGCCACACCACTATCATTAGTTCCTATCCACAATTTGCCCTTGCTGTCTTTAAAAAGAGCCATCACATTCTTGATCCTGGAATCAATAGTAGCAAGCCTGAATTTATAACCATCGTAGACATAGAGTCCTGAATAGGATCCGATCCACATATATCCATCATCAGTCTGCGCAACGGCATTTACTTCTACAGCCTCCAGACCATTCTCAACGTCATACACATTCCCGGCGTATTCTGCCCCAAAATCTGCTGCTTTTACCGGAACCGGCACTGAGAAAATAAGGGCAGAAGCTATAAGAGGAAGAAGTATGAAAGGCGCTGCATTTGACGGCTTCTTTTCCAACGTATGGAAAAGTCTTGAGGCCAAAACAGCAGCCAAAAGGCTTATTACTTTATCCGGCACATCCACAAATGCCTGCCCCAAAAAAGTATTCACCACAGGAAGCTGAATATCCCTTGAGAGCATCTCCATAAGAGCATCTCCCCAGGCATTACCTGTTCCGCCGTTGTAAGTATACATATTAATTATGGTGGAAATAATTGAACTTAGAATACCCGTCAGAACTCCTGCCGAAATAATCCTGAAATGTGCAGACTTCTGCCTTGGATAAAGAACACCTATAGATATACCAATTGCTGCAGATACCAGCATATAGGGCATCTCCTCTGGTTTACCCAGGGACGCAAAAAAGTTAAGAAGAACACCACAAAACGCTCCGGCTATCGGTCCCAGTTCTATTGCAGCAAAAATAGTGCCTGCAGAATCAAGCCACAACGGCAGATCTAAACCTAACGCAAACTTTCTGCCGCAAAGATTCACACCGACACAAATAGCTATAATGATCCAGTTCTTCCACGAAAGGAACGCCTTCATACACTTAATTTTATCATTATGCAAGTAGCTACTCAACGAATTAATGATAAAAAAACACCAAAAAGAAGATTAATAATCTCGCTTTTTGGTGTTCATAATTTGTTTACAAATCATTAAAAGAATGGTTACTTCAAATCATCTTTTAGACATAAAAGCTTGTTATTATAATATTGTCAGATGAGTTAAGACAATACCAAACAAAAACTTTTTCATAATATGCCAGGTAAGGAAGCTTACCTGGCATCCTCCCTTTTATAGGGCTTTTTTTATTTTACGGATCTATTATTTGAGCGAATTGCCCTGTAAGAACTTCTCCATATCAGCAACTGCTGATTCCTCGTCAGACCCTTCCGCTATAACTGTAACAGCCTCGCCTGATGTGAGGTTAAGTGTCATCATTCCCATGATACTCTTGGCATTGACCTTCTTGGACTGAGCTTCAATGTGAACTGTGCTCTCGTACTTGCTTGCAAGCTGAACGAGCTCTGCAACAGGTCTTGCCTCAAGCCCTCTAGGCAGCTTAATTTCGATAGATTTTG
>JAEEGL017340401.1_pt1 | contig 11272 bp, 8 predicted proteins | sample 9134231 | NCBI WGS metagenome assembly JAEEGL01 (sample SAMN16246548, study PRJNA631951) | gut metagenome | biome: gut microbiome; feature: rumen; material: fiber-attached | host: Bos | place: Iran: Karaj | collected 2018-10
GCCTCTTCCGCGCCTGCTGCTTCTGCCTCGGCTGCAGGTGCTTCTGAAGCTGCCTCGGCTGCAGGTGCGGATGCTGCTGCGTCGGACATCGCCGCCGATTCGCTCTTTGATACCCTGAGCACCGCGGGCAGCGCCACACCGACTATGAGCAGTATCGCCGCTACCGACGGAAGCACTATCTTAACGAATTTTCCGATATTACGCTTTGTTCTTTTCTGAGTTATGTCAACCACTTTCGTGGTTTGCAGCTCATGTGCCGCTTCTTCTATGTATTTGGGATCGATCCCCGAGAGGGCATCGAATATGTCATTATTGTTCACAGTTCGTATCCCTCCTTCTCGAGGAATTCTTTAAGCTTCTGGCGGGTCCTGAAGAGCTGGGATTTTACCCCCGACTCGGACATGCCATAGGCTGCCGCTATGTCGGCAAGAGGATCGACGTAGAAATAACGTCTTACAAATATCTTCCGGTTCTCGCTCGAAAGTTCGGCGAGGAAACTGTTTATATGCCCCGAGAGGATCTTCAGATCCACTTCATCCTCGGTCGATGAGCCTCCCGCTACCTCCAGGAGTTCATCAAGCGCGAGGGGGACATCTCCCGCCCCGCGCTTTTGTGAATGACTCTTTCTGTACATATCAAGTGCATGATTTCTTGTGATCGCCGCCAGGAACGGAGCGAGAAGGTCCGGGCGCTCTTCGGGCATAGAGTTCCAAGCCGACATATACGTATCGTTTACGCATTCTTCGGAATCCTCATTGTTAGCCACGATGTTCATTGCGATCTTTCTGCAGTAGCTGCCGTATTTGACGTTCGTCTGCGTTATCGCGTTTTCGCTTCTTGCCCAGTAAAGGTCAACGATCTCGTTATCCTGCATCCTTTTTACAGCTGTCTGATAAGCTGGTAAAACTCCTCTTTGTATTCGTCATCAAGGTCAAGCTTTGATATCTGCTTTGACACCTTGCTCATGCTTATGTCGATGTGCTCGCTGTCGTTTAGGATCATGCCGCACTCTGCAACATATGCTGCAAAAAGTGTATCACAATTCGGGCGCGCCGTGTAGCATTCTTTGCTTATCGGGTATGTCGCAAGCTTTGACTCATCCTCATCCGGCTCTTTGTAACGGACGGAAACCGTCATCCATTCATCCGTACCGTTGCCGTACTCGGTAAGGTCTGCCTTCTGGTACTTGAGCTCCGGCTCTTCCTCATTGTCTGCATCTTCGTCATTGAGCTTTATCTCATACATTACCGTGACCTCATGGCCGCTTCCGATCTCACCGCCGTCTTTTGTATCGTCGTTAAAATCCTTTGCTGCCATCTGTCGGTTCTCATAACCGATCTGGCGGTACTCGGAAACGTATTTAGGGTTGAACTCGATCTGGAACTTGACGTCCTTGGCTACCGTAAAGAGTGTTGAATTGAACTCGTCAACGAGCACCTTCTTTGCTTCCGAAAGGCAGTCGATATAAGAGTAATTGCCGTTTCCTTTGTCAGCGAGTGTCTCAAGCGTTGTCTCGTTGTAGTTGCCTGTACCGAATCCGAGAACCGACAGGAACACGCCGCTCTCCTTCTTTTTGCTGATAAGCTCCTCAAGCTCGTCTTTTGATGTGATACCTACGTTAAGGTCTCCGTCCGTAGCCATGATGACTCTGTTGTTGCCGCCGTCTATAAAATACTTCTCAGCCAGTCTGTATGCTGTCCTGATGCCGTCTCCGCCGTTTGTCGAACCGCCTGCCTTAAGGCTGTTCATGGCTCTTTTGATCGTTGAATGCTCGTCTCCCGAAACTCCGGCAAGAACAACATCCGATGATCCTGAATATGTAACGATCGATACACGGTCCTTTTCACCGAGATCATCTATGAGCATGTCCATTCCCATCTGAAGAAGAGGCAGTTTGTCATAGCTCTTCATCGATCCTGAAACATCAACGAGGAATACGATGTTTGAAGGGATCTCTTCCGTATTTCTCAGATCCTTTGCCTTGATCCCGAGATTGACGAGCTTTGTTTCCTTATTCCAGGGACAGTCGATGATCGAAGCGTTTACCGCGAACATCTCACCTTTCCCGGGTGATCTGTATCCGTAATCAAAGTAGTTGATGAGTTCTTCTGTCCTGATCGAGCCTGCAGGGATGTCGTAAAGTCCGTAGCCGTCATTTATCATCCTTCGAAGGTTTGAATAGCTTGCCGTATCAACGTCTGCCGCAAATGTTGAAAGAGGGACCTTTACGGCACTCTGAAACCTGTTTTCTTCCTTCTGCTCATACTTCTCACCGTTAATGTATGTGTTGTGGCCGTAGTAAACTCCGGGGCAGAGAGTATCATTTTCGTAGTCGTACGTTGCACAGTACTCTTCCGCACCGGCTGCTCTCTTTGACTGCTGGTCACTGTAGTAGTTTGACTCTGCCACTGCATTGTAATCTGCTGCTGAGCTGCAGTCTCCTGCAGGTGCCTCCGCACAAGCCGCTTCCTCTTCGTACTCATAAGCGGGTGCGGTTCCTTCCGAATACTCGGGCTCAACGTATGTCGGGCTCTCGCATGTAGCCGCTGTATCCTTTACGAATGATATCCCGCATCCTGTAAGGGAGCCTGCCGTGATAGAGATTCCAAGTAATGCTGCGATGATCTGTTTCTTCATAATAAAATCCTCCGTTTTGTTTTTACTGTGGTTTTCTGCTTCGTGATGCGCTCTTTTTTACGCCTTCACTTATAGAAACGTAAAACCGGAACGGAGGTTTCGCAGAAATTGAAATTTTTTTAAAATTTTTTTCGGATATCATTTTTTTTACCATATTGCCCTTTATTTGTGCGGGTGCTATCATGTGATGATGTCAGTAGAAGCTTTGAAAGGGGACGACAAATGTACTATACGAATGTATTGGATCTGATAGGAAATACTCCGCTGATCAGCCTTGAGCAGACTACCGGTCTTCAGCTTTACGCAAAAGCCGAATTCTTAAATCCCGGCGGGAGCATAAAGGACAGGATCGCTTTGAATATGATAGAAGAAGCCGAAAAGGACGGCCGGTTAAAACCCGGTATGACGATCATCGAACCGACCTCGGGAAACACGGGTATCGGCCTGGCGCTGTGCGGTGTCAGAAAGGGATACCGTGTCATTATCGTAATGCCCGAGAACATGAGTGAAGAGCGCAAAAAGATCATCAAAGCGCTGGGTGCCGAACTGGTTCTGACCGACCCCAAGCTTAGCATAGGCGGTTCGGTTGATAAGGCACTGGAGATCGCTTCATCCTCGGATGAATACTTTGTTCCCCAGCAGTTTCAGAACCCCGCGAACCCTCAGATGCACTACAGGACCACGGCTGTTGAACTATATGAGCAGCTTGGGAAAAAGATCGATGTCTACGTATCCGGTATAGGAAGCGGCGGAACACTGCAGGGAGTAGCGCAGTATCTGCTTGAAAAGAATCCGGACTGTAAGATTGCTGCCGTTGAACCGAAGAATGTATCCGCCCTCCTCGGGGACGAGCCCGGACTTCATCAGATACAGGGCATAGGCGACGGATTCATTCCCGATATACTTGATACTTCGATAATAACAGATATCGTCGAGGTCTCCGATGATGATGCAATAAATACAGCCCGTGAACTGGCTCATGTTCAGGGGCTGCTTGTAGGTACTTCTTCAGGGGCAAATGTATGGGCTGCCAAAAAGATGGCTGAAAAATACGGAAAAGATGCGGTGATCGCCACCGTACTTCCCGATCGCGCGGAAAGGTATTTCAGTACCGCACTTATCTAGAAAAAACGGCTGTCATGTCACTCCTCGGTTATCATCTTAACGGGCTCCAGCGTCTTGATCCTGCGGCCCAGATATCCGGCTGTTGCCATCGCTATACCGACTATGATCAGCGCGGTCAGAAGGAACGATGTCGGAAGGAGCGAGAATACGGCTTTCCTGAAGCCGAAGATCGCGAACATCGCTTTCATCATGCTTGCACAGCAGGATGGCGAGAAGATGAGTCCTATCACAACTCCTATAAGTATTGCCGGCACATTTGAGAGTATCGTCTGCCATATGAGCTGACCGGATGTGAAGCCCAGAGCCTTTGATACACCGAGATTTCTCCACTCACGCGTAATCTGTGCGCGCACGATCAGGGATTCCACGAATGCGACGATCATGATCGTAAGAGCCGCAATGAATATCGCCGTAGCCTTCATTCCCGTTGATACGACCCCTGTCGTCTGACTGGCCGCTTCCTTGTAGTCGGTAACTTCCACGTCGGGATACGAATCCTCAAACTCTTCCTTGAAGTCGGCAAACGATTTCCCGTCCTTTAAGATCACCCATATATTGTAATCGCTCACGGGCGGCGCCACGCGCTCATATCCCGCAGTCGTTATATATGCCATCATTCCCATGTTGTTCATCGTCTGGCACAGTCCGCACACGCGGTAGCTCTCTTCTTTGCCGCTGTTCTTTATAGTGACCGTGTCGCCCAGCTTTGCGCCAAGCGTGTCGGCTGCAGCGGATGCGAGCATGATCTCATTTCCACTCTTCGGCCATCCGCCCTCAAGGATGCTTCCGCCGACGATATTATCGGTATCGGTGAACGCCCTCGTCGTGATGGAAGATACCCTCTTTCCGACCGTGTAGTTGAACGCATACCACGTATCTCCGTATACCGATCTGACGGTGTTCATCGCGGCAACGTTTTTCATCATCGTCTCCGAACCCTCAAGGGCCACGTCGCAGTCAAACATTCCGGCCAGATTCAGAAGCCCCTGCTGATCCCTTGCATACGAATCCACCATACCGAATCCGAACATCGTCGAGACTGAAAGGACTGCCATGATGAATATCGTTCCGAGCTTACTCGAAAACTTGCCGAACGTGTCCTTGCAGGCGAGCGTAAGTGAAATGGGGAGCGCGGTGTGTTCAAATGAAAACGTGTTCCTTCTGTTCTTCGTTACGGTGTTTCCGCCGTGAAGAGCCGAAAGCACCGTAGTTTTCTTATATTCGCGGCCGAGTACGACGGTCAGGATCGTTACGATCAGGATGATCCCGATAAATACCGATGTCGCAATGACGGGATCAACCGGCTGATTCCATGACAGACCGAGCGTTGCAAGGATTATAGCGCCGGCAGGCTCAAGTGCGAGTGCTCCAAGAGCTATGCCGCCTATACTGCCAAGCCCCGCGATAAGAAGCAGCTGGATGAGAAGTATCATAACAAGCTCTCCGATGGTATAGCCGGAAGCTTCCATGATACCCGTATTTCTCATGTTGAGCATGATGAAGTTCTTGACCGAGAAATGGATTATTACCATCGCGATGACGAACATAACGATCGCGAACACGAGCACTATCGCCACGAATATGAGCGGCAGTATGAGTGATGCCGTCTTCATCAGTTCTGCAGGAAGGAAGTTCATCGAGTACAGAGCGTAATCCGGATGCTTTCTGCAGTATGCGATATACCAGTCATTGAATTCGTTGAACAGATCGTCCACGTATGCATTCGCATCCCTGCCGGAGTTCTTCGCCTTCTTGGTCAGGTCAGTCTTTATGAGTTTGCATTCGGGTGCTTTTTGGGGATTTTCGAACGCGATCGTATTGTAGACTCTTTCCGATGCGTACATGAGATATGTTCCCATGTTCATCGGCGAGCAGTAAATGTTGTCCTCGTTGTAACCTGCGACCTTGAGACGGTACTCGTTATCGCCGATCTTCAGCTCCAGCGTGTCGCCGATCCGAAACGCGCCTGACAGAGACACCGGGATCACGACCTGATTGCCGTGCATCTTTCCGGTCGGGCATGAGATCTTCTGCATCCTGCGCTCTTCCTCGTAGGATGCGATGTGGAACGAGTACTCGGTCCATGTCTTCTCGCCCTTACGCCTGTATTTTGCGTATGTGTTCAGGTATTTGGTCGACTCATATCCGGTAACATCGTCGTTTCCCTTGACGATCTCGGCAATCTTTGCCTCGGCCCGATCTTCCGCCGATATCATGATGAGTATGTCGGACGCGTTTATCTGTTTCATGTTCGTGTCAACGACGCGCCCCGTACCGATCATAAAGGAGGCACTGATGAAGATCAGTGCCGTTGCGACAAGAGTCAGGATAAAGAATGTTATCATGTCGCCCTTCTGCTTCTTTATGTTGTTTTTCGCCATGAATAAGTAACGGTACATCTTACCACCCCATATCCTGGAGGAAGGATTTCAGCTTCGCGTGGCGCTTTTTTGCCTCTTCAATATCGGGATTGCTCTCGTCTTTGTAATTCCCGAGGTAAGGCCCCAGCTCAACTTCGTCCGAGATGACACCGTCGGCAAGATAGATGATGCGGTTGCCGCGCTCGGCCGCCGCAAGTGTATGTGTGACCATGACTATGCTCTGTCCTTCTTTGTTAAGATCGGACAGTATATTAAGAACGTTCTCCGTGTTCTGCGAGTTCAGCGCACCTGTCGGCTCATCGGCAAAGAGCACCTCCGGGCTGTTTATGACGCCGCGTACGACCGCAACTCTCTGCTGCATACCGCCCGACATCTGCGTCGGGAACTTGTCCCAGTCGCCGTCCTCTATCTCAACGCGCTTTAAAAGCTCCTTCGCCTTCTTTGCAAGCTCTTTTCTGCTGTTGTGTTTTAAAAGCCCGACGACCATGACATTGTCGAGCGCGCTCATGCTGTCGTTAAGGTAATTCTGCTGAAAAACGAACCCGACGTGATCGCGTCTGAATCTTGCCAGCTGATCGTTGTTAAAGCCCGTGATCCTCGTCGTTTCATCGTCGCCCGTCTCGTACGTGATCGCTCCCATGCTCGGCGTGTCCATGCCGGAGAGCGCATAAAGAAGCGTACTCTTTCCCGATCCTGAGTTTCCCATTATTACCGTAAAATCACCCCGGTAGATTTCCAGGTCAAGATTTTTCAGCACCTGCTGCTCCACGTTTCCCGTCGTAAATGATTTGCACAGGTCCTGCGTGTGGATTATGCGTTTCTTCATCTACTGCACCTTGACCTTCTGTCCGTCCGTAAGTTCCGCCATCTCATCCCAGCCTACGATCTCGCCGGCCTGAAGGCCTTTTTTGATCTCCGCCATATCGTCGTTTCTCTCACCGATCTCGACCTCTCTCTTCTCTGCCCTGCCGTCGTTTATCACGAACACGTAGTCGCCTTCATCATCGGAACATACAGCATCCGTCGGAACGAGCAGCGCATATGCGAGCATCGCGGTCTGGATATGGGTTTTTGTTTCTATACCGAGGATTATCGAATCATCCGGCTCATCTATCTCAAGTTCAACCCTGATACCGGGCGTTGAAGCATCCTCACTTGTCTTCTTCTCTATCCTAGACACATGACATGCATAGTCTTTGTTCTTGATATGCGCGTTTGCGATCTGACCCTCTTCTATGTTGATGATGTCGTATTTATTTACGTAGCACACAACCGCGATGTCATCGAGCGACTGTATCTGAATAAGCTCCGCTCCGGCCGTTACAAGGCTTCCCTGCGAAACAGAGAGTTTTGTAACGACTCCGTCAAACTCTGCCGTAAAGCCTTCCATTGCCTTCTCGTAATCCTTGAGTTTGGATTCGTTCATAAGGTCATCGGCTGCCTTGACGGCCTCTATCTGATCCTTCGCACCCTGTGTCTGAAGGTTTAACTGCGTTGCTGCTTTCTGGCTCTCCATGACCGACTTCTGTTCCTTATATGAAGCCATCAGATAGTTAAGGTAATTGAGTTCTTCCTGCTTCTTGATTATCTCCGGATCGTACTGCTGCTCGTATGAGTTTCTGGAGACTTCACTCTGCAGGCGCTCCCTTGATTTCTCGATACTTCTTATCTCATCCTCATCATCATCGTCTATCCCGACAACAGTGTTTGCAAGATCCGCCTGAAGCTGCGCGCCTTTTGCACCGAGCTCGGATTTTCTGTCATCAAGCGCCTTCTGAGTCATTACGATAACGGCTTCCGTTGTCGTTATCATCTGATCGAGCTCGGCGATAGACCTCTTTGCCTCACCGTACAGTCCCGCAACACGTCCGCCTGCCTGCTTTGAATCGTCGTATCCGCCCTGGTCGGCAACAACGTCAAGCTCCGTCAGCGTTCTGGCCAGTTCCAGATCCTCGGTGTCATATGTGATGAGCAGATCGCCTTTTTTGACAAAATCGCCTTCCTTGACGTTAACCGCTCCGATCTGGCCGCCTATCTCGGCATAGTATGTTTTCTCGGAAAGGCTCTCAACCTTGCCGTTCAGCTCCAGTTCGCATTCAAGCTGTCCCGTTGCCGCCTCTGCCGTTTTGATCGCCGTTCCCGCCGAAGCCGTGACCGATACTCCACCGACCGCGGCCGCTACCGCCAAACATGTTCCGATCATCAGTTTTTTGTGTTTCATTAGACTCATTGCTCTCACCTTTCATGGAAAATCGGGTCTGTACTGTCTTATGTCCTGTCTCGTGCAATACTATACGCCATATAATATGATATGTCAATACATATTATTTAAAAAATAAAAATACCCGGTCAACCGACCGGGTATAATGTACTACTTCATCTTTAATTTGACTTTTAAAGAAAATTAAGAATCATTAAAAAATGATTAAAGACGATTTTACTGAGTCATCGTAACGATGATCTTGCCGTCCTTGACTGCTGCAAGCGACAGGAAGCTTACCTTAAATACAGTGAAAATAATACCCCAAAACTCTATCATGTCCTACTGCATTTGACACTTCAGAGCATCCATTTTGCAGCCTCATCCGAAAGCTTTGAAGCCGTCTTTGAAAGCTCGCGCGCCTTCGTATCCACATCCGAAGCGCATTCTTTTGCCCTTGAGATGCTGTCGGCAGTTTCCTGAGTTGAGGTCGCATTCGCCTCAGCGATGGAAGCCAGGCCGTTAACCGCCTCAAATACGGACTCTTTGGAAGAATCTATCCTGTCGGTCGCATCACCTACATCGGCAATACCGCGTATGCTCTCATCAAGGCCTCCCCTTGCGGTGGAGAATTCCTCGATCGCATCGTTAAGGTATTCCGTCTGCTGCTTTGTCATTTCTTTTGCCTGCTTGATCTTGGATACCGAACGCTCCGAATTGTTCAGCAGCTCTTCTATAATATTCTGTATCTCTTTTGCTGCCTCGTTTGACTTCTCGGAAAGATCCGATATCTCCGTTGCAACGACCGCAAATCCTCTTCCGGCTTCTCCTGCTCTTGCAGCCTCGATCGAAGCGTTGAGCGACAGCAGGTTGGTCTGTCCCGCAATACCCGTGATCAGATTGGCTGCTTCTTTGATCTTATCCGCCGACTCACTCGTTCCTGAAATGGCATTTGCTATCTCGTCGGTCACCTGTGTTACTTCAATGTTCGACTCCTGAAGTTTCTTGAGGCTGTCGCTTGCCGAGTATGCCGAATCCTTAACTCCTCCGGATACGCCCCTGATACCGTCAAGTTTTGTCTTGGATTCTGTGATGAGTTCACTCATGATCTTGACAGACTCACTGGCTTCGGTAGTGCTTTCTGCCTGGTTGGCGGCATTCTGTGCTATGTCACGGCATGCCGTATCGATCGAATCCATGATGTCTATCGTCTTTGTCGTGTTGGATGTAAGGTCATTGACCATGTTCTCGAGGGTATATGCCGAATCCGACAGACTCGTCACAACACCGGTAAGACTTTCTTTAAGGTTACTTACCGCCTTTGCGATCTGACCGATCTCGTTCGTGTTCTTGCACAGTCTCTCGGTCTCGGCCTCGTCAACGCGAAGATCAAAATGTCCCATCTGATCGACTATTCCGGTGACGGATCTGAGCGGTCCGATCAGTTTTGCTATGCAAATGAATCCGAATACGGCACCGAACAGGATACCGATAAGCGATCCTATGAGCAACTTTGTACGAAGACTTGAGGATTCCGCATTCACAGTCTTCGCATCCGTCTGAAGCACGATCTTGAAACCGTTCCTGAGAAGATCATAAACAAAAACGTCGCTTCCTTCCGTAACGAAACCGGAATCTCCCGAAAGAGCCGTTTTAAACTCCGTCCCGTCAGGCATTGATGCATGATTCAGAGTCGTATTTTCGGCAGTCAGCAGGAATCCCTTTTCCGAACCGGAATTAAGCTGGTTTGTAATGTTATTGATATTCTCAAGTGAGATATCCATTCCTACGATACCTACGCTGTTTCCGTTATAAAACAGCGGAATAACATAGGAGATCATGTAAACATCTATATTTGAATTGTAATAAGGGCTCATCCAGATCGGTTTTCCGTAATTGACCGGTCCGTAGTACCAGCTTACAGCAGTATCGTTTTTATCAAACTCCGTAAAATCGGTAGGCGTCAGCTGATCGTAATCCCCGGAATCATTTACCTGGGCAAAGATTCCCGATGTGGGATATGCAAAATCGGGATTGTATCTGACATAATATGTTATCGCTCCCGTAGTGTTCTTTGCACAGTCGATCGCCGTCTGTCTGATGCTCTCGGTCAGTCTGTCCGCGCCTGCATCCCCTGACGTAAAATCGTCCCAGTCAAGGTTGTCCATAACCGCATCGGCAAGTATCCCAACGCTGGTCTCGACCATCCTCATCTCGCTGTTCAACTCATCCGCCGTAACGAGTGTCTTATTCTTAAGACTCTGCTCGGACTTCTCGCGAACAAGCTTGTTACTGCTGACTGATGCGATGATACCGATAATGGCTGCGATCACAACAACGTTAATGAGTGTAATGATCAGCAGCTGGGTTCTGAGTGATTTTCCTTTGGTTTTTTCCATTCTGAAGCACCTCTCTTCGGATAATCTTATAAATGGTATTATACTACACAATGGTGCTTATGTGACAAAAACTGTTATTTTTTCCTGACAACGACTTTGTTTTTATGAAAGGACTGCGAACTGAGGATGCCCGTCAGAAAAGCCCGGTAAAGAAAAGAACCCGCAGATATCTGCGAGTTCTTTTCTTTTGTACCAGGGGATGAGAGAATCGAACTCCCACCAAAGGTTTTGGAGACCCCTATCATACCATTTGACCAATCCCCTGTGCGCCGATAAAAGCGACTGGACGGCATAAAAGCCGCCCAATCTTTATATCACACACATACACCAACTGTCAAGTTAGGTTCAGAATCTCAAAAGCGACAGCTTGCTGTTTTCCTCTTCCTGCTGACGTCTCTTCTGCATCATCAGCTGATACTGATTGAGCGTCTCCTGTTTCTTCTTCTCGCTTATGGCCTTCGCCATATCAAGATCCTCAAGCCTCGATCTTGATGAAAGAGTATTCTCAGCCGCGTAATCATTATATCTGA
>JAEEGL010407512.1_pt1 | contig 11271 bp, 9 predicted proteins | sample 9134231 | NCBI WGS metagenome assembly JAEEGL01 (sample SAMN16246548, study PRJNA631951) | gut metagenome | biome: gut microbiome; feature: rumen; material: fiber-attached | host: Bos | place: Iran: Karaj | collected 2018-10
AACGGAATGCGTTCTATGCCCGTTACTGCGACGACATGGTGATCGCGTCCGTCGATGAGGGCATCTGCCGTCGCGCCATGGATGCGTATCTCGGCGCGCTGGACGCGCTGGATCTTCCTCCGCATCCCATGACGGAATTCGCCTATGGCCTTGAATACTTCGAGGCGAAGAGCAAGGGACCGTTCCGTTGGGACTGGGCGAAGGCCGGCGATCGGAACGTAGCGCCGTGGGTTTCCTTTCTCGGCAACCAGGTCAGGTGCGACGGCGAGGTGCGCGTGCGCGGGGACACCGTGGCGAAGCATGTGCTGAAGCTGAAGAAAGAGACGGGCGAGACGATCAACCGTCTCGCGAACGAGGGCATGCCTCTTCGCGCAGGAATGAATCCACGGAAGTTCTACACGGCGTTCATGCGCCGGATCGTCGCGAAGGGCGTGGGGTACATGAGGTCGGGGACGATCCCGAACGACGGTCTCTGCTGGGCGGCGGCGTTTCCGAACATGACGAAGAGCGCGGCCTGTGCGCGGCAGATGAGGATGCTGGATCGCATGCGGGGGCGTTGCCTCGGGGCGCTGAGGCGGGTGTTGGGCCTGAAGGGAGCGGTCGTGCGTTTCGCCGGGCGTCCGTACAGCTATTTCGGCTACTTGATGAAGATGATGCGCCCGGCACGCGGCCCGAGAAGGACGCCTATGGTCGTGCGCCTGCCGTATTCGGAGGTGTGAAGAAGATGTGCGGGCCATTGTCTTCACGCGGGAGACATTTGCCGGGCGGTGCGTTGAAACAGGTACGAGTGTAGTATCATATCCACCGCCAAGGCGACAGGTTTCTGTCCGCGGTTGGATGGAGTCGTATGGCAAGATGAACAGAAAGGTTATTAATGAGAGAGTTATGGGTTACGGTAGGGGCAATGGTCCTGGGATACTTGATGTATCTCGGGTTGAGGTCTATGTTCAAGAAGTGAAAGGAGTCTGGAGATGGAACGTTGGCTTGCCTATACGATTGCGTTTGCAATCATAGCGTTGATCGGGATCATCGCATCTGTTTTCCGCAAGAAATGAGTTCGCGTGGCGGCGTCGGTGAAGGACGTGATCGTGGTCGTGCCGTTCCCCGGCGTCGCCTTCCAGTGAGGAGTTTGAAATGTTGGATTCGTATGAGGATGATTTCGAAGAAGAGGATATTCCTGATGAAGAGGTGGACAGTCCTGATAGGTCACGAAGAGAATTCCAGCAGGCGAAGCTGGATTTCGAGACGTCGGGCAGGGACAAATACGATTCCATGCTGGACGAAGTCCGGCGCTCGCCGTCCTCAAACGGCATGGTCTTGCCTACGCCAGAAGAGACTGCCTGGATGACGGAGGAGGAGCGACGGTGCGTGGAATGGTTTGACCGTCGCGAGTACGACACGTTCATGAAGCGCTCCGCCTGGTACGAGGGTGACGGGTGGATCATTCCCTATTGTCGCATGGTCTGCGAGGAGTTCAAGCGGGCGTCGCCGGAGCTGCTGGAGGATTACGCAAATGACTACATCAAGTGCTTTTGGTGGCCGGAAGATCTTGGTGGCAATATCTACGTTGGTGGCGAGATGTCGCGCAAAGACCGCTTCCTCCGCGTCGCCGACAAGGTTTTCGAGGCGGCAAGGGGCGGAAATGCGCGGGCGCAGAATGTCGTGGGGACGTTCTGCGAAAGCGGGCGGCCAGAGTACGTCGTACCAGTCGTAGAGAAGCAGCTGGGCATCAAGTTGTGCGATGGCCCTGCCGCGCGCGAGTGGTACAGGAAATCTGCCGAGGGCGGATGTCTCCAAGGGCAGCGGAACTACGCGAGAGTCCTGTTGAAGGGAATCGGCGGGGGATGGCGCACCATTGAAGAGTCGGGTAGCACCACGTGGCATCGGGACAGGATCCTTGCCGACAGGCAACTTGGCGTGGAATGGTACCGAAAGGTCGCGGATCGCGGTGACGGCAGGACGCAATACTGCTTGGCGTGCCTGTACGCGGACAACAGGACACTTCCCCGTGACGTGGCAAAGTGTGCGGAATGGATGCGGCGAGCAGCCGCGAGCGGATGGAAGCAGGCCGTCGACATCATAGAGACTGCCGGCGGCGATATGTCCGATGAACGTATCTGCGTCGAACTTCTGATTGCTTGGGCGAAAGAGGGGATCCGGAGATCGCAACAGGGTGACGTGCATGATGTCGCTTACTGCATCGGCAACATCCCTCCGGCGGAACGGCGCGATCCGGCGAAGGAACGTGACAAGGAATGGCTTTTGAAGGACAAGCCGGAAGGAACCGTTGTGCCGCCGGCGAGCAGTCGCGAGACGGTGCGAACGCCCAATCTTACGAGCGCCAATCCGTCGTTCGCGGCACAGCTGATCATATACGTCCGTGACAGGTTCGGCGGCGACGCACCGCTTGTCTATCGTGCCGCGCAGGTCAGCCGCAAGACGTATTCGTCCATTGTGAGCAATGAGCTGCGTCCGGTCTCGAAGCGGACGGCCATGGCCTTTGCGCTTGCGCTGAAGCTCTCATGGATCGAATCATTCCGGCTTCTGAAGGCTGCGGGATTCTCGTTTTCCGACTTCCTCCTGGAGGACATGATTGTTCGCGCCTGCATCATTTCCGGCATTTATGACGTGCAGAGGGTAAACGAGATCCTGAAAGCCCATGGCGCCGAACCGTTGGGCTGCTAACGGCGGCTCGTTCGCCAGATGTGAAAGCGTGAAATGGAATGATCGGCGCGATCGTCGGCGACAGCGAGATATCGTTCTGATGTAGGAGAATCGATGAACAGAAAAATGGTCATGTTGGTTTTGTGTGCCGTTGCGCTGGCCGTAGTTGTGGGGTGCGCGCCAGACGGCGGCAGGGGATCCGCCGCGCCGCTTTCGGGAGAGAGGCTGGCGATGCTCGGGACGTCGTATCAGGCGGGGCCGAAGGACGCCAGCCACCTCTATGAATCCGGCGAACTTGCCCTTTTTGTGGGCGAAACGGAGGCGGACGCCGCCTTTAACGTTGACAAGCAGGACTATCGCCGCAATTCACTTTTCTTGCGGCGGCGCACGAAAGAAGGAAGGGATGAGTGGCGACTGTTGCTGACTTCCCGCGGCGACTGGAAGGACGCCGACGGCATGGACAAATGGAGCAAAGGCTGTGCGGATGATATCCGTGAAAATTTTTACGTTTGGAGAGCCAGCTTGTCAAAGGACAGACGTTATATTTGGCTTGTCTGCGAGCGACATCTCTGCTCGTACGACGTTGTGTGCCGCTTCGACATAGGCGAAAACACTTTGTGCGTGCTGACTGACGGCGACTCGGCGGACGAGGAACCTGACGGCACGATCTGGGTGCTGAACAAGAAGATCTACCTCTATGATAAAAACGGAGAACCGGACGGCGCGGCCTGGGTTGAGGAATGGATTACCCCCAACGGCGAGGTCGTCAGGACAGGCGAGCCGAAGAGGCAAGAAGATGTGCTGGATTACGATGAGGCAGTCCGTAAGAAGAATTCTAAATGAAGTGACTAACCACGCAACCTCGGCATTCTCTTTGAGAATCGCGGCCAAATGGACAAAGCGAAGGTAGCGGAGAAATGAAGAAGAAAATGACGTTGGCGGACTGGATATTGGTTTCGATACTGGTTATGTTGGCCGTTCTGGTTCTCGCTATTATAGTAATCGCATCGCCTGTGCTGGGTATTTCCGTTCCCATCGCGGGGGTGGTAATTGCGTTCAGGCGGCGTCTGGGACGGTTGAAGGTCGGTTTGATCCTGCTGGTGCTGGGGATTGCGCTTGCGGTTGCGGCTTTGACAAGTTCCGAGGAGTGGGAAAGAGCGGAAGACAACGAATACCGTGCGTGGGTTGCCGACCGTCGGCGCAGCCCGTGCGGACCACGGGAGGCTATGTTGCTCCTCGCTGCTCTCTTTCTGGCTGGCGGCGGCGGGATGTCGGTTGCCGGGAAGTTCGCAAAGCGAAAAGAATAGACAACGAAGGGACGGGGCATGATCGCCGCCAAGATGGCGGCTGTCCTAGTCAGGAAGCCGTCGGGATGTTCTAATTTGCGCGAGACAATTTTGAGACAAATTTGAGACATTTTTGAGACAATTCGGTTCGGGGAAACTGGTATCCTCTTTCCTGCTTGCGGAAAACAGGCAGAAAAGAAGGATACAGAACATGAAGAAAAGCACAGTATCGGCACAGAAAATTCCCGCGCCCGCCATGGCGCGGAACGAGATCGTCGTCTACCAGCCCGACGAGACCACACGTCTTGATGTTCGGCTGGAGGAGGATACGGTCTGGCTTACGCAAGGCCAGATGACAGATCTGTTTGAACGAGACAGAACTGTAATCACGCGCCACATTAACAATGTCTTTGCGGAAGGGGAACTGGATGAGAAAAGCAATGTGCATTTTTTGCACATTCCTTTTTCTGACAAGCCAGTAAAGGCGTATAGCCTGAATGTAATTATTTCCATCGGATATCGCGTCAAGTCACTTAGGGGCACGCAATTCCGTATCTGGGCGACAAATGTTCTTCGTGAATACCTTCTTCGCGGTTATGCGTTTAACCAGCGTCTGAACCAGCTGGAGGACAAGGTCGACCGGCGCATGGCCAAGACCGAGGCCGATGTGGTGGAACTGAAGGACAAGGTCGATTTCTTTGTCCAGACCTCCATGCCGCCGGTGCGGGGCGTGTTCTACAACGACCAGGTATTTGACGCGAGCGTGTTCGCGGCGCGGCACATCCTCTCCGCGAAGAAGTCGATCTTCCTCATCGACAGCTGGGTGGACGTGGTGACGCTGGAGCTCCTGGCGAAGAAGGCGAAGGGCGTGACTGTGGAGATAGTCACGTCGCGGCGGGGAAACAAGATATCGACTAGCGACATCGCGAAGTTCAACGCGCAGCACGGCGGACTCACGATCCGCACGAGCAAGAACTTCCATGACCGCTTCTTGATCATCGACGATACGACGCTCTTCCTCGTGGGCGCGTCTCTGAAGGACTTAGGTAGCAAGTGCTTCGCTTTCGCGAAACTCGATGCCTCTTCGATCCCGCTCCTGAAGGCTAGGGTGTGAGAAATGCCGAAGCGCTGAAGTGGCACCACAAGGTCTCCACCCAATGATGCAGGTCTGTGGACGATATGATAAACTTGCTGACAAAGAAGAAATAGGCCCGCCATGCGGGCACGAGGGACACGCGACCCTACTGGCGGCGCGTCCTGAAACAATCGGCGTTAAAGGGCTGTCTGACGGCGCGGCACAACCTTGGCATTCTCTTTGAGAATCGCGGTGAGACGGAGAAAGCGAGTGGCACGATAGATCTATATGGTATATAATATCTGCGACAGGAGAATTTATGGTCAAGAGTCTTCTTATAGCGGGGAAAGTTGCGCTGTGTGTCGTCGGGCTTCTTGCCGCGTACGCGCTGGTCGGTACGATCTTGTCGCTCATACCCGTCAACCGCCATGCGGAGGAGGGCGAGGACGTCGTCGTCTATCTGGAAAGGAACAATGTCCACACGGACATTATCGTGCCGACGCGGACGGATCGGATCGACTGGACGACCGTTGTGCCGCCCGGCGACACGTCCGCCAAGATGGCAAGGGCGTATCTTGCCTTTGGCTGGGGATCGCAGGACTTCTACCTGAATGTCCCGAGGTGGAAAGATCTGTTTTGTGGCGTCGCCCCGCTCATGGCCGCCCTCAAGGCGATTTCGGGAATGGGAGAGACGGCATTGCACACGACCTATCAGTACGAGCCTGTCGTCGGCACGGACTGTTTCCGCCTCCCGCTTTCTTCTGCGCAATACGACGCGCTTGTCGAATACATTCTTTCAAGCGGGAAGCGCGGTGAATCGGGTGCCTTCATCCGCATCGATCATGCGGGCTATGTTCAATCGGATGCCTTCTACGAGGGGAATGGGTGTTATAGTCCATTCTTTACTTGCAACACGTGGGCGAACTCGGCGCTCAAGGCCTGTGGGCGGAAATGTTGTCTCTGGACGGCATTCCAGCAGCCGATCTTCTGGAAATACCAGGATCGTTAGTTCTGGAACTCCGTGTACTGCACGAGCTTCTTCTGCAGACGCTCCAGCGCGCGGACGTAGCGGATGGACGCGGCCTTCGGCTCGATGCCGAGGACCTGTGCGCACTCGGCGTTGTCCATGTCCCAGTCGAGGTCGCTGGACGGTCCATGTTCATGGCTGGTCACTTCTCGAGCGCGAGTAGCAAGGGCTTATCGCTCGGCTGGAGCGTGACGGACATCACGTTGCCGTGGAACCTGAACGGCACCGCCGCGCCGTCCGCCTTGACGGCGGAGGGCTTCCGCACGCGCGAGAAGAACACCTTGTACGGAGCCTTCGGCCATCCGGTGATCTCCACGCGCGCAAGCTCGCCCGCCTGCGGCTCTTTCGCTCTCGCGCGGCCCGGCACATGGACGAGCGTCTTGCCGTGCGCGCGGATGACACGGTAGTACGGCAGGCCGATGAAGTTACTCACGTTCTCCTGCACGGTGCCCGGGTTGATCGGCGGGGCATTGCGTATCTGCGTGACGAGCTGGAAGGAGTCCGGCAGCAGCCCCACCTTCTCACCGTCGCTCGGCAGGTAGCTCTGGTCCACGCCGCTCGCCGTGATGCCTTTCGCGAGATGCCGCCAGAGGGCTGCCAGCTCGGCGTCCGTCTCGATATCCGCCAAATCGGCGAGAGCGGCGGCATAGACGAGCCCGCACCATTGGACGGGCAGGCCGATCCAGTTGGGGGCCGCCCAGTTCGTCGCGCCCATGACGCCGATCGTGGCGTAGCGTCCAATCGGGTTCGGCGCGTCCGTGGGCGGATCGACGAAGTAGATCATCGTCATGCCGGTGAGTGCCCAGTAGCGCGCCCGCTCCAGGTAGCGCGGATTGCCCGAAAGCAGGTAGCCCCTCACGTAGCAGTTGACGATGTTGCCTGACGCGAGGATATCCGGCGTGTGGAGCGGCATCTCCCACGGCTGTGCGCCGCGCGGCACGTCGTTGCCGTAGATCTCGGTGAACTTGTCGAGGACGGCCAGCGTCTCTGCGATCAGCCCCTCGTCGCCCGTCCAGAGCGCGCAGCCGAGCATGCCGCTCGCCAACATGGCCGTGTAGCCGTTGCAGTGGTCGGCGCCGAGCGTCTCGCCGTAGTCGGGTTTCTTGTCATTCGGCTTGCGCCAGATGCGCTTGCCGCTCGCGAGCTGGCGCGCGATGCCCTTCGCGGTGCCACCCGCCGAGATGGCGTAGGCGATCGGGTCGCCGAACACGAGCGGCGCGGCCGGACGGCGCACGTGCGACACGCCGCTGCCCACACCCTTCCGCTCGGCGGATTTTTCGGGCAAGGCCGCAATCATCTCGTTCGCTGCGGCAGTCAGGCGCGCCGCCTTGTCGGCGTCCGGCGTGGCGGACGCGAGCCAGAGCATGAGCGCCGGCACGTCCGAGACGCGGCCCGCATGCCACCGCTCGCCAAGGGCGTGGCGGCAGCCGCTCGCCCCCTCGCGGATGCCGGATTCGAGCCAGCCGCGCGCGAGCACGTCGCAGCTCTTGGCCGCCTCGAGCGCAGGCGTGGGCGACAGCTTCGCGAGCGGGTAGCGCGCCTTCAGCGCGTCCGTCACGTCTCCGCCTGCGCCCGTCGAGAGCGTGGTCTCAACCGCGCCGGAGGTGAACGGCACGGAGGCGAAGAGCCGCGTGTCGCTCTCGCGCCGCGCCGCGCCGACGCCGGGCGCCCAGAGCGCGAAGAGGTGTCCGCCGGACTTGAACTGCCGGTCGGGCGTGTCGAAGACGGGCGCGAACGGCCATTCGGCGCAGTTGGGATTCGACCACTCGAGCGCGAACCAGCTGGAGGCGTCGGTGAGCGCCATCATCGGGTAGCAGAACTTGTGCGCGGCGGGGATGAGGCGGTTCGCCTGCGGTCCGCGCACTTCTTTCTCGTTGGACGACGGCTCGTCGGCGAGGTACTCGATGCCGGGCAGGAGCGCCTGCGTCTTGTGTCCGTTCGAGGCGCGGTCGACGAAGAGTGTCATGTAGGGAATGTGGTACACCTGCGCGGGACGATCCGCCGCGACGGCGGTGCGCACGTTCAGGGTCGAGCCGGCGGCGGCGAACGTGCGCGACCACGTCCACGTGCGTCCGGAGGCGTCCTTTACCGTGGCACATGCCTCGATCCGCGAGCCGACCGACTGAATCTTGGTCGTGCCCTTCGACCAGTCGAGCGTCTCGGGCTTGCCCTGCGCGTCCTTGATGACGAACGGCTCGTTCGGGTAGCCCTCCGCCCACGTCTTGCCGTTGGACAGGAAGGCAAACGCGCCCATGCGCGCGCGGTCGTGGCGCAGTTCCCAGCCGTCGCCCTTCAGGACGAGCGGATCGGCGGCGAACGCGATTGGCGGCGGCGCGGAGAACTGGGGCGTCCATTCGGCCGTCACGTACGAGGCGCGCAGGCGACGGTACTCGACGGTGGTGAACGTGGCGCTCTTGCCGGGCGGATCGATGCGCAGGGCCAGCGCTTCGGGACCGATGAACCCGACGGGCAGCTCGGCGGCGAACGTGGAGCACGGCGCGGGTCCGACGGGCATGAGGCGCGTCGACTCCAGCTCGTTGAAGTGGCCTTTCTGCGGATGCCAGAAGATCTGGAACGAGTGCGGATTGGCGATGGGGCCCGTCTCCAGCTCGATGCGGAGGTAAGCGGCGCCGGGCGGGGGCGGCGGCATCGCGTAGGTGGCGTGCGCGACGCACCAGGGATCCCCGTCCGTCACGTCGAACGCGTAGCCGGTGGCGGTCTGCCGGGCGTTCGCCACGTGGTTGTGCGCCCGCCAGGGATGTCCTGCGCGCGAGAAGTCGACCAGCTCCTTCGCAAGCGCGGCGGTTGTCGCGAGCGCGACGATGGCGAAAAACAGTTTCTTCATTCGATGCCTCCAGTTAGATGAGTGGTTCTGATTATAGCATAATTCCGGTGTCCTGCCCCTGTTACGCGCCGCAGGCGTGGCAGAAGAGGACGGCGCCTGCGCAGGCGTCGTAGAGGGCGTCGTGCCACGTGCGGCCGGGGCAGAGGGCGTCGACCCGCTCCGCGAGGCCGAACGTCGTGATCAGGTCGCCGAGCGCGTAGGAGGGGAGGCGCGGCCAGCGCGCGCGGACGAGCGCGAGCGTGTCGTTCCACGGACCGAACGGGGTGAGCGGCGCGCGCTTTTCGAGGATGGTGCGTTCGGTGGCGGCGTTGTGCGCCACGAGCGGATGTCCCACGAGGCGGTCGGCGAGGTCGGGCCAGATCTCCATGAACGACGGCGCGTCCGCGAGCGCGTCTCGCAGCTCCGCCCAACGGCCCGGCGCGCGCGGCGAGAAGGGGCGGTCCGCCGGGATGCGGAAGAACGTCTCCCAGCGCGACTCCGGCACGGGCCGTCCGTCCGTGACGGCGACAAGTCCCAGCTGCCACGGTTCGTTGGGCCAGCCGCGCACGGTTCCTGTCGTTTCGAAGTCGAGGGAAATGTAGGTCATGGGGTGAAGTCTCTTGCCAGGTAAGGCAAGGTCATTATACCATATCGCCGAACGGCGATGGGCGATTGAGGGAAGTCGCCAGTGCCCGTGGACAAGTGCGAGGAAAACTGGTAGACTGGGGACGTCTATTTCAACCAAGGGAAATGAAATGAAGCGTATCGTTCATCTTGAAACTGTCCTGCTTTCGGCGGGGCTGCTGCTTGCCGCCGGATGCGCAGGTCCGGCCTACAATGGCGTCGGAGCCGACATGGCGTCGCTCTGCCGCCTCTCGGACGCGCAGTCGCGCTCCATCAGCCCCGAGAACTTCACGGGCGCGCGCAGCGGCGGCGCGCTGGCCGATCCCGCGAAGGACGCGGGCAAGCGCAACGTGGCGAACGCCGCGAAGCAGGCCAAGGAGCTCGGGAAGGGATGGAAGGTCAACCCGTTCGTCATCATCAACCCCGGCGAGACGCTCACGCTCGCGGACATCGAGGGGCCGGGCGCGATCCAGCAGATCTGGATGACGCCCACCGGCAACTGGCGGCTCTCGATCATCCGGATGTACTGGGACGACGAGAAGGAGCCGTCCGTGGAGTGTCCCGTGGGCGACTTCTTCGCGAGCGCGTACAACAAGTACGCCCAGCTCTCGTCGCTCGCCGTGTGCATGAACCCCGGCAGCGCGTTCAACTGCTACTGGCAGATGCCGTTCCGCCGCCGCGCGCGGATCACCATGGAGAACCTGGACGGCAAGGCGATGCGCCTCTACTACCAGATCAACTACGCGCTGACGGCCATCCCCTCGGACGCGGCCTACCTGCACGCGCAGTTCCGCCGTTCCAACCCCACTCAGGGCTCGGTGCACACGCTCGTGGACGGCATCTCCGGCAAGGGGCAGTACGTCGGCACCTACATCGCGTGGCGCGTGCACGACACCGGCTGGTGGGGCGAGGGAGAGATCAAGTTCCACCTCGACGGCGAGACCGACCCCACGATCTGCGGCACGGGCACCGAGGACTACTTCTGCGGATCGTACAACTTCGAGATCGGCGGGCGCGCGAAGTACCGCGAGTTCACCACGCCCTACGCGGGCCTCCACCAGGTCATCAAGCCGCAAGACCCGGCCGGCGTCACGTCGTTCGGGCTCTACCGCTGGCATGTCGCCGACCCCATCCGCTTCGACAAGGGCCTGCGCGTCACGATCCAGGACCTCGGCTGGAAGCATGGCGGAACGTACAACGCGCAGAAGTCGGACATCGCCTCGACCGCGTTCTGGTACCAGACCGAGCCGCACGCGCCGTTCCCCGCCCTGCCCGGCAAGGACGCGCTGCTCAACAAGTGAGATTCGCGAAAAGGAGTTGCCGCCATGTCGGAGAAGAATGTCCAGCAGATCGTCGAGCTCGCCAGCGCGTTCTACGGGAGCGCCACGCTGTTCGCGGCCCTTGACCTGGGCGTGTTCGCGGCGATCGCCGCGGCGGGCGAGCCCGTCGCGCTCGAGCCGCTCGCGGAAAAGCTGAACGCCTCGCCGCGCGGGTTGCGTCTGCTCCTCGACGCCTGCGTGGCGACGGGCATCCTCGCCAAGTCGGCGGACGGTCTCTATTCCAACACGCAGGCCGGACGGCTCGCGCTCGTGCCGGGCGGCCCCGCCGACCTCTCGAAGGCCATCCGCTACAACCAGGATGTCTATCCCGCCTGGGGGCGCCTCGCGCAGCTCGCCCGGACGGGCGCGCCCGTGGAGCCGCCGCAGCTCCATCTGGGAGACGACCCGGAGCGGACGCGCCGCTTCGCGCTCTCCATGCGCGGGCGCGCCCT
>JAEEGL010809116.1_pt1 | contig 11271 bp, 8 predicted proteins | sample 9134231 | NCBI WGS metagenome assembly JAEEGL01 (sample SAMN16246548, study PRJNA631951) | gut metagenome | biome: gut microbiome; feature: rumen; material: fiber-attached | host: Bos | place: Iran: Karaj | collected 2018-10
AATGTTGTAATCATCAAATTGATCTAAATTAGTTATTATTTCATTTTCACTTACTAATATATCATTTACTTTATTAATTCCATTATTTTTAACATAAATACTATCTTTAGAAATAATCTTTTTACTTTTACTCTTATTATAATTAAACGACATAAATATAATACCAGATACAAAAGATATTAAGAAAGAAATAATAAAGAATATAAAATACTTATTTGATTCTTTAACAGTAGTTACTTTAGGTTCATTATAAAATGATAAATCCTTAGTATAATAACTGCTCATAGTATAAATAATATCTTTAAATCCTTCATAATACTCATTAGAATTAAAATACTTATAAGAATAAGATTTAATACTATTGATAGCTTTTAAATCAAATATAGATGAAGAATTACCAAAACTATAAATGCTTAACATATCATTCTTTGTTCTTAAATCAATAAGTATTAATACTCCATCTTTTTTAAAGTCATTATACTTATAAAAGTTATTAGCATAAGAATAAGCACAACTATTACTTTCTTCATAAATACAATTATTATTTTCTTCGATAGTAACAACTACTAAATCACCTTTATAAGCTTCAATATATGAGTTAATACTTGAATATAAACTTTCTTCTTCACTATCAGTTAGAATATCAGCAAAATCATATACTTTATGTTGCACATCAACACAAGGTGTATTCATAACATCTTCAGTATTAACTGAATTAATATCAATAGATTTATCAATCTTTAAATCTTCATACGTTCTTTCACAATAAGTTATTTCTTTAGCGAGTACAAAAGAAGGAATAAAAAAAATTAAAAGCAATAATAATTTCTTCATAATACCTCCTTATAGATTTAGCAATAAAATAAATATTGCATTAAACATAATAATCATAAATGTAATAGTATAAATGACCATTTTTATATTTGATAAAGGAATATCAAAATCATTCTTACCATCATCACCATTCATTGAATAATAATATTTAGAATCATTATAATTAATTTCTAAATAATAAATTGGATAATAAACCAAATGACAATTAATTAATTCAAATTTAGTATTATTAGAATCAATTACAGATATCTTATGTTCACTCTTATTAATTACTAAATCATTAATAATATGTTTAACTTTTAAAGAAACTAAATTTAATGATTTATTAATATCTATATTCTTTTCAAGTAATAAATCATTACTAAAAGTGTCTTGATTATAATTTATTAAATTATCTTTATTAAAAGGTTCAATACCATTTAATATATTCATATCAAATTCACTATTTGCACATATAGGTAGTTTAATAAAATCACATTTAGAATTAATTGTAGTCTTATATTTTTTTACATATATATGTTTATCATCTTCGATAGCTTTTGCATTAATATCAGTACATTTAAGTATCGTATCCCCATCCCCCCTAATATCAAATAAAAAGAAAGGAACATATACTTTTTTAATATTTTCTTTTTTTATTTTTTTAAATACACTAGGAATAAAAATTTTACCAAATGTATTATAATTTATTACATTTAAAAAATCATCTTCACTTTTATTAAAAGGAATTATTTTAGTAGGAACATCATAAAGAGCATAATCAAAACCATCGCCAATATTTAGAATACTATTTTTATTATAATTGTTTAATTCTTCTTCACTAAATTTAGAAGAACAATATTCACATTCATAATTACCATCTTTAAATAAAAGATTAGCATCGCAATTAGGACATTTTTTATCATTCATAGCACATACCTCCTACTATAAATATTATATAAAAAATTCAACATAATATCTATTTAAAACAAGAAAAAAATAGAGATAAACTCTATTTTCTAAATATACTTTCTAAAACATTATAAATGTCTTTAACTGAATATGGTTTAGATATGTAATAACTATATCCAGAACTTAAATACTTCTCTTCAGCACCTTCGATAGCATCTGCAGTTATACATACAACAGGTATATTAAACTTCTTTGCATATTTAAGTACTTGATCATCAAATTCATTCTCTAAATATACATCAGTTACTATTAAATCATAACCGTTATCTCTCATTAATTGAAGAGCTTCTTCAGCACTTGTAACAGCATCAATTTTAAAATTAAATTTAGATAATGTTTTCTTTTCTACTTTTAAATTTAATTTATCATCATCTACAAGTAATACTCTTCGATTACCAAAGTTATAATTCATAGAACTTCTATTAGCAATTGAAATTGAAGGATTATCAACAATTGCTTGATCTATTTCAACTAAGAATTTAGAACCCTTCCCATATTCAGATTCAACAGTTATAGTACCCTTCATAGAATCAATTATTTTCTTTGTAATAACAAGTCCTAATCCAGTACCTTCGACTGTACTAATCTTATCCACATCTAATCTATCAAATTTATTAAATAACTTAGATGTATCTTTAATACCAATACCTGTGTCTTGAACTAATATCTTTATATGACTTACTTTATTAGTAAAATCATTTTCACATCCTACATTTAATTTAACCTCACCTTGATTAGTATATTTAAATGCATTTGTAAGTAAATTATTCATTATTTGTTTAATATATACTTTATCACCATATAAAACATTAGGAATACTATTATCAATATTCATAATAAAGTTAATAGGTTTGTTTTCAATTCTAATAGTAGTCATATCAACTAATGATTCAATTTCTTTCTTTAAATCATATTGGACATTATTTAAACTAATAAATTCACTTTCAATCTTATTTAAGTCTAAGATATTACCAACTAATTCTAGTAAAGTTTCAGATGCATATAAACAATCTTTTAACTCATCTTTAATATCATTATCAACATTAGATTCAATTAAATCATTTGAAGTAACTACGATAGTATTCAAACTGGTTCTAATTTCATGAGACATATTAGATAAGAATCTAGTTTTTTCTAAATTAAACTTATTAGCTTGATCCCTAATCTCTTTTAATTTTTCTACCCTTTTTGTATCATAATTTTCAATAATGAAATATATTAATATACATATCAATGTTACTTCACAACAAATAATTGTAATACCAGGAATAACTAATCTTGCAATGATACCACCTGCAAGTAATAAAAAATAGAAAATCAAACATAATACTTTTTGTTTTAAATAATAATTTCTATATCTAATACAAGAAATGAAATCAATAAAGAATAATATAATTCCATATGATATTGCTACTGTAACTGCAAGTCCATCTGCATAAACACCAAATCTATCACCAAAAGAGTTATTAGCAAAATGCATTGGTAAGAATAAATCTACAAGTATTACTAATAAACAAGAAATATCTAATATTCTTCTTAAAATGATTCCCTTTTTCTCATTAACTTTTAATTCATCATTATATAAGAAAATAATAAAGTCACTAATTTGTAACATAATTATTGGAATCGTAGATAAATACATTCTATTAACAATCATATTAAGAACACTTACTTGATCTCTATATGCGATTGTAAATGTAGCTATAATCTCAAGTATTAAACTAATCATAGTAACTGCTATCATTCTAAAGAAGAATACAGATTCATTTGTAGAGTTTTTTGATCTAATTATAAACGAACAGAATATTACTGTTAGGAATAATAAAGATATGAATTCCATAGTTATAGTAACTAACATTCTTTATCACCTCCCTTAGTAATTTCCAAAACATTTACAATGTCAGATTTAGTAAATGGTTTTACTATAAATCCAGAAAAACCTAAACCTTTATACTTTTCATTAGCATTAGATGCATCATCTGCAGTCAAAGCATATACAGGTATATTAAATCCATCAATCTCTTTTAATTTCTTAAATGTTTCTTCACCATTCATATTAGGCATCATAATATCTAAGAATATAAAATCATAAGTATTTTGTTTAACATATTCAATACAATCATAACCAGATGAAACTAAATCACATTCAATATTTAAACTACTAAATACATTACTAGCAATTTTTAAATTTAATGTTACATCATCTACAATTAAAGCTTTTTTACCAGCATAACTAATAGTATCAAAGTTTTCCATTTTAACACCAACAGTGTGTGGAATATTAAATAAAATATTATTTCTATTTTCTTCAGCTTCGTATTCAATAGTTCCACCAATCTTATTAGTTAAAATTGATGCAAGTCCTAAACCAAAGTCTGAATTTTGAACACAGTCAAAAATAGATACTGATAAATTATCTATATTGTGATATAAATCCACGATACCCTCTTCAATGTTTTCTACTTCAACAACTAATCCAGTACCAGTTGGAGTCTCTTCATCCCAGGAAATTTTAAGAGTTAAAGAACCACTCTTAACGTAATTTAAGGCATAAGTTAAAACATTATTAATAATAAGTCTAACTATTTCTTTTTCACCATAAATTAAATCAGGCACATCTGGATCAATATAAACAAAGAAGTTTATTCCATTTGGATCAATCTTCATCTTTTCAACAAATGGTAAAGTTTTTACCTCAGTTTTAATATTATAATTAATCTTATTAAAAGTAGTCTTTTCATTTTCAATTTTATTAATCATTAAGATATTACTAATAACTTCTTGTAACATATCCGAAGAATAAATAATATCATTTATTTCTCTTTTAACTGTATAATTCAAACTCTCTTTTTCATTTAAAGCACGTGATATATAAAGAATTGAATTAAGCGGAGTCTTTATTTCATGAGACATATTAGATAAAAAGTCAGACTTAAATCTAGCGCCTTTTTCAAGTGAGATTATCGCAGCACTAATATCTGATTGAAGTTTCTCTTCTCTTTTTTCTACACCAAAATAAGTAACTACTAAAGAAAAAGCAATTACTAATTCATATAACGAAAGATTAACTTTAAATTGGAAATAAATTGCGAGTATAATTAAAGCTAAAAATAAGAATGGCGAAAAAGCAGAAAAATAATCTATTTTTTTAATATTGATCAAAAAATTAATAATAACTACTGAATAAGCTGAAAATGCACCTACCATAGTAAATATTACTGAAGGTCCTGAAAACGCAAAACCACCATTTTTTATATTAATAGTTATTGGTAATGCAAATATTGCAATCATTGATAAAATATAAATACCAAAATATAATGCACTCTTTTTGTTTTTAGTTGGTAATAAATGTAATTCAAAGTTAAAAATATTTACACAATAATAAGAAGTTAAAAAGATAATAAATGAGAATAAATAAGCACAATAACCCTTAGCTAATAATACATTTTTTAATGAATACCAATTATTACTATCATAAAAGTTATTACCAACAATATTAATAACTAACCCCATAACGAAAATAAATAAGCATCCATTAAATAAATTAAATGATTTTAAGAAAGATTTATTATTATTGTAATAATCTCTAATCATTATCATTAAAAATACAACAAATGTATATATAAACAACAAAATCAAATAAGCATTCCTTATATCTAACATATTCTCACCTAATCTAAAATCATTATAACATGATAATAATTTAGAAAAAACAACATAAAAAAAGATTTATAAAAAATTATAAATCTTTAATTATTATTCAAATGTTTCTTCGTATAATTTTAACATGTCATCTCTAGTTGTAGTTCTAGGATTACCACCAGTACAAACATCATTAATAGCTTGATCAGCCATGATTGGAAGCATTTCTTTTTCTACTCCTAATTCAACTAATGTTTGTTTAATACCAATCTTAATTGAAAGTTCTTTAACTGCATCAACAACAGCATCAACTGCAGCTTCATCACTTAAACCATCCATAGATAGTCCCATTGCTCTACCCATATCTCTATAAGCATCTGGACAAACACTACCATTAAATTTTAATACATGTGGAAGCATAACAGCACAAGCATCACCATGAGCTACATGACAGTAACTTCCTAATGAATGAGCTAGTGAATGAACAATTCCTAAACCTGCATTAGAGAATCCCATACCAGCAATATATTGACCATATGCAACTTTTTCAATTGCATCTTCATCTTTATTATTAACTGCTTTTTCAAGATTCTTATAAATTAATGCAATTGCATTAATATGGAACATATCAGATGCTAAGAAAGAACCTTTAGTAATATATCCTTCCATTGCATGAGTTAATGCATCCATTCCAGTTGCAGCAGCAAGTGCTTTAGGCATAGTTTTCATTAAATCAGGATCAACTATTGCAACCACAGGTATATCATGTGGATCTACACATACCATTTTCTTTTTATTTTCTTCATCACTGATTACATAATTAATTGTAACTTCAGCAGCAGTTCCAGCAGTTGTTGGAAGTGCAATAATTGGCATACATTTATTTTTAGTTGAAGCAAGTCCATCTAAACTTCTAACATCTTCAAACTCTGGGTTAGTCATAATAATTGCGATAGCTTTAGTAGTATCGATGGCAGATCCTCCACCTACTACTACGAAAGAATCAACACCTTCAGCTTTAGCTAACTCTACTCCACCTTTTACATTTTCAATACTTGGATTTGGTTTAACATCTGAGTACAACTTATAAGCTATTCCATTTTCATCTAACAAATCAGTAATAGTTTTTGCAATACCAGCATCTACGATACCAGGATCACTAACAACTAAAACTTTTTTGAATCCTCTTCCTTTTATTTCATCAACTAAACTGTCTTTTGCACCATATCCAAAATAACAAGTTTCGTTTAATACCATTCTATTAGCCATGGTAATTCCTCCTATTCTCGATATTAATTATAGCATGATATAAACTTCAAATAAATACTGCTAAAATAATTATTGACTTAATAATTAATAATATGTTATTATATGTTTGTTCGTGAAGAAATGGCGATGTAGCTCAGCTGGCTAGAGCATCCGGTTCATACCCGGCAGGTCGAGAGTTCGAATCTCCCCGTCGCTACCATTTGATAATAAAAACTAACCTTTGGTTAGTTTTTTTATTTTATAAATATAAAAAGAAAATAATTAAATTATTTTCTTTTACTTTTTGTTATACTCAACTATTTTATATAAGCCTTATAATTCTCATTGAAATCTTTTATATTAATTCAATTTTAATTCCTAAAACACCATATTGTTCTTGTTTTTCTTTTGTATAGAATTGTTCTAATACATTAATTAATTCTTCTTTAGTCATTGATTTATCAGACAATACTGAAATATCAAAATCTTTAAACATGTCTTCAAAAGAATTGTATCTTAACAAGCCTACTACTTTAGCATCAAAAGATTCTTCTAATTCAGGTTCTTTCATGAATTTAATTGTATCCCCTAATTTAATAAGTTGTCTTTTTTCATCGTTAAGTCTAATTTCAATTCTTTTAGTGCCATTTAATATAAAATTAAAATATTCTGGTTGTAATTTCATTTTATGTTGCATATTATTTATTTTCTTTCATTCTTGCATTTTTCATATTCATAATTTATTTTATCTTACCTTACTCAAGACCTTTACACCTTCGACTATTTCTTGTTCTAATTCTTTGATTTCATCTATTGTGTAATAATCTTTAACTTCATAACCTTCAACATAGTTTGGTGCATCTTTTAAAGCTACTCCATAATTTTCTTCGTCATGTTCAACAAAATATTGAAAATTAATATCCACTCCTTCAAGATATTCTTTGTATGCTAGTAAATTTTCAGATTCTAGATCATAAATAACTGAAGAACCTTTACCAAGTATAAAACTTGATAAGTACTCTTCACAACTATAGTCATCTTTATCATATATAAAATAAACACCATCGCTTTTATATAATTTTGTTGCTTCACCATTCACAACTGCATATTTATAAAAGTAGTCTGATAGATTTATGTCTTCACTAAATGATTCCAATCTTTTATCTTCTACAAATCCTTCAGGTTTTTTATACTTTTCTACTTCATTAACTAATGCACCTGCACCAAAAGCTAATCCACCAATTATTGACCATCTTAATAGTCCGTCTAGAAATCTATTAATTGGTTTTCTTGAATCAACAACTTTTTCTGGTCTGGTATCAATTGATCCCATAATATTACCCCTCTTCTTTTAAAAAAATTATTGCATTTATACTAATATATAGATATTAAAAATGCAAGAAAAATTATATTAGTGATATTTTATTTAATATATTATATTGATATAATTATAATAAGGATGTGGTGAACGTGATATATTGCTATTCAATTGGTATTACAACATTTTTTTCACTAGTAACAATTATTTTATTCTTTTCTAAAAAAAGAATACTTAATGAACAAACTAAAATATTCACTAAACTACTTATCTATAACTTCTTTGGTTTAACTAATGAATTAGGTACAATGTTATATTTGTATTTCAAACCAAACTATAATATTCTTGTCGGAGAAATACTAATTAAATTCTATTTAGTTTATACAGCTGCTATGATTAATGAATTATCATTATATGTATATTCAGTATGTTATGAAAAAGAAGATAATAATTTCTATAAAAAAATAAAAGGCTACTCTTTTATGTTCTGTATAATGGTATCTATTTGTTGCTGTTTCCTACCAGTACATATTAATGATTTATACGGATATGGTGCATCAATTAACGCAGTAAGTTTATATTCAATTATTAATGTTTTCTTTTGGTCAGTATCATTACATAAAAATAGAAAGAAATTTAAACCAAGTGTAATAATTCCTTTATATGTATTTGTTTTACTTGCAGTTGGAGGCGGAGCAGTCCAAGCCCTATTCCCTGAACTTGCAATAGTTACAATTATTGAATATATAATAATGTATTTAATATATTTAACAATGGAAAATACAGATTATAAAATGATTAAAGAACTTGAAGCTGCAAGAAGCAAAGTTAATGAAGCAAATAATGTTAAAAGTAATTTCTTAAAAAATATGTCACATGAAATTAGAACTCCACTTAATGGAATTTTAGGACTAGCTGAAGACATAAGAATCAATCAAGACTCAATTCCTAAAGAATTAAGTAGTGATGCTAATGAATTAATTTACTACTCTAATCTTTTACTAGAAACAATCTCAAGTATCATTGATATTAATAAACTTGATTCTAAAAATACAGAAATCATTGAAAATAATTATGATATAAGAACAATTATTACTCAAATAAAGAAATCTATAATTTATAAAGTATCTAATACAACAAACCTTAACATCAACATTAATGAAAACATACCTATCCTATATGGTGATGAAGGTCATATTAGACAAATCATAACAAAACTATTAGAAAACTCATTACAAACAACTACAAATGGAGATATTGATTTAAATATCGATATTGATGATATAATTGATAAACCAAAATTAAGAATTGTAGTTAAAGATGAAGGTATTGGTATACATAGTGATATACTTCCATACATTTATGAATACAATACTGAAAAAGTTAAAAGTAATAAATATTATAATGCAAAGTTATCCTTAAATCTTTCTGTAGTAAAGAAACTTGTAGAATTATTAAAAGGATCTATTAACATTGTAAGTAGTTATGGTAAAGGTACAACAGTTACAATTGAATTACCACAACAACCAGGAAGGAGTAATGCAAAATGATACATCACTATTTAAGTCCTTCCAATTATATCGCAGTATATATACCTATTATTATATTTAGTTTAGGTTTATATATAACATTTAATGTTAAAAAAACAAAAGATAATGAAGTTGTTAGAGTTTATAATACTTTACTTAGAATATCATTAATAAGTACATGTATTATTACATTAGTAATGTTTCTTGTAGGAATATTTAAAATAACTAACTTTATTCCTCAAATATTAATGAGGATATATAATGCTACTACTATCATATATGTAGTATATGTAAGTTTATATATTTCAGTTCTACTTCATTTAGGTGAAACATTTAGAAATAAGATATTCTTTGATTTAAAGTATAAAAAACATATGATTATGGAATTAACTGGAGTATTCTTTGTATTATTAATGCCAGTTAATTTAAAAAATTGTGCCTTCAACGGAGTTGGTGCAATGTTTGTTTCTATATTCTACTTCCTAAATATTATTTACTGGATATACTTAACCATTAAATATAGATCAAGAGTAGAATCAAGTAGAATTATACAAGTTATTTCAATTATGTTCTTAGGAAGTACAGTATTAGTACTAACAATGACAACAAATGATATTCATATTATTTCAATTATCGAATTCTTATTTGTTTATATATTATATTTCAAAATGGAAAACCCAGATCTTAAATATATTAATGAACTTAATAAGAATAAAGAAGAAACAGAAAAAGCTCTAAGAGCTAAATCAGACTTCTTAAACTCAATGAATGAAGAATTATCCGAACCATTACATAATATAGTTCTTTTATCAAAAAGAATGTATAACATGAAAAATAAAGTAGATAATAAAGATGTATTAGATGATTTAGAATTCTTATTACCTGCTTCTAAAAACCTAGATGAAATAGTTGGTAATATTCTAGATATAAATAGACTAGAAAATAATCAAATAAAAATATATGAAGCTCCTTTCAATCCAATTAATACTATCGAAGAAGTAATTGAAAATGAAAAACAAAGAAATATAAATGAAAAGATAGAATTCGAATTCATTTTTGAAGATACTATCCCAGAAGAATTAATCGGAGATGAAAGACATATTAAAAAGATTATTCATAACCTATTAAATAATGCAGTTAAATATACTGAAAAAGGAAAAATATCAACTTACCTTTCAGTAGATCAAATAGATTATGAAACATACAATTTAAGAATTAAAGTATCTGATACTGGTATTGGTATAAAAAATGAAACACTTATTACCCTATTTACTAACTTTGCTAAACAAACAGATGAAAAGAATTCTAATATAGTTGGAACTGGATTAGGATTATCAATAACTAAAAAATTAGTAGACCTTCTACATGGAACAATAACTGTAGAAAGTATTTACGGCAGTGGTTCAACATTTACAGTTATAATACCTACTAAATTAAGATAACAAAAAAACTTAGGATTTTTCCTAAGTTTTTAGTTTTTATAAACTACTTAATAGTTTCAATTTTCATTAAGTTTGTGAAGCCAATCTTACCAGCAACTAATCCACCAGTAACGATTACGTTATCACCAGTATTTAAATCCATGAATTTCTTAGCTTCTTCGATAGATAAATCAACTAATTCATCCATATCATTTTTAATATCACAAACTTTAGCATAAACACCATAGTTTAAAGCTAACTTATTAGCTGTATCTTCATCTCCAACTAATGCTAAGATTGGACAACTTGGTTCAAGGTTAGAAATAAG
>JAEEGL010831179.1_pt1 | contig 11271 bp, 5 predicted proteins | sample 9134231 | NCBI WGS metagenome assembly JAEEGL01 (sample SAMN16246548, study PRJNA631951) | gut metagenome | biome: gut microbiome; feature: rumen; material: fiber-attached | host: Bos | place: Iran: Karaj | collected 2018-10
CCATCAGGAACATAAATATCAATCTTCCCGGGTTTTAAGAATTTAACTTCAAAGATTCTCTCTTCATATAAATCAATCTTTGTTTCAACATCATCATTCTTAAATGATTGGGGCATTAATAAATTATATTTATTATTTTCTTTAATTAAGGCATTTGATAATTCATATAAACCTTCACCTTCTCTTAATGTGCAACAGAAGAAAGCTTCATATAGCCAAGACTTCATCAAACGTTGTTCGCCCTTGACTACAGTTGTGCAACCTGCGCCTCCATTAATTCTTTGGAAGGTTCTAAAACCATTAAGGTATATACGATTAAATAATTTTAAATATTTAACTTCGTGGAGAATGAGATATAGCTGTTTTGCTAAGATGAAACTATCGATAACACAACACGGTTCTGTCCAACTATCTAATTTAGAGAACCAATTGATATTTTCATAATCATCAGTCATGCCATATTGAACATAGGCATCAAATATTCTCTTTGCTAATTCTAGATATTTTTCTTCTTTAGTTATGAGATAAAATCTCATAATTGCTCTTGCACATGTACATGTCGCGTGGGTTTGACATTTTAAGGAAACAAAGTCTAACCTAGCGTAATGATCAATAATAAATTCAATGGCTTCTTTTAATTTTTCATCCTTGATGATTTCATAACATGAGACATAACCATCTAAAAGGATAAAGGCACAACCAACATCGCTAGATAAGAGCCAGTTATGTTCTTTATCTTCCAACACATGGCCCGCAACGCCGCCTTCAAAGACTCTCTCTTCTATCGGATATGTTTCATATTGAGAGGACAAAGGAAGTAACAATCCTTTGGTAATGGCCTTTAAATATTCAATGGCTAAGGGATCTTTGCTGATTTCGTAATATCTACAAAGACCACGTATATACCAAGAATTACCAGATAATTGCTGTTCATTAATATAATTGGGATTAAATGGTTTTCCAAAATATTTATCTTCATTAGTGAATTCTGGAAGGTGGGCTATTAAATGCTGGATTCTTTCTTTAATCCCTTTTCTTTTTTCTTCTCTACCTTCAAAAGCCTTATAAAGGCTAGTCAACGCTAATAAAGTACGGCCAGGGAAATCACCAGGCCAATCAGAAGTGACATTAAAAACTTGGGGATAATCATAAAGAGAATCCATCAAACGAGAAAGATTTAATTCTGTTCTTTTAAGTAATTTGCCTTCTATCATAATAACCCTACCTATAGAATAGATTTGTTTTTATAAAACAACAATAACCCTTTTTGCTATCTTTTTATATTTTTTTGATTTATCAGCACAGTCTTATCAAAGGTTGTAATACTTTCTATATTTAATTCGCTTAACCATTCTTTAGTAATCTTGCTAGTATATGGCCCTGATTCTGGACCGGTACCGGTATCATTATCGAATAACCATTTAGGCGCACACCACAGAGCGTATTTAGCATTCGTTAATTTATAAAGATTAAACGATCCACCAGACTGACCATGATGCGCTAATTGAACATAGTCACATTTTAAAGCTTTAGAATCACAATATTGTTCTGCTATTAAGTCACTCATCTTTGGAGAAATATCACCAGTAAATAGGATGGTTTTAGATGGTGTTTTTAGAGTAAATATTAATGACGAATCATTGATGTCATTATGGTGAATATCGCCTAATTTCCAGAATTTTAGCGACATTTTGCCGTAAAAATACTCTTTTTTTAATTCTGGAACGAATCTGGGAATTTTTCTTTCTTCTACAATATTAAGGAAGTCTTCTACAATGTCCTTTTCCCAATCGGTTCTTAGGATTGATTTGATAACATCCACAGATGGAAAATCAAAGATAATCTCCTTAACTTGAACATCTTCATTCTTTAGTAAAAGAGTCAGCGCTCCGATATGATCATGATGACAATGAGTGATCACTAATAAATCAATCACAGAGCCACACCTCTTTACAATTTTTAATAGTTCTGGATAATCTTCCCTAGTTCCTCCATCAATAACGATGACTTTATCATCATAACGATAGACAAAACCCATCATTTGGCTATAGGAAGAAGCCGCCAAGAAATAAAAATCATCAATCTTATTCATAAATCACCTTTAATAAACGAGAACGAGCGAACGGTTCTTTCTTAATTAATAGCTCAGAGCCCTTAATATCAATCTCAGTTTTAGAGAAGCTAGGATATATAACTTCTACAGATTTAATCTTCTTATTTAACGGAATGGATAATTCAATATTGGAATCAAGTGTTGTGAAAGCCACTAAATCATATTCTGGTAATGTTAATGCTCGAACAAATTCTTTGTCGTTATGGGAACTGAATCCCTTTGGTAAAAATGGATACGATTTATTGAGCAAAGATGAGTATGATTTATAAACATCTAGAGCCTCTTTTACCAACACTCTTTGTTCTGGTTTAAGTAGGTTAACCTTACTTGCTAAATGCATTCTACCTAACATTGTGTTAATCATAATCATCACAACATCTTCATCACTTTGGTTGTTATCTGGTTGTACTGGACAAGCCCAAATTGCGCCTTGCTCAGGAAGAACGGATGCATAAATGTTTGTGACAATTGATTGATATTTTATGTAATTTTCTTGGTCGGAAATTGAACAAATATCAAATGTCGACAAGGTTTGATAATCTAATCTATTACCACCGCTTGCGCATCCTTCTAGAATGACATGGGGATATTTTTCTTTAATTTTTTGATAGAATTCTAAAACTTTTAAACAATGATTATATAAGCCCACTCCAAGTAATTGGCCGCCTCTATCTGTTCCAAATAAGGGGTCTGTGTTGTAATCAAACTTCACATAATCCAATTGATACTTATCGATAATCTTACAAACATTTGCAAATGCAAAATCAAATGCTTTTTGATTGGTAAAGTCTAATTGATATCTATTCGCGGTACAAATTGGTTTGCCAAATTTTTGGAAAAACATATCTTTATCAAGACTATCCACTAAAGAACATTCTCGTCCGATAACTTCTGGTTCTATCCAAAGTCCCACTTTTAATCCCAGACTTTTAAGATAATTAAGAGTGTTCATTAAGCCATGGGGATAATTTGTTTTAGATTCTTCCCATTTGCCCACGAAGGTAAAGGGGTTTTCACATTCATCATGCCATCCACAATCGATGACATAATAATCGGCCCCTAATTCTTTAGCGGCAGGCCCAAATTGTTTCGCACTTTCTTCACTGGGTTTATTCCAGCTTGCATACATATATTCGTTAAAGATGACTGGACACTCTTTTTGTGGTCTTATCATAGAACGATGTAATTTTGTGAAATTCTTAATAACTTCATTAATAGTTTTGCCTTTAGATAGATAAGCACTAACACTGATAAATTTCTCACTAGGATTAAGTTCCTTGGCAAAATCATGACTCATGAGATTATTGCTATATAAACATAATGAATATGAGTTCGCAAAATCACCAATTTCATATTCCCAACAGTTATTTGAAATTAATTCAAATAAAATAGTTTCTTCTTTATCTTGAAGAATGCCCATTGGTAAATGATGATTTGTGGCTCTTGTTCCCCTATTACACACATTCGCTTTATTAGCGGTAATCCATTGTCTAGTGTTTGTGATTCCTAAAGAATCTAAAGAATATCTCTTCCATTGGCCTTCATTACACCAGGAAGAATGAGGAAGATATAAATATGTGTCCTGATAGCTTTTCGCCTTTCCAAGCGCGTAAAAAACAAAGCTAGAGACACTTTCTAGTATTAATTCTTGGTCAGAAATATTTATTACTTCAGTAAATGATTCTAATGTTGATGAATCAAGATGTTCTATATAGTGAGAAATCACTCTGATAGATTCATTTTCTTGAATAATAATCAAATGATTATTTTCCACAGAATGGCTCACATATTTTAATGTAAAACATTCAGTAGAAAATATTTTTCGATCACCAAAAGATGCAGATGCATAGTTAGGATGTCCAGAGATGTTGACATCCGCTAAAAAAGAAAAACTTTCAATGATTTTTCTATCGCTATCACTTATATCACCATATCTTTTTGGATCATATAACTTTATGTTTCTTTGATCGTCGATATGAAAACACAAAGGAAAAGAATTTAAACCAAAAACAAAACTTTTCATAATATGTTAATTAATAATTAAAAGAAAAGGTCGGCCTTAGAAAGCCTAAAACCGACCTTTATTTCGAAAATTAAGCGATAGCTAGCACTTCGGCGTAGACATTACCCATATAAACTGTTCCGCTTTGATCAGCTGTTGAGCTGTAAATGCAGAACCAGTTGCAGGCTGCAGATGGGGTTACTTCAACTTCGTATTTGTGATAACCAGTCGCAAAGCTTGGGAGTTGCCAGAATTGGTTATTGTCACCATATAAGTACATATTGCCGGCATAATCAACATTATAGAAATATGCGACTATCTTATATGTAACACCTATCTCAAGTTTTGTGGAATTGCCTTGATTGACTTCGATTAAACCACTTGGATTAGCAATGGCAATTTTCTTTGGAGCAGTGCCCATGCCTTCCATTTCACTGAGTCCGGTAATACCATTGTCATAATCAGAAACGGTATAACCATTTTTATCGGTGCTCACCCAGGCATCGCCGGAGTTGTAAATAGCAATTTGTTCACCAATTTCATGTCCGGCTGGAGTTGTTGATCCGCCAGCGGATGGAATTGATTTAACTTCAACATAGACGTCACCCATATAAACTGTTCCGCTTTGATCAGAGGTTGAGCTGTAAATACAGAACCAGTTACAGGTTGCTGTTGGAGTGATTTCAACTTCGTATTTGTGATAACCAGTTGAGAAGCTTGGAAGTTGCCAGAATTGGTTGTTATCACCATATAAGTACATATTTCCTGCATAATCCACATTATAGAAGTAAGCAGTGATTGTATAAGTGATACCTGTTTCAATCTTGGAGGAATTGCCTTGATTGACTTCGATTAAACCACTTGGATTAGCAATGGCAATTTTCTTTGGAGCAGTGCCCATGCCTTCCATTTCGCTAAGGCCGGAAATACCATTATCATAATCAGAAACGGTATAACCGTTTTTGTTTGTGCTCACCCAAGAATCGCCAGAGTTGTAAATGGCAATCTTATCACCGACATGGTGACCAGCTGGGGTTTCATCTGTTGGAGCAGAATAATCTACAACTGTAACTGTGCATTTGTAGATATAAACTTCACCAGCATTATATAAGGAGAAATAATCAAATGAGCTTGTGGGTTTGAGATTATAAGTAACTCTCTTTAAATGGCCAGAAAGATTTTCTTTTTGGACATCCACACCACCGCCATTGAGTAAGAAGTGTTGAACAGCAGTAACTTCGTAGTATTCAAGAACGATTGTTAATTCTTTGTTGTTTGGAACGTTATTGCCATTAATGCCTTGCATAATAGCGTTGGATCCGCCACCTAAGGTAACGTGGTCAACATAAGTGCCCTTACCTTGTAATTCGGATTTGATACCAGCATCAGCGATTTTTTCAACCTTGGTAACTTCGTTACAAGCGGAGAAACCTAAGTGTTTTTCGCCACCGATTTCAAAGGTGAAGCCTTCGGCTAATTCTGCGGCTGTTGGAGTATAATTTTCAAATGTTTCTTCTGGTTCAACACAAGAAATGGTGACTTTACCAATTAAGATATTACAAGTGCCATTATAGGTTGTCATTGTAGTATCTCTTAAAGAGTTTGGTAATTGACCTTGGAAATGGAAGCGTTTGAAGTTTCCACTAATGGTTGTTCTAGACCATAAGTTATCTGGTTGAGTAACGTTATCAGGATCGGTAGCACCACGTAAGATGAAGTATTGGAAACCATCGTTAACACAGTAATAATCAATATCAACAGTTAAGATATAACCAGGAACGAGGTTGGCTGAACCAATGCCAAGACCCATAAGGCCACCTTGGAATCTGAGGACATTAGCACCGAAGTCGCTATTGCCTTGGATGGCAGCTTTAATTGTGGCATCTTCCATATTGGCGACATCGACATATTCGGAATTATCGAAATCGAGGAAGTTATTAACCATATCCCAAGTATAACCAGCAGCTAATTCTGCGGTGGTTGGAACGTGAGCATCTGGTTTTTCAATGACTTCTTGTGGTGGGATGTAGTCATATAATCTAGCGGTAATCTTACCGATAAAGATTTCATCGCTTGCACTTCCACCATAGAAGTTAACAACATCAACACCAGCATAGGATGATAATAATAGTTTTGCAGTAACCTTCTTGATGTTACCATCAATGGTTTCACTGACTTTATTGTCGCCAGTAATGGTTGGGTTACCACCATTACATCCCATAAAGATGATGTGATCTAAATCATCAATGGCATAATACCAGAAGCTGATTTCTAAGATTTTGCCAGAGATAACGTTGTTACCATTTAATGAATGCATTAAGTGATCGGCTCTTCCAACAAGGTGAATGACATTTTCGCCAAATAAATCACTGGCTTGCATTGCGGCTTTCGCGGTTGCGTTTTCAACATCGTTAATCGCTTCAAATGAAGTGTTAGAAATATCTGGGGAGGCGGCTGACATGTTCCATGTGAATCCACCTTCCGCTAATAATTGTTCGGTTGTTGGAGTGACGTATGTGATTTGTGTTTCTTCTTTTGCGGTGATAACTAAGTTATCAAATGCCATATAGGAATCAACGTTTGGATTAGAAGGATTGTAATTGAAGAGTCTTAAATAGCAGTTAGCAGAAGTTGATGGGAAGACAAATCTTGAATATGTCTCTTCAAAGTGAACAACTTCACCAACGACTGGACTTAATTTGGTATCTTTACCTTGTGAACCAGCATCTGTATCAAAAGATGGGGAGAAGTACATACCATCGAAGCAGCCGTCAGAGTTAATGGCTTTATAATCGAATGAAATTGTATAAGTGACTTGAACATCTCTTAAAACAACATCATTGATAACTTTACCGAATAATGGATATGATCCACTGCCGGCAAGTAATCTAGCATTGAAGACTAAGGAGTTACCCGCAATAGCATCGCTTGTCGCGGAAACTTCGGAAGCTTCTCTGCCGTCGACTAAGGACTTATAGAATGGAGAGTTTTTGCCTTTAGCAAAGTTCTCTTTATAAGTACCATAAGTGGTAATATTGGCTGGAGTATTTTCTGCAGCAGAAACTGGGAAGTTTTCTTCGTGTGCAGGAACGACAGTGACTGTCACTGTTTCAGTGGCAGATCCGCCGAAGTCATCTTCAGTGTAGTAAATAATATTATGAGCACCAGCAATCTTAGAAGTGAATTGACCGTTTTGAATGGTTGAACCACCAAATTCATCTTCGAATTCGACCTCTAAGGCTTTGCCCGCAAAGTCGGTAGCGGTGACACCTGGTAATGCGACGGATTCGCCAGCATTAATACTTAATGTCTTTTGGCCATCAACGACGATTGTGGGTTCGGAGTATTCGGTAACCTCATAATGTGCAGTTAATGTAATGTTAGCTGTAACAGGTGTGGCAAAATCATATTCTTGTCCACCTAATTCCCAGTATTGGAAATCAAAGAAGCTATCTCCTTCTCTTTCTTTCACTGGATCTCTGGTAGGTCTTGTGGCCGTTTGACCATATTCTACCGTTTGAGCATCGATGCTTGTGCCGCCTAATGAATCAAATGTAACAGTATATCTGTTAACTGTTGATGTGTAAGTGGCAGTATAAGTAGCATCTGCGACAGCAACTACAATCTCAGGATTCCATTTATCAAACGTATAAGTATACTGAGCTGTAGCAGCTTTTGTGGGTGTTGCGCCGGTGTATTCGGGCATCACGCCTTCATCAACTTGTCCCTCTTGGAGAACTGTGCCATCATCATTGACGAATTTAATCAAGTATGAGTTGGTCACTTGTCCAGAGCTATCTTGTCCACCAGATCCTTCACTTGTTGGCTGTGCTGGAGTACAACCGGAAATGGCTAGTGCAAAGATTGCAATTGGGAGCAAAAGTTTTAGAACTTTTTGTTTCATACATTTCCCTTCCTTTCTTTGAAATTTATGTTTGAGGTATATGTACCTTGAAACCTAATTAAATACCTCCGCAGTATTATCTTCATTGGTGATGTTTTCTAAATCACCACGAATATCTAAAATACTGCTTGGAGCTTGTCCACTTGTTGCGATGTATTTGTTGTGGATAAATCCACAATCTTTACTGTTATCTACACGCATAAAATAATTGTCACCTTTGTTTGTGGCGTACATTAAGTTATCTCTCACGTTTATGTCGCTCGCCGAGAGAACCTTAATACAATAGTTAGATATTGTGCGGAAATAATTATTTATTACATCAATATGATGAATATTACCTGGAACACCTTGACCGGTGCTTCCATAAGAGAAGATGCTAACATCAATACCTCTATTGTTCATAAATTTGTTATTCTTAATAACAACATTACATGGAAGAATTGCTTCACCGAAAACATCCACGATTCCTAAGATTTGGATAGGTCCATGGATAACATTTCTAAAGCAGCAATTGCTGATTTCGCTATAGCGGCATTGTAATAAGATGCCTCTATTACGTTTGTGTTGGATTAAACAATTGTGGAGATATAAGTGTGTGGACTTAGAATCGTTGCCCACATAGTATTGAGTATCATTTGCGTCCACTTTTGCGCCATTGATACCTTTGACTTTGACTTCATAGTTTGCGCCCACTTTTTCACTTTCAAGGACTTCAAACTTTTTCACTCTTTGCATTGTGGTCTTATCAATTAATTCAATGATGTCGCCCACATCATATCTAGTATCTGGTTTTTCACTACCTTGTTTGATGAGGTATTTACTAGAGATTTTGCTGGCTTCACCAATCTTTTGATACCAAGTTTTAATATTTAAAGCATCATCGTGTGAGGCTTCTAAAATACAGTTCGTAATCTTTAAATCGTTTTCGACAGTCACGGAATGAACAATATCCGCGGTACAGGTCATGATTCTTTGAGATCCTTCTCTGGTTCTGAAGTTCGCTCTATTTAAATAAATATTCTTTCCACCCATGAAATGGATGCCCATGCCTGCGGAGACATATAAGTTGGTATGTTCTAAATACAACTCTTCACAAGCTTCAAAAGATAAGCCAAAGAACTCATACATCGTAAAAGCGAATGATACATGTGTGCCCACGACAGGTGTTCTGTAAGAGCAATATGGGAAGGACTGTCTCAATCTAACAGTCATGCGACCTTGTGTACAGGAAGTAGACATTACACCATAAGCATCGGAAAGGGTTGAAGCGTTGTAATACAAGTTATGAGCGGAATCAGGGACATATCTGCCATTTTCGGAATCATAGAAACATTCCATATAGGAACATTTATCAGTGCTGGCATCGAAATTCTTATATCCCGCATAATCCATATCGAATTCATCAGGGATATCTAAAACCACATCGGTGTATCCATCGTATTCTGTGAAGGAAGAAATCACCCCACTAATCGTGGGAGAATGTTCAATATCAAATTGAATATTGTTTAAATGTAAATTCTTACAATTCTTAGCAATGATATATGTTTGCCATCCGGAGGCTAAGAATAATGTGTGCTCTTTACCCACTAGATATAAATCTTGAACACCTTCAATAGAGACTGGGGATTTAATATCATAAGTAACGTCTTCAAATTCAATAATCTTAATACCTTGAACATTTTTAATGTTATTAATAAAGGTCGATAATGTTCCGGCATTGTTAACCGCACCATAATATAAACCAACATCATCTTTCGCGGAATAAACATGAACATCACTAGTTTTTTGAGGAACGGGATATAATTCCTCATTTAATAATTTATCTTCATCTACGCCCACATTAGGGATATCGGATAAAGCGATATCATCTTGTGTGGTCATGTTATCGATAAATGGGGATGCCGCTAATTTAGTTAAAACTTCTCTTTTACTCATAACGGGTGTGGGATCTGGTTCTGAACTCGATTCTGATTCTGATTCAGATTCTGTATCAGAAGAGATAATGGAAGATTCATTGCCACTAGAGTTTTCGCTACTATGGTTATCACTACTGTTATTGCCACTAGAATTTTGAGGTGCAGAAAAACATGCCGACAAAAACAAAGAGGCACAAATTAACAGCAATGAAAAATGAGTGAACCTTTTCATATATGCTTTCTTTACTTTAATTGTATTACTAAGTAAAACTTATCTACATATATATTACTTTCTCAAAAATATATTTTTTTGACATTTTGGGATATTAACATTAATATTTTTTACATATGGATAGTTTATCTTGGCTAAGAACATCATGGTTTAGATTTATCGTTACTGATATCGCCACACAAAATGGAATTGTCCCAGAAGTTTTCGGTTACGAAAAATGCAGCGAGAAAAAAGCCGCACTCCAATATGACAAAAATTGTTATTCTTTACATTTTGTTATAAGTGGAGAAGGAAAGATTGATAATCAAAAAATCAAAGAGGGCGATGCCTTTATTCTCACCCCCCACTGCAAATTGAAATATTACCCCAATTCCAAGAATCCATGGGAATATGTTTGGGTGGAATTCAATGGCTATCTCGCCGAGAGATTTGTGAGACATGCCGGCTTTATTGATAACAACATTATTTTGAAGAACTTAAGCTGTTTTGATGACATATTAGAACTCTTCAAAAAAGTCTTCTTAGAAGCCGCAATTTTAACCAATAAGCACGCAAAAACCATGTTTTTTGAATCATATACCACGGAAATGCTCGGTTTATTAACTCAGGAAAAAGGCTATGAAATCACCTATCGACAAAAGAGTATTAGCGAAGTAAATATGCAGAAGATTCTCCGCTACATCGATGCCCACTACTCCGATCCAGAACTCAGTGTTTCTTCTATCGCGGAAGAATTCTTCTATGTCCCTTCTTATCTCACTAGATTATTTAAAAAATACGCATCGGTTAATCCCAATAAGTACATCACTCAATTAAGAATGGAGAAAGCTGTTAATCTATTAGCAAACAGAGAATTATCTATCGAACAAATATCGGTTCTTGTTGGATATAAAAACCCCTTCTATTTCTCTAAAGAATTTAAAAGGCATTATGGAGTTTCTCCATCTAGATACTTTGATAAAGATTAAGTGAATAAATAATAAAAGACTCCCAGAATTAACTGAGAGTCCATTTTATAATTCTAAGAATTATTATTCAAAGAAGTATTGAGGCATACTATTGGTTATGGTTTTGTAATTTTCCACAAAGTGTGGAACGTTACCG
>JAEEGL011772621.1_pt1 | contig 11271 bp, 10 predicted proteins | sample 9134231 | NCBI WGS metagenome assembly JAEEGL01 (sample SAMN16246548, study PRJNA631951) | gut metagenome | biome: gut microbiome; feature: rumen; material: fiber-attached | host: Bos | place: Iran: Karaj | collected 2018-10
AAGGCTTAAAAAGTCGGGAATAAAGATACTGTTTACCTGTCATAATGTATTTCCCCACGAAAGGTTTGTATTTGACAGGTTTTTAACAAAGCTTACCCTTTCGGGAGGGGACGGCTTTATTCTTCATTCGAAGGAAGAGGCTAAGGAGCTGTTATCCGTTAAGAAAGATGCGGACTACAGGATTAATCCTCATCCTACATACAGGGCTTTTGCAATGGAAGGGCTTGATAAGGAGGCTGCACGGGGCCTTCTGGGACTTTCCGGGGATATGAGGGTTTCTCTTTTTTTTGGCTTTATCAGGGAATATAAGGGTCTTAAGCATCTGATAAGGGCTTTGGGACTTTTGAAGAAAAGGGGCAGCAGGCTCCTTGATGAAAAATATGTTCTCTATATTGTGGGGGATTTCGGATCTTTGGAGAAAAAAAACGAATATCTCTCCCTGATAGAAAATGAAGAAGTATCTTCTTATATAAGAGTTGTTGACGGTTACGTGCCGGACAGGGAGGTGGAACGATACTTTGCCGCCTGTGATGTTGTGGTACTGCCCTATGAATCCGCAACCCAGAGCGGGATCGTGCAGATCGCCTACGGTTTTAACAGGCCGGTTATAGCCACGAGGACGGGAGGGCTTACCGAAGCGGTGAAGGATAAGGAGACAGGTATCCTTACCGAACCCTTTGATGAGGAGGGGCTGGCATCGGCCCTTGAGAGCTTCTTTTTTGAGGACTGTTTTCAGCAATACAGTGAAAATATAAAAAAGGATGAGTATACCTTTTCCTGGGAACGTATGGTCGACAGCATAGGAGAGCTTTTATGAACAATAATGAAGATATGCCGATTCTGACCGTGATTACGGTCTGTTACAATGCCGGCAGCTCGATCATAAGAACCCTGGAGTCCGTACTGGCACAGGAATTTAAGGACTTTGAATATATAGTGAAGGACGGAGCTTCCACGGATGATACGTCCGAAATACTTTCCGGGTATAAAGAACGCTTTGAACAGGCGGGAATATGCTTCAGGATAGAATCCGAAAAGGATGGCGGGATCTATGATGCCATGAACAGGGCGGTAAGGCTGAGCAGAGGCAAATGGATCAACTTTATGAACGCCGGAGACTGTTTCTACAGCAAGGAGGTTCTTGCTCTTATATTCAAAAAAAGCAATTATGTCAATGACGGGATCCTTTACGGTGATGCGATAGAGTATGAGTACGGACACTATTACAGGTTCAGGAAATCCTTTGAGAATATAGAGTATACGATGCCCTTCTCCCATCAGTCGGCCTTTGTAAACAGGGAGCTTTTAATACGTTACCCATTTAAGACCGAGTATCCCATAGCAGCCGATTATGATTTTCTTCTTTCTATGTATAAAAAAGGCTATCATTTCAGGGATACCGGAGTTATCGTTTGTATTATCTCAAAGGACGGGGTATCCTCCATAAAGCTTTATGATACCTTCTACGAGACTCTTAAGATACAGAAATCCCACGGTGTAGCGCTGCCTTCCGAAAAAAAGCTTAATAGAAGCCTGAAAATAAGCGAGCTTAAGCAGTATGTCATGGATCATTTCCCGGATATGATAAAGAAGCAGATAAGAAGGCTGCAGTGGGCGATCCGTGGACAGAATATCCATGTGGAGCTGCCGGAGTGGGTGGATTCTGACCGGTAATCGCAAAAGATGTATGCGCTCCGGCCGTGAGTGGCAACGTTAAAGCAGCGCTTTCAGAACCTCGAAGCCTTCGGCATAGGCACAGCCGTTTCCGTAGCCCCATATCTCATTCTGTTTAAGGCTTATGTCGAAAAGCCGGCCGTTATTGTTCTGCTCCTTCTGGTCATCCTCATAGATCTTTAACATTTCCCGTTTTTTATCCGCGAAGGCGCTTATATCCACGAAAAAAGAGGGAGAAAAGCTCCTGTCCTTTATATAGCCGTTGCTCTGGAACATGAAAACATTTTTACAGTGCCTTGAGGCTGTTTTGCAGATATCGTAGGCCGCGATGTGATCATGATGCATATCGTGGCTCATATGCATGAAAACCGTATCGATCTCCCGCTTTATGATCAGGGTCTCTAACTCGTGCATAAGAGAGCCGTCTCCGTAAGCAAGCCTTCCGTAGCCGGACTGTGAGACCGTAAGCTCTTCGATCCCGGCCATGGCACATATCTTATGGCTGCTTTCGGCTGTCTTATCCTTTGATATGCTATAGCGGGCGTTTTCGTCCGTAAAGCCGTTGTCGGTAAGGGTGATCTTGTAAACCTTTTTTCCTTCACTGATAAGGCGGCAGGCGGTACCTCCGCATCCGAGCTCCACCTCGTCATAGTGCGCACCTATCATTAAAGCTTTATTGATCATGGTATTCTCCTTTTTTGATTATCCGTTGTTACTATTCACAGACTGTTGGGCTGTGATAGTAACGCTTACTCAAAATATTTTGTATACAATTCCCTGTGATCTGTCATCCACTCATACATATCGTCGAGCATCTTTTCATAGCCGGGAATATCTATCCAGCTAAGGGATCTGGTGTTATACAGGGATTTGTCGCTTTCTATCGTATCGCTGGAATAGATCTTTACGCTTCCGTTTCGAAACCTTTTGTTAAACAGCCTGAGCAGCTCATATTTGCTGATCTTTTCATTGTTTACAATGTGATAGAGCCCCCCCTTTGACTCCTTTTCTTCTATGAGGGAAGCTATGGTTTTTGCCAGCTGGACAGTGGTGACACCCGTCCAGTAAACCTTGGCAAAGCCATCCACCACGTTGTTTTTCATAAACCAGTTGAAAAGACCTATTCCGCTTTCTCTTATCTCCGGTCCCACAAGGGAAGTACGGAGAGTAAAGAGATTATCTCCCGTGACCTCACCGAGAGATTTGCTGATCCCGTAGATCGAGATCGCGTTTTTTTCGGAATTTTCGGTATAGAAGCCGTTCTGGTTACCCCTGAAGACACAGTCGGTGCTGATATGTATGAGCTTTGTAGAAAAATCCTCTATCAAAAGGGCAAGATAGTGGGGCAGAACGCTGTTGATATAAATGCCGTGGTACATATCGGTTTCAACGTTTCGGTTAAGAGTCCCCGCACAGTTGATAATAAAATCATAGCTGCCTTTGGAAATCATGCTCTTTACGGCTTCCTGATCGGTAACGTCACAGAGGATATCGTTTCCCGGGACGCCTTTTTTTCTTGTGGCCCCGGTCACGTCATGCCCCTTTTCCTTAAGGGTTAAATAAACAACGTGTCCGGCCATGCCGTTAGCCCCAAGTACCAATACTTTAGCCATAATCCTCCCTGTCCAGAAAACGGAGCATATCCGTCTGTTGTAAACAAAATCTGTGAAAACCGAAATGATCTGTAATGAAAGTTACCATTCACAGCCTAAAAGGATATGAACAGTAACTATGAAACCATATTCCCGGTAAAGGATGATCCGCCTTTACCATAGAGAAAGACTGATATAATCAGCCTTATGAGTATATCAGAAATGCATTTTTCCTGCAAGCAAAATGAAAGATCGCAGGTCAGCGCGCATCCCTCAGGGGGTTAAGCTTTTCCTTTCCCGATTCAAAGGTGTTCTGAAGAGAGGAATGCAGTTTATTGGTTATGCTGCTCCAACTGAAATAACGTTTTATATATCTTATCTCCTCGGCCCTCAGCTGGTCACTGTCTACGGGAGAGTTATATAGCCGGGAAAAGGCCTCGGAAAGGGATTCCTCGTCATTGGTCTTTACTATGGTTCCGTACTTCCCGTTTTTTGTAATGTCCATGGCGGCACAGCAGGCGTCGGAGGCTATGATATAGCAGCCCTCAGAGGCCGCTTCAAGGAGAACAATACCGAAGGACTCGCTGCGGGAGGGCAGCACAAAAAACCTGGCATTCCGGTAATGAGCCATCAGCTCTTCCCGGTCCGTTATGGGCCCCGTAAAGGTCACTCTTTTTTCCAGCTCGGGATATTCCTTAAAGAATTTTTCAATCTCGGGCTCAAAGGCCGGAGAGACGGGGCCTATAAGCTTTAGGGAAAGATCATGCTTTGTCGAGCTTTCGGCAAAGGCCTTAAGAAGGATATCCGTGGCCTTCTCAACCGTTCCGAGGTTTCCGACGGTGAGGATAACGGGATATTTTTTCGGGGGAGTTACGCTCTCGCTCTCCGTTATTTCAGAAGATTCACCGGCCTCAGAGACGGGATCACCGGTCTGACAGCCGTTGGGGATAAAGATGAGCTTATCCTTGAAGCGCTTCGACAGTCCTTCATGCATGGAGGTGTTTTCCACAGAGACAATATCCGCCCCCCGGATAGTGGCTCTTTTTATAAAGCCTCTGGGGTCGTAGCGGAACACATCCTTATAGCCCTTTTCGTTCATATCCAGCTTCAGATATATTTTTCCCATGGGATTGAATCTGCGATAGACACGCTCATAGAACCAGGAGGCCAGATTGAGGTGATAGATATTGAGTATATCTATGGAAGCGGCTTCATACTTAAGATAGTGCATTCCGTCATAGATGCGTCCGAAGATTGATTTTTTTACAAAAAAAAGCTCCAGTCCCTTTACCTCATTTTCAAGATAAGGATAGGAGCCGTTCTCCCAGGTGGCTATGACGCTCTGATAACCGTGATTTCTATGAAGCATGTAGGGTATCATACCTACATCTTTGATAAGATGAACGTTTTGTGTAGGAAGATAGAGGGTTACAAATTTCATTCTTTTAATCCTTAATGAGGGACATGATCGTAGATAACCCTCTCAAGAAAAGCCAGAAAATAGGCAACTTCAAAGATCAGATCCTGGAGAGGACCGGTATGCAGATAGTATTTATTGTAGATCCTGTAGCTTCTGTGAAAATGCCGGAAGGCTCTGGCCTTGGAGTTATTGTTCAGTTTTTTTATCGTAGTGGAATGAAGGTGATCGTAACGCTGATTTGGAAGTACGCCCACATAGTAGCCCTGAAGCATAAGGCGGTAGGACAGTATCATCTCCTCGCAATACAGAAAAGTTCTTTCGTCCATTCCGCCTGCCTTTTTATAGGCTTCCGCGGACATGACAAAGAAAGAACCGTCAACGACACCGACTCGCTTAATGGGTTTCTTAGACCTGACAAGCCTGCTTTTGATGGCCTTTTTATGGAGATTGTATACAATAAGGAACATACTTTCGATCAGGCCTGAAAAGCCCGGCAGGTTCCATACGTTATAGCCCTGATTGACGATGGGCGCAACAAGACCATACTCCGGATGCCTTATCAGCTCCTTAAGACAGGCCAGAGCGGTTTCGTCGGTAAAGTAGGCATCGGGGTTTGCCACAAAGATATAATCGGAATGAAAACGCTTTAGAGCATAGCGGATTCCGAAATTATTTCCTTTTGCATAACCGCCGTTATCCGGAGCCGATATGACCGTGATCTTATCGGGAGCGGCTTCCCGTGCATTTTTCAGGAGCTCAAGGGTGTTATCGGTAGAACCGTTATTTACCAGCACTATATGGTCAAAAGCCTTGTGATCCTTGAGCTTTTTGGCGAGCTCGGAGGAGAGATCGCCGTCATTGTAGGATATAATTATCAGTGAAGTATCAATATTCATAAGTTATCAGAAGAAGAGATCCCTGTACCATTTCAGTGAAGCAACATAAGCCTCGTATATCCTGTCGTAGGGAAGGTTATCCACCACAACGAGCCTGTCGATCTCGAACCAGTCCGCATTTTCATATAACCGCAGGAAATTATAAACCCTGGCCAGCTCACCGGTGTTATTGATCAGGGCATCCGAAATATCATGTGATACGTTAAGGAGCGAAAGAGCCTCGGACATAGGTTTGTTAAGGATTATATCAAGACAGGAGAACAGTCCGAGCATAAACAGCTCCTGATCCCGCATCGCCATTGAGAAGATGGGCGCAAGCTGCTCGGAAAACTTCGCGCGCAGCATTGAAAGCCTTGCAACCTCGCTGGGCTTGTCCTCGCAGAGCTGCTTTGTAACAGCGGTAGATACCCACTTTTTAAGCTCTTTCTGACCAAGAAGGGCGGTTGCCTGACGTATATTGGAGATTTTTGAATTTACCGTGATCTTATTGACCATTTCAAGAAGAGAAATAGTAAGCGCCGCATCCCTTGAAATTACGTCTGCGGCCTTGGTAAGCTCAAAGTCGCTGTTATTTATAACATTAAGAAGCTCCAGGTAATTGATCTTTACGGGAGCTATCTGGGAGTCACCCTTGGTAATGGGAGTACGATAAAACTCTCCCTCATAGAGCTGATAGCCGCCTTCCTTCTTGAGAGAATCGAAGATCTCCTGGGAGGCAATATTTCCGGCTACAAGCTTGATATTGGGATAGAGCTTGGTAAAGAAGATTTTGGCCTTGGAGATCACTATCTTTTTGTGATCCAGAATGAGATAGTCCATAAGGGAGAGTATCTCTTTATATTCCTCAAAATCAGGAACATCAAGCTTGCGCATGGCAAACTGATATCCGAAATCCTTAAGTGCCTTGATACGTTCTATGTTTAAAGGCTGGGGCTTTATTGAGTTGTCTATAAGAAGGGCGATCCTGTGAGGGGGCGCCATACACTGATCCTCGATATCGGCGAACAGAGAGATCGGAGACAGTGGCACGAAGATATCGCTCTCGGAAGCCAGGCTGTCGATACCGACACTGTTTACGATCTCGAGCCCGGTAATAACCCCGGCGCCGTCATTGATTCCTGTACCCAGAAAACTGGGGTTCTGAAGGTAGTTCTTCTTCTGAGAAAACAGGGAGTAAGCCTTTACCTCCATTTGATCATTAAATAAGGGTATAAGGGTAGCTAACATACGGTTTTCCTTCCTGACAGTGAGTGGTTTCACAGCAAACGCGGAAAGTGCTTATCGTTTACTATGGAAAAGTCTGATAACCTAGGATTAGTTTACAACAAAAACAGAAGATTAACAACTGTTTTCCGTAAAAACAACTGTTTTCTTACGATTATGCCTTGACATCATTTATCAAAACATTTATATATAATATAGGCACGGACTTTGAGTGCTTATTTACTTGCGCGGCATTTTTTCGGCCGCAGAGACTCATTCATATATTAGGAGGAATTATTGTAATGAACAAGACAGAGTTAGTTGCAGCTATGGCTGAGGAAGCTCAAATATCTAAGAAGGATGCTGAGAAGGCTCTTAAGGCTTTTACTGATGCAGTAGCTAAGGAATTAAAGAAGGGCGGCAAGGTTCAGCTTGTTGGCTTCGGCACCTTTGAGGTAGTTAAGAGGGCCGCAAGAGAAGGAAGAAATCCCCAGACCGGCAGCGTTATGAAGATAAAGGCTTCCAAGGCTCCTAAGTTCAAGGCTGGTAAGGCATTAAAGGATATGGTTAATAAATAATATTTTACTTTTCAGAGAGGGGGGCCGCGAAGGCTCCTCTTTTTTATCGCAGAGCCGGCGAAAGGAAAATGTCAGCAAAGCTGACCGCCGGCTCGCGGACGGGCAGGGGCGATAAACCTCCCCTGCCCGATTCACAGAGCCGGCGAAAGGAAAATGTCAGTTAAAGAAAGGCAAAGACCATGAGACTGGATAAGTTTTTAAAGGTTTCAAGAATAATAAAGAGAAGAACCGTAGCGAATGAGGCCTGCGACGCGGGAAGAGTGAGCGTAAACGGGAAGATTGCAAAAGCCTCCCAGGAAGTAAAGGAGGGCGACATCATCGAGATCCAGTTTGGAAATAAGGAGCTTAAGGCAGAGGTCCTTAACGTGAAGGAAACCGTCAGGAAGGAAGAGGCGGCGGAACTCTACAGAGTGGTCTGAATACAGGGATGATTTGTTTGTTAAAGTGTCTGTTTTGTGGTAAAATCAAGGTGATGTAATCAACAATATCATTCCCGTGCCGGGTACGGACATGAAGAGGCAGCCGGATGTTAAAGATCAATTTAACTGACCTTGTTTCGGTCGATGTACTTCAGGAACTTCAGGATGCTTTTTCGGAGTATTCCAAAATGGCCTGTATCATTACGGATAATAACGGAGTGCCCATTACGGAAGGCAGTGGTTTTTCGCGGCTCTGTGCGGAGTACGTACAAAAGTACGAAAAAGGCGGCGGAAACTGTGGACATTACATGAAGCAGGCTGCGCTGAGCGCTCTTAAGAGTGAAGAAGCTGTCATTTACTCCTGCCATATGGGCCTTATGAACTATGCCGTGCCGATCGTTCTGAACAGAAACTTCATGGGCGCCTTTGTGGGAGGTCAGGTTCTGTCCGGAGATACGGAGCTGTTTTCGTCCACGACGGGCCACACAGAATTTGCCTGCAAATTCTGCAAGATAGAATCGCCATGCGATTGTTCATTTGAAGAACTGCTTCGCCGGAAGGCTCTGGAATATGATATAGATCCCGACCGGATCAGTGAGGCTGCAGGAGAGATCAGGTACGCGGACAGGGAAGAAATCGAAAAAACGGCTGTTTTTCTGAAAAAAACAGTGGCTGTTTTCTTAAAGGTAGCATATCAGCGTTATCTTATGGCTCAGAAGAACCAGATCGTTGAGGTCGATGCAAGAACACAGTCCGAGTTTCTTGCCAGATTTGCCGATGATATACAGAAAAGCATAACGGAGCTTTTTCTTCTGCTTTCCGATGACGGTGAGGACAGAAATACTTCCATGGAGCCTGTGCGCAAGCAGGTGGATATGCTGCTTGCAAGGACAATGAAGCTCGGAGCCATGGTCGAGGACAGCGCCGACTATGCCAATACCATGAACGGGATCTTTGAGATAAACGAATCCGTATATGATATCCGAAGGATAGCGGAGCTTAAGCTGAGCGAATTTATCTCGAGGGCGGAAGAGAAGAACAACGGATTAAGCTTTATCGTGGAAGAATCCGTTCCCCGGCTTCTGATGGGAGATGCCACAAGGATATCCACTATAATAGGAAAGCTTATAGAGAACAGTATCAGATATACCGAAAATTCGACGGTACAGCTTCGCATCAGCGCGAAAAACGTTTCCTATTCCACTATCCTTATTATAAGCGTTGCGGACGGAGGCGTGGGGATAGAGCCGAAGCAGGCCGAATATATAAAGAACTATATGTCCAGCAGGGGCTTCTCGGACACAAGAGACGAGGAGTTTGAAATGCTGGGCTTTTCACTTATAGGCTACTGCGTGAATGCAATGTCCGGAACCATAGACCTTCGCAGCAGCCCCGGAGCCGGAACCGAATTTGTTATCAGGCTTCCTCAGCTGAGGGTGGAAGGAGGCAAGGATGAATAAATTCGATATCTCAAGTTATTTAAGCGCTTTTTCGGAGCTTATCAGAGCGGCGGGACGTTCTGAGGAGATCATAGATAAGGATTTCTGTGATGGAATAAAAAAAATCGGTGGATATCTGGGAGTGTTTAAGGCCGAGCTGATGATCATAGGCTATTCCTTTCCCGAGAATATTGTCATTTTTGAATCAGAGGAGTGTGATCTTACTCATACAAAGGTAATAGAGGATGCCAAATTCATCGCTAAAAAACAGGTACATACGATACTTTATTTTCAGAATCCCAAGGACAGAGCCTTTCAGACAGAGGTAGAGGCAGGGGTTAAGAATCTTATAGAGGTGATCGAGGTTCAGGTTGCCAAGGCCCTTAATAAAAGGAATGAAAAGGAACAACGTAAGATTGACAGCGTGACCGAAACGGCGACGGCGGAGTATTTCCGTGAGTATGTGGATAAGCTCTTTAAGAACGGAGAGATCATGGAATACGCGGCCTGCTCCTTTACTCTTAAGGGAATGGAGGAGATCAACCGAAAGCTCGATGCCCGCAGCGGTAATCTTCTTATGAAGATCTATGCCAAAAGGCTTCAGGAGCTGATCGGAAAATTCGGCCTGGTGGCACACAACAGCGGGATTAACTTTTCGGCGGTCTTTCTTAAGGATAAGGTGAGTGAAGTAATGGAATATCTGTCCGGACAGGATGTTTACCTGCCGGAGCTTGATATCAGCAGATTCATGAGCGCCTATGCAGGATATTTTCTTGCGGCGGAGAACAGCAAGTCGCCGGAGGAGCTTAATGAAATTCTCAACATAGCCCTGCAGAACGCACGGGAGAATTCCCAAAGCCCCTATATTATATATGATGATAAGCTGAGAAAGCAGATAGACGAGGCCAAGTATATCGAGAGCATCTTTCAGGGAGCTCTTGATGACGAGGAATTTATGGTCTTCTATCAGCCGAAGATCGAGACAAAGACCTACCAGTTGACCGGTGCTGAAGCACTGTGCCGCTGGAGACATGAGGGTGAGATGATCCTGCCCTTCCGTTTCATCCCGGTGCTGGAACAGAATGGTGAGATATGCCGGCTTGATTTTTACATGCTGGAGCATGTATGCAGGGACATGAGAAGATGGCTGGATGCCGGCCATAAAGGGGTGAGGGTATCGGTTAATCTTTCCAGGATTCATATGGGCGATCCTGACCTTCTGGATCATATCCTGAGCATTATCGATAACTACAGAATCCCCCATCAGTATATTGAGATAGAGCTTACGGAGACTACGACAGAGGTTGATTATATTGAGCTTAAGAAGCTGGTGTCAGGTCTCAGGGAATCCGGGATATTTACTTCGGTTGACGACTTCGGAGTGGGCTATTCTTCCATGAACCTTTTAAGAGAGCTTCCATGGAACGTCATCAAGATAGACAGGAGCTTTATGCCTGTGGGGGATAACAGTCAGGAGGATGAAAAGCGTAAGGTCATGCTCAAGTCGGTTATCGGAATGACCCAGGCTCTGGGGCTTAAATGCATAGCCGAGGGAGTGGAGACCGTAGATCAGATCATCTTCCTTAAGAAATACGGCTGTTATTATGTTCAGGGCTATTATTTTGACAAGCCTCTGCCGGTCGGTGAGTTTGAGACGAGACTTATAGAGGAGGAGAGGGATCTTGCCGGCATATTATGACAGGGTTGCCATCTTTGATGGGCCGCGCAGAATTTGCCTGCAAATTCTGCATTAAAGGATCGCATGTTCCGGCGCCGCTTCGCGGCTTAACCCGGAACTGACTTGCGATCCTTCCTTAGCGCAGGCGATTTATAATGGCAAAACCCGTTACTATCACGGTCCAAAGGGCCGTGAATAGTAACAATGTGCAAAAAAAGTGAAAATAAGATCGATAAATTGTTGTTGACAAAGATGTCTTTATTTGGTAAGATACGGTTTGTTAATGAACGACGTAGTCCGGCAGAAGGGCTTGGGTCGTGGATATGCGATAGTGGTACAGTTGGTAGTACGTCGCCTTGCCAAGGCGAAGAT
>JAEEGL012609439.1_pt1 | contig 11271 bp, 7 predicted proteins | sample 9134231 | NCBI WGS metagenome assembly JAEEGL01 (sample SAMN16246548, study PRJNA631951) | gut metagenome | biome: gut microbiome; feature: rumen; material: fiber-attached | host: Bos | place: Iran: Karaj | collected 2018-10
AGAAAGACCCTGAGTTCGACCGCCCACGCGCAACAGGCGAAATCCGCCTCAACAAATATCTCGCCGACTCTGGCATCTGCTCACGCCGCGAAGCCGACGACCTCATCCTCGCTGGCGCTGTGACAGTCAACGGCGAAGTGGTCACCGAACTCGGTACAAAAGTCAAAACATCTGATAAAGTGGTATACGGCGGACAGACCCTCAACCGTGAGAAACTTCGTTATGTCTTGTTAAACAAGCCTAAAGGCGTCATCACCACATCAGATGACCCATACGAGCGCCACACCGTGATGGACCTCGTCGAAGGCGCATGCCAGGAACGAATCTACCCCGTCGGCCGCCTCGACCGTAACACCCTTGGCCTGCTGCTCCTCACTAACGACGGAGAACTCGCCAAGACACTCACACACCCAAGCCACGAAGTCAAAAAGCTGTATCACGTCACACTCAACAAGCCTCTGACTGAAAGCGACTTCGAGAAGATTCAGAAAGGTCTCATGCTTGAAGACGGCCCTATCGAGGTCGATAAGATAAGCTACGTCGAAGACGATATGACAATGCGCGAAGTGGGCGTCGAGATACACTCAGGACGTAACCATATCGTGCGCCGTATCTTCGAAAGCCTCGGCTACGAAGTAGTGAAACTCGACCGTACCATGCTCGCAGGTCTCACAAAACAAAACCTGCCTCGCGGCCACTGGCGTTTCCTTACCTCTGCCGAAATCTCAATGTTAAAAAGAATAGAATAACGTAGGGACAGACTGCGTCTGTCCGTTAAATGTTGTTGCCATGAAAAACAAAGGTCTCCTACCAATCCTATCAATCCTACCAATCCCAAAAATCCTATTGGTAGCCTTGTTCTTTGTCTCATTTTCATCGTCCCTCGCCCAAACTGAAACACTGAAAGTGATGCAGTACAACCTGCTTAATTATGGCAACAACACCGGCTATTGCAACACCACAAACAACAATATAACCGATAAAAACGGCTACATCCGTACCATACTCACAGCTTATTACCCCGATATCCTCACCGTCTGCGAAATGGGCCGAAGCACTACCCTGCCTAACGACTTCGTGCGCAACAACCTGAATATCGATGGAATAAACTACTGGATGACAAGCCCCGGCTCTAACACCACAGGCTCGAAGCTGACCAATTGCGTTTTCTATAACTCATTGAAACTCACATTGGTAGGACACTCTGTGGCGCAAACCAATACCCGCGAAGTCGACGTCTATGACTTTAAATTCAAAAACGACGACTCCGGCAAGATTGTCCTAACCTGCGTCATCGCTCATCTCAAAGCCGGCTCAAGCTCCGACGACGAGGCAAAACGTAAGATAATGGCCGAAAACACCATGCGTTACCTCGAAAGCAACTACCGCGACCGTAACGTCCTCATCATGGGCGACTTCAACCTCTATCGGTCAACAGAGCCTGCATATCAAGCACTTATAAATCGTACGGCCTATCCTGATGCTTACTTTATCGACCCTGTCTACCCTTACGGCGTGGGCAACTGGACCGGAAATGGCACATTCGCCGCATATCACACACAGTCAACACATCAATACTCTGACGACGACTGCCATTCTTCAGGCGGGATGGACGACCGCTTCGACTTCATCCTCATGTCGGAAAGCATATATGGCGGCCGCGACGGCATCCAATACGTAAATGGCAGCTATAACGCACTCGGACAAGACGGACGACGCTTCAACAGAAGCATCAACAGCCCGGCAAATACCGAGGTCTCACAAGAAGTGGCCGACGCCCTCTACAATAACTCCGATCACATCCCGGTAACAATGGAACTCGAGATCGCCACCAATTACAGCGTTAACGAATTGAGTGCCAACGTGTTAAACTACGACATCTTCCCAAATCCGGCAACCGATGTCGTGAATATGCGCTTTTATCAAGATAATATCGGCGAAGCTAATATATTGTTATTCAACACTTTAGGACAAATGGTCTACTCCGAAGAGATATACGTCAGCGAAAGCCTGAGCGAACATGCCATCAATGTCGAAAACCTCCAGAAAGGCCTTTATTTCCTGAAGATAACAAACGCCGACGGACTGACAAAAACAGTGAAATTTGTTAAAGAATGAAGCTTTTTCACAAAATAATAAACGGTTGTGTCAATTTCATGCAGAAATATCTGCCTGAGCCCTTCATCTTTGCAATAATCCTCACTTTTGTCGCCATCGCGGTCGCCATGCCGGTCTGCCACCAGAGCATAGTCGAAGTGGTCAGCAACTGGGGCGGCGGCGTGTGGAACCTCCTCGGATTCTCCATGCAGATGGCTCTCGTGCTCGTAACCGGCGCCACCCTCGCAGCAGCTCCTTTTATCAAAAAAGGTATCAGCAAGTTGGCCTCTCTTCCGAAAACACCAGCAGGCGCTATAGCTCTCGTCACCGCCATATCCGCAGTGGCATGCTGGCTCAACTGGGGTTTCGGTCTCATCGTGGGCGCCATCTTCGCCAAAGAGATTGCCAAAAAACTCAAAAATGTCGACTACCGACTGCTCATAGCCTCAGCCTATAGCGGCTTTGTGGTATGGCACGCAGGCATATCAGGTTCAATACCTCTCAAAATGGCATCCGACCTCAACGAGCTGGTTAAAGATACTAACGGCGTGATAACCAACACAATATCCATCACCGACACCATCCTCGACCCTCATAACATCATCATGGTGGTACTCGTCACCATAGCCCTAGTGGCAATCAACTCGGCGATGCACCCGAAAGGCAACAATATCGTCACCATCGACCCTGCTCTCCTCCACGAAGACGAGGAAATCAAAATAGAGAAAGCGACCACACCAGCCATGAAACTGGAATACAGCCGTTTCCTAAGTATCCTATTATCAATCCTAGGCTTCTCCTACTTGATAATCAGCCTCTTCCTGAAAGGAAAATCCTTCGACCTCGGCTCAGTGATCCTGCTATTCCTCTTCCTCGGCATCGTCTTGCATAAAACGCCTATCGCCTACGTCCGCGCTTTCGCGAAATCAGTGAGCGGAGCCGCCGGCATATTGCTGCAGTTCCCATTCTACGCTGGCATCATGGGCATCATCACCGGCGTCGGCGAGTCAGGAATATGTCTCGGCACCGTGGTGAGCGAGGCATTCGTAAACATCTCTACGTCAACGACTTATCCGATATATACCTTCCTTTGCGCGGCAATTCTCAACATGTTCGTGCCATCAGGTGGCGGTCACTGGGCAATCCAGGCACCAATCATGTTCGCGGCAGGCGATGCTCTTAACGTCGACCACGGCCTCACAGGCATGGCGATAGCTTGGGGCGACGCATGGACCAATCTCATCCAGCCGTTCTGGGCACTGCCAGCATTGGCAATAGCCAAGCTTAACGCAAAGGATATCATGGGATTCTGCCTCATCGACCTCGTCGTGTCAGGCATCATAATCATAGGTGGACTTCTAATCTGGGCAATATGATACCTCGCGATACCATAGCCCAGATACTTGAGACGGCGCGCATCGAAGACGTCGTCAGCGAGTTTGTTACCCTCAAAAAACGCGGCTCCAACCTCATCGGAGTGTGCCCTTTCCATAAAGAAAAAACGCCTTCGTTCAACGTCAACCCGGCCCGCAATATCTTTAAATGCTTCGGCTGCGGCAAAGCGGGCGACTCAGTGCGTTTCATCATGGAACATGAGCATTACTCATACCCCGAGGCTCTCCGCTATCTCGCCAAAAAATACGGCATCAAGATTGAGGAACGCGAGCAGACACCAGAAGAAATGGCGGCGCAGAACGAACGCGAACGTATGTTCAACATCAACAGCTTCGCGCAAAAGTATTTCTCCGAAACCATGCTGAACACCGACGAGGGTCAGTCGGTAGGTCTCGCCTACTTCCGTGAACGCGGATTCCGTGACGCCATCATCAACCGCTTCCAACTGGGTTATTGCCCCAACAGCGGCAACGCTTTCACAGAATTCGCCACAAAAAACGGCTACGACAAGGATCTTCTGATAAAAGTAGGCCTCACCGGAAGCTACGAAAACCGTCTTTACGACCGCTATCAAGGACGCGTCATCTTCCCGATTCATAACCTTACCGGAAAAGTCATAGGCTTCGGCGGACGTATCCTTACCTCTGAAAAAACTAAGGCAAAATACGTAAACTCCCCTGAATCAGAGATTTACAATAAGAGTCAGACACTATACGGTATCTTCTTTGCCAGAAACGAGATTTCCCGCCTCGACAACTGTATCCTCGTCGAAGGCTATGCCGACGTGCTCTCAATGCATCAGGCTGGCATCGAAAATGTGGTTGCAAGCTCGGGCACCTCTCTGACGACCGAACAGATACGTATGATTAGCCGCTACACCAAGAACGTCACCATGCTCTACGACGGCGACGCTGCAGGTATTCACGCCGCCCTCCGTGGCACCAACATGGTCCTCGAAGAAGGCATGAACGTCCGTATCGTGGTGCTGCCACCTGAACACGACCCCGACTCGTTCGTGCAGCAATATCCTATCGAGTATGTCACCAAGTACCTGGCCGACAACGCAAAAGATTTCATCAGCTTCAAGACCAACCTCCTTCTGAAAGACGCCAAAAACGACCCTATCAAGAAGGCCTCGGTCATCAAAGACATCGTTGAGACAATCTCTGTCATCCCCGACCCTATCTATCGTGCCACCTACATCAAAGAATGTAGCCGCACCCTCGAAGTCGCCGAACAAACCCTGATGAACGAGCTGAATAAAATTTTGCGTGCCAAATACCGCAAACAACTCGGCCTCGATCCAGGCCAGGACACCTCCTACTTATCATATCAGTCCTACCAGTCTTATAATCAACAGCAACCAGTCGAGGAACCTCAAAATCCCTCCATCCCAATCGGCTTCTACCAAGAGCAGGAACTCGTGAAGCTCCTCCTCACCCATGGCTCCGAAACCCTTGACCTGGAAGGCAAAGACGACGATGACAACGACATCGTCTACACCACCACGATAGCGTCTCTCATCGTCGATGACCTCAAAAACGACGGCCTCCTCTTCCGCGACCCCACCCATAAAAAGGTGTTCGACGCATTCGACCGTGGCCTCGACACAGGCATTCTGCCCACAACACAGGAGTTCATATCCAGCGAAGACGACGATGTAGCCCGTCTCGCCGCCGACCTCCTCAGCACCCAATACCGCCTCGACGACTGGCGCCGTCACCGTATAGTGGTCAAGACAGAGAACGACGTCCTCAAAAAGACCGTCCTCATGTCCATCCTACGTTTCAAAGATATGGTCATCGAAGACCGCCGCACCGCTCTCGTCAAAGAGCTCCAATCATGCTCCGACCCCGATGATCAGCTTATCCTCCTTAAAAAGAAGAAACACCTCGATGACATCCGTAACCGCATCAACCGCGACCTCGGAATCGTTATCACCAAATAGGTAAAAGTTTGAAGTGTGAAGTTGCCAGTTTGAAGTTATTATTCTTCCATCAACTCCAAACTCAAAATCATTGTTTCATCTTTTTAGTAATACTATCAAGCAATCTTACAAGCTCTTTACATTTGGAGTTCAATTTGTTATATTCTTCAATAGATATATAACTTGTTTTTAGTAAAAGTTCTATCCAATACTCAGTTTCTGCAGCTTCTTTTAATGATATATAAATTTTTGCCAAAAAAATCATTTTTGCTGATACCTTTTTGTGCTTCAAATAGATTTGCACCTATACTTGTTCCACTTCGTAATACTTGTTTAGAAAGAACATATTCTTTTTTATTTTCTGACAAATTTTTATATAAGTTAACTATATCCACAGAAAAACCCATGCATTTTCCCCTAATAAAACCTCCAAAATCTTCCATAATCAGTTAACCATAAATAAACCAAAAAACTTCAAACTCCAAACTTCAAACTTCAAACTAAAATAAATTTTCAATATTATTAATTACAATCCCTAATCTTAGAATAAACGCCTCCTTCGTCGCAAACCCAATATGGGGCAGCAACATCGTATTCGGAGCCGCAAGCATCGGATTGTCCTCTTTCAACGGCGGCTCCCCATCATAAACATCACATGCAGCCCCGGCAATCACGCCCTTCTTCAGCGCTTCCGCCAAATCCAACGTGTTCACCACCGGACCGCGTGCAGCGTTAACCACCACAGCAGTCGGTTTCATCATAGCAAAGTCCTTGGCAGTCAGGAAGTTACGTGTCTCGTCGTTCAAAGCGATGTGCAGTGCCACAATGTCTGATTCTTTGAGCAGTGTTTCCTTGTCGACAAATGTGACCCCCGCCACCTGCCTCGGCGTACGGTTCCACGCTATCACCTTACAGCCAAACGCCTGTGCCAACGCCGCAGTCCTCTGCCCGATGGCTCCCATCCCGATGATGCCTACCGTCTTGCCCGCAATCTCCCGACCCGGCGCAATGGATGGTCCTTTACAGCTGCGTGTAATCTTATCATTCTCAATGACATGGCGATACAGCCCTATCATCATGCATATCGTCTCCTCCGCCACAGCCTCCGTCGAATACCCAGCCGCATTCTTCACCACTATGCCACGACGTCGACACTCATCCATGTCAATATGATCTAATCCCGTGAATGCTATCGAAAGCATCTTCAGGTTTGGGCACGCATCCAGAAAATCCTTGCGCAATGGCATGTTGCTCTCCACCACGACATCGGCTCCCGATGCGCGCTCAATGTTCAACTCAGGCTTCCTGTCGGGATATACCACAACCTCATGCCCTTGCTTCTTTAAAGGTTCACAAGCCCGCTCCACGGCTTCCACCGTGAGACCCAAAGGCTCCAAAAAGACTATCTTCATCGCTCTACTTTTTTTGTTGTTTCAAACAACAAAGATAGTCATTTTTTTCTAATCAGCCGTTTTTTTATAAAAAAGGGACCGCACCAGCATGTTATGAAACAGTGTTTACCATAATTATATGATGACTTAAAATTTTATGAGCATCGTAAAACCAAATTTATGAAGATGAGATGGAATAAAAAAATGAACAGGTGTCCATTAGTGGACGGCCCCCTTTTATCCATTATTCAGCAGCCTTCTGGTCCTCGTCACTGCTCATCCTGTCAATGAGCATGAACTCATCCATGTAAATCTCCGTGATAAAACGCTTGTTTTTATCCCTGTCCTCATATTGCCTCGTGCGCAAATTGCCCTCCAAAGCCATTAAACGGCCCTTTCTGACGATTTTCTCTACAACCTCAGCCGTCTTACCCCTCGCAACAATATTGTGCCACTGAGTGTCTGTAACGAGCTCGTTTTTGTCGTTGTAATACCTGTCGTTGGTCGCTAACGCAAATCGCGCAGTCTTCTTGCCGTCACCAAAAACCCTAATCTCAGGATCAGCCCCAGGCCGCCCAATCAAATGTACCGAATTTCTTAAAGTTCCCATAACATTATAATTTAAGTTAATAACTATTGACTAGTCACATACAAAGTTAATTCCACACCCAAGAATTAGTCGTATGAAAAATGACTAATCTTTCAACACCTCCATAATCATCTGAGAACCAACAAATTACAACACCAAAACCGAAGTTTCTATGTTTTTTTAATGTTAATAAATTTTAACTAAATTTTTTTAACATTTCCGTCACCCCCAACAAAACCTACTCGTTTCATAAATTTTCCAAAATTTCAGCCACTTATTCAAAAATTATCAAAAATCGTCACTTTCCCCATTTTTTACGCCAAATACTAATATTTTTTGTCATTCCGAACGAAGTGAGGAACCTCATTGTTTTCATAACTGATAATAATAAATTCCTACTAAAAAAATAAGAGCCCTCTTTTCAGAGAGCCCTTATTTTCTTATTCGCTAATGGCCAACGGCCAATAGCCAATGTTACTTAACAACGTTGATTCTCTTCACGCTGCTACCTGTCTCAGTAGTCACCTTGACCATGTAGACACCGGTCTCGTACTGACCCATGTTGAGGATCAATTCGTCACCGCTGACTTCCTGATCATAGACCATCTGACCCATAGCGTTGTACACTGTTACGTGTGTCATCGCTGTAGCATTGATGTGGAGGTCGCTGCTTGTTGGGTTAGGATAGATTGCGTTCACAACATCGTTTTCAGCAACAGCATCCCAAGCAAACGTTGTGGTTGCCATGTCTGATTCGCAGTCTGCGTAAACTGCCACGATGCCGATCTCGTAATTACCGTCAGGTGTACCTTCGAAGTTGATGAAGATAGGCTGTGCTGAGATTGAACCAAGCAACTCACCGTCAACATACACTTTGTATGATGTTGCACCGGCTGGCTCTGTGAACTGGATCAAAGCGCCATCGTTACCTTGGTAGTTGTAAAGTTCAGCTGTCAAGTTGGTCACAGGATCGCAAGCAGGAGTGTCACCCACTGTCACTGTCTCGCACTGATCGCATGCCATTGCATAGTCGCTGTAGACAACTCTGATGCAATATTCATGTTCACCTGCTTCAACAGCTTCATCTGTGAATGTTGATGCATTCAATGGAGCATATGTGAGAGGCTCACCGTCACGCCAGATCATAACGCCAAGGACATCGCCTGGAACTGGTTGTGGACCTGGGCCTGGACCTGGAGTGCCTTCAAGCTCATAGATACCAATGAGGTTAGGATCCTGCTGTGAGTTACCGAACCAGCAAAGCTTGTTGTCATAGTTGCCAATGAAGCAACCACCAGCAATACCTGTGCAACCTGGTGTTGTTGACGAGAAGTCTAACACTGGGCTTGAGCTGATAGTGTTGGTTGCAATGTTGTAGTCGTAAACCTGGCAATCGCTGTTTGGCTGGCAGAACAAGTAGAGGTGTTCAACACCGTCTGCATCTTTGTAGTATGCCGAACCGTATGCGCTTGATGGAGCAGCACCGCTCTGGATCAATGAACCTGTACGGCTGTACAGTGCCAATGTTGACCAGTTGCCTGACCAGAAGCCGTCACGTTCAGGATCGTATGAGATGTGACGTGATGTCAAACCTGAGCAGTTGATTGTGCCGACCAATGTCTTGTTGGCGAGGTCAAGGCAGAAGATCTGTGTACCACCTGATGTGCCATAGAAGTAGTCACCATCAAATGTGAGGTCACGGATACCTGTTGCACCTGCAATGTTGAAGCCTTCAACAAATGTGCCGTTTAAGTCATACTTGTAGAATGTGTAGCCACCTGTTGGTGCTGACTGCCAGCTTGCTGTGTAGATGAATGAACCATCTGTTGCAACAGCCTGCTGACCAGCGCTTGTACCAGTCATTGTGCCTACGAGATCCCACATAGCGCGGTTGCCCTTGCTTGATGCGGTCAATGTGATATCATCAATATTCAAGATGAACTCGTCTGTGCAGTTGAAGTGACGGATAGCAACCCAGATGTCCTGGCCTGCGTATGCGCTGAGGTCAACTGTCTTCTCATACCAGTTACCCTGTGCTCTTGTCTGACCATCGCGGCCAACTGAAGGAACACCAGCTTCTTTAGCTGTCAAAGTCCATTCCTGAACGATTGTGAAGTCTGATGCGCTTGTATTGCCTGTTGTTGAAACTGCAACACCGAAGTGTTCAGCTGCATAGTTGGCATCCTGTGCGCATGCAAAGAATGTAATGCCTGAATAAGCACCCTTGTTAGGTGATACGAGGAAGTTGTTTGGTGTCAAAGCTTGACCTGTTCCGTTAGCGTATGATCCTGAAATCACATATGCTTCTGAAGCGTTGTGGCCTGTACCTGAGAGGCTTACACCACTGTTGTGGTAGATACCAGGATTTGCACTTGAAACCCAACCATTACCGTCACCGTCACCATCGATTGATGTCCAACCCATCATTGTGTTGTCATCGAAGTTGTAATCTTCGTCTGTACCTGGACCTGGTTGTGGACCTGGACCTGGCTGACCACCTGAAGGCAATGTCCATGTCAATGTGACATCGTTACCGTTGACTGCTGCTGAATATGATGTAGCGCCATCATAGTTCTCGCAAGCTGAATAGACAAATGTTGCATACATTGTCTCACCCATACCTGTTGCATAGAGAGGAGCAACACCAACTGTGTATTCTTCACCTTCAACAAGACCATCAACAGGAACCTGGAAGAATGGATACACTGTCTCGCCAACAAACTCGCCCTCGAGGAACACCTTGTAGCTCAATGGAGCGCGGTTAGCTGCTGGAGCCATTGCCAATGTGCCTGGGTTGCTGATCTGCTGCATTGGATCGAGGATACTTACGACCTCACCCTTAGCACCCTGTGCAACATAAACCTTGATCATCCAGTTAGCACCTGTAACACCAGCGTTAGCAAGATCCATCCATGATGAACCGTCAAGTGACACCCAACGACCGTTAGGATCGCCAGCATCAACGCAAGCGCTTGCTACGTAATCTGCACTTGTTGCATTGTAGAATACAACCCACAAGTTCTTAGTAGGATCGATAGTCACTGGCTCTGCAAATTCAAACTCAACGAGTTCGTCTGTGTCAGGCATTGTGATATCCATTGTACCAACAGCATTAGCTGGAGATGTAGTACCATCGTTGTAGATAGTTACTGTGCCGCTGAATGCACCGTTAGCACCATACATATCATCATGTGCACCGTAGTTAGCGACCTTGGTCACCATGTTGCCTTCGTATGAACCTGCTGGGAACATAACTGCCCAGTAGAATGCTGCGCCAGCACCAATACCGGTGTACATTGTCTCATCGCCATAGAAGTACCACTGGCCTTCACCTGGTGTAGGACCTGGAGTTGGACCTGGAGTTGGTGTAGCACCTTCCCACATAGCCCAGCCTGTAGGTGATACGTAGAAGTCAGCAACTGGAGCAATGATCTCATCAAGTACGAATGTGTATTCTTCAACATCCTCAGTGATTTCGAGGACACCGTCAACTGGTGTGTAACCATCGAGTTCAACCTCGTAAATGTATTCACCCTTGCGGAGCTCGATCACCACTGTACCTGTTTCGTCCATGATGTACTCTTCCTCAAAGTCAATAGCTGTGAGCTCGACTTCAGCACCAACTGGAGCCTGACCGTTGTTCAAAACCACATTGAGTGTAACTGTTGAAATCATGTCTTTGTCGAGGACATTTGACCAAAGGATCTCTGACAAGCCATTACCTGTTGGACCTGGTGTTGGAGGAACTGGAGCGCTGCTGGCTGTGATTGTAACATCATCAATCCAGATCTCATACTGGTCGTAGTTGACATCGCGGAATGCGATCCAAACTTCCTGACCTGCGTATGCACTCAAGTCGATGGTGTGCTCAC
>JAEEGL013204132.1_pt1 | contig 11271 bp, 9 predicted proteins | sample 9134231 | NCBI WGS metagenome assembly JAEEGL01 (sample SAMN16246548, study PRJNA631951) | gut metagenome | biome: gut microbiome; feature: rumen; material: fiber-attached | host: Bos | place: Iran: Karaj | collected 2018-10
TATCGCGCAGCACCTGACCCAGCGAATAAAGCATACCGGAACTCATGGCCGTGTGGAAAAGATCATAGGTGGTGGGCAAATCGGGGTCCTGAGGACGCACTAACGCCTCGTAACCATATATATTGCCCTCTTTGGCGACAACAATCGGTTGATAAAGCATGGTAAAAGAGCGCTCCTTAATTGAACGCTCAAGGGCTTGTAACTTTTTAAGATATTGATTTTTATCGCGAATATCATGGCTTCCCATAAGCAGCGATTTTTCAAAGGGGATAATCTGGTTTTTACCGTTGCTTTGCGCCACACCGAGAGCATGCTCGGCCGTCTCTTGCAACTGGGCCATGGTTTTGGCATCGGCCGGAAAGATACTGATTCCCATACTGAGTGTGGGGCTTAAATCCGGCCACTGCTCTTTGGCGGCACTGTTAAACCAACCTTTAATGGTATCGGCCATATAAAGAGCTTTTAGCTTGTTCGTTTCGGGCAATAAAATAGCAAAATCATCACCGGAAGTACGGGAAGCAACCACTGAGGGGTTAGTGGCTTTATCCAAAAGCTCGGTGCTGGAAAGGCCGCTCGCAATAAGGCGCAAAAGCTCGTTGCCGGCCGGATGGCCTTTTAAGGTGTTAAATTGCTTAAAATTATCCACATCAAGCAAAATAAGGGCCAGTTCGCTGCCGTTTTGCCCAGAGCGCGTCACCTCTTCGCCAAGGCGCTTAATAAAGTAATCATGGTTATTAAGACCGGTTAAAATATCTTTGGTAGCCAGAGCCTCAAGCTGGCGATTTTTATCCAAAAGCTGAGCGGTTAGCTGTTTTAAGCGCTCATTCTTCTGCTGCAAATCGGCCATTAAAAGGCGCTCTCTACGCCTTAAAGTAAGGTTTTCGCAAATGCGGCGCAGGCGTTCGATAAGGGCGGCGGCATTGTCATAAGGCTTTAAAATATAGTCGGAAACATTAAGGCGCAAAGCTTCGATAAGCGATGATATAGTAGCATCGCTGGTGGTCATTACAATGCTACAATCATGCTCGGCGGCCAATACCCATTGCACAAAGGAGAGGCCGCTGCCGTCACTTAAAGTAATATCGGCAAAGAGTAAATCGCAAGGCGACTCCGACCAACGAGCAATAGCTTGAGCAATCGTGGAGCAACTGGCCACCTGAAAACCGATATTTTTTAACAAGTTTGTAATAACGGTGGTGGAAGTTTGCGATGAATCGACTACTAGAGCTTTTAAGCCTTCACCAAAACGTTCCTCTGTCATAGCTGCCTCATTACTTATTAATTTGCCACAAATACATTTGGCGCGGAGTGCTCAAATAGTGGCCAAGTTGCTTCAAATATTCCGGAGAAAAAGACATTTGCATCTGAGCATCACTAAGACTCATAAAGCTAAAGGGCCGCTTATAAGTAACAATAAGCGCTTCACTTAGACCAAGCTCGCGCAAAAGGTCAGCTTTTACTTCATCGAGATAGGCTATTTCATCAATAAGCCCAACTTCTTTAGCCTGAGCCGCGGTTAAAATACGTCCGTCGGCAAACTTTTTCACCTCTTCGACCTTAAGATGACGCCCATCGGCCACCAGTTTAACAAAGCGCTCATAGCTATCCATAACAAATTGTTGCAAAATGGCCTTTTCTTCCGGGGTCATTTCGCGGCTGGGGGAAAGAATATCCTTCATGGCGCCGGATTTTATGGAAAGAGCTTTAACACCCACTTTGTCCAAAAGCTGCTCCACATTATAAGTGTGCATAATAACACCGATACTGCCGGTGGTAGTTGTGGGATAGGCATATATTTTACTGGCGTGCACAGACATATATACGCCGCCAGAAGCACAAAGGTCACCCATTAAAATATAGAGCGGTTTTTCGCGCACAAATTTGGTTACCGCATGGTGAATTTTATCGGAGGCCGTCACTTCGCCGCCCGGGGAATTTACTTCTAAAATAGCGCCTTTTATATTTTTATCTTTTAGAGCTTGTTCCAGCATTTCCGCTACTTGGCGGTCGCGGATGGAGGAGCCGTACTCTTGCGCGGAAGAAGAGATAACGCCCTCTAACGGCAGGTAGAGTATTTTGTCTTTGCCGCTGCCTTCGATGGTTTTTTCCATATATGTAGGACCTGCCGAGCCGGAAAGCGAATTACCGCCGGCCACAGCTAGAGCCAGAATGAAATTTAGTCCCAGGGAACCTAAGAGCCCTAAAACCGCCACAATAAGAATAATCCAGAGCCAGGTATTGCTGCTTTTCTTGGCCGGCGCCTTGGTGGGCGCTTTGGGCGGCAGCTTATTTTTTGGCTCCTGGGGCGCTGAAGCCGGAGCCGAGACTTTTGGCGGCTCTTTTAGCTGCGCTGCAGGCTGAGGCTGCGAAACAGGAGCTACGGTGGCGGCCTCTTCAGCCGGCACGCCGTTATCAGGAGGGGAAATCTGGTTGTCACTCATAAGTTATACCTCAATATTGCGCACTTTTAAGAGCGTGCGCGAACGGTTAATCCATTGATGATAAACAGCTCTGTTTTGGCCGGTGACAATAGCCATTTTAAGGTCTTCTATGCCACTCTCTTCCTGGCCGGAAGCCAATTTACACTCCCCGCGGTAAGTGTAGCTGATGGCATCGTTGATATTGGTGGAAAGAGCCATATCAAAAGCTGTTATAGCCTCGGGATATTTTTTGAGTGCCTGGCTGGCTGCACCGGCCGCTCGCCAGTATTTGCTGACAAAGGGTTTATAAACAGTCAGCATGGAAAAAATGTGCAAAGCCGGCTGATACTTGCCGTAATTATAGAGATAATTACCCAGCATAAAAACAACTTGTATTTCGGAATCATTAAGCTCCATGAGCTCGGCTAAAGTAATATCACCGCGTAAAAAACTGTTGGCCAGGTGCTCCACCAAGCGGCCAAATGTCTCCATTACACTATCTTTTCCCATAGTTTCCCTTTCTTTTCAGCCCTTCCGCAAGAAAGAGCCATAAGTTTGACCTCACCGGCGAGACCTTAAACTGCTAGTACTCTAGGAAAATCATTGGAGATAGCAAGAGAAAAATGCGCCATAAAACATATAACCACGCTTTTGTCGTCTTTAAATACTCGTCCGAAATAAGGCCAACACTTAAAATTCCAACTATTCAATATCTTAAAAAAATATTTCCATCTTTTTAGTTGACTCAAAAAAAAAAATAAAATAGACCACTTAATGTTAGATTGTGTCAAAATATCTAACATAAGCGTGCTAAAACCTTAAACAGGCTGAGGAGGACAGAATGAGGCAGGCAGCTTTACTAATGGGTGTCTTACTCTTACCGCTTTTGGTAAGTGGTTGTTCCAACAAACAGGAGCAGAATGTTCCACGCACCAGAGGAATTGGCGAGGAATGTGACGACACCAGTAACCTCTGTGTGGACGGGCTATATTGCGACAACGGCAAATGCCGCGAAATGTGCGACGAAAATGCCCCCTGTGGCAAAGGCGAAAAATGCATTGATAATCGCTGTTTACCTTGGAGAAACAACGAACCTGGCGACAATACCGATGGGCCTGGTGACAATACCGATGGGCCTGGTGATAATACTGATGGACCAGGCGACAACACCGATGAGCCGGGTTTTACCGGCAAAATAGTTATGCCTCAAGGTGGCACGCTCACCAATGTGGCCGGCAGGGCCAAAACCAGCGATGGCAAGTATGAAGTCCATATTTTGGGCGGCGGTATGTCCGGTGGCTCAAAAGGCAGTAATGACAGTCAAATTCAAGTCAACGAAGGCTCTTGGAAATAGAGCTTAAAAGGAGAAAACTATGAGAGTAGGCAAATTGTTAACCGGAATTACTTCCCTGGGGCTCTTGCTAGGCTCAAGCTCGGCTTTTGCTGCTGTGCCCATGAGCTTCACCCACCACGGTATCCTCTATGAGGATGGCCAGCCGGCAAGTGGCACCAAAGCCATTACCGCTACTATTTACAATGGCGCTGGTGACATTATTGCTCAAATAACCAAGCCTGTGGTTCTGGAAAACGGCTTTTACAACTTCACCATCGAAAATATTGACGAAGCCAAAGTTATTGCCGCCGAAGGCAGCATGGAACTTGGTATTCAAGTTGATACAGCCGATGAAATGACCCCAAGAATTGCCATCAGTTCCGTGCCTTTTGCCATTCAAGCCAGCTTTGCCGATGTAGCTGATGCTTTGCAATGTAATGATTGCATCGATGAAAATCATCTAAGCGATGGTGCTGTTAATGTGAACAAACTCTCCTCCGACCTCCAAAGTAAATTAAACTCCTTCGCCACCAATGAAAGTGTAAGCGGCATTAAATATGCTCTTTCGGATTCTGCTGGTGGTTCTGCACTTAAAGCTGTAGCCGATGGTGAAGGCAAGAATATTGCCAGCACTTACGCCAAACAAAATGGCAATTACAGTGGTATGACTGTTGGTAATGCTACCAGCGCCGCAAGCGCCACCAAGGCTACTCAAGACAGCGATGGCAATGTTATCAAAGATACTTACGCCAAACAAAATGGCAATTATAGCAGCTTGTCGGTTGGTTATGCCACAAGCGCCGGTAGCGCAAGTAGCGCTGACCAAGCTACCAAAGATAGCGCCGGAAATACCATTTCCAGCACTTATGCTAAAACCAGCGGTACTTATGGCAACTTGTATGCCGGCAGAGCCACTAACGATGGTAGCGGCAACAATATTGCCAATACTTATGTGAAAAAAACTAATATTAAATGTGAAGCCTATAAACAAGGTGCTATCGTACCTATTTATGAGGCCGTCGTAAAAATAAATTGTGGTGCATCTGACCAAGTTTATTGCAATACTCCCAACTGGTGTACCTGTAGGGGCTTGAGTTTCGAGATAGCAAATGAAGTGCCGGGCGGGAGTATGAGTGCCGGTAATGTTAAGTTTGAGACACAATCCGTAACAGGCGGTGCCAAAGGCGGTATAATTGATCTTTCAATTAAAGAGAGTGTGCTCGGAACACCGCTTAATGTTAGAGCCGAATCATGGTGGCCGTTGCACCAAGGCTATAGTGTTCCAGCAGGCACTGCTGATGGTTATACCAAATATACCATTAGTTTCTATGCCATGGGGCAATCAGATCCTACTACAGCATTGAATCCTTTACATTTCCCAAGTCCCCTTGTTACTAGTTCTACAACGTATAGTAACCAAATGGCACCAGGTAAACCAGGTGCCTTTTTCTCCGTTATTGTCTATGGTATTCCGGCCGGCTGTCAATGAATCTAGTCTTTCTTTAAGCTCCTGCGCCCTTTTCTAATCTAAAAACTTTGCCCACCTTGTAGCCATATTCACTCACACAATAAGCTCTGTGATATTATTAAAAACCATCTTATATAGTTACAACCCTGCCCCGCTTGTGCTATCATTCCTCGCCGGGAATGCGGAAGATTTCCCCAGAAAAAAGTTGGAACCAAAATGAGTAATACCAAAATAACCGTCACCTCACCGCTTCTGCCGCCGCTCGAAGAATTCACTCCCTATTTGCAAAAAATTTGGGAAAGTAAATGGATAACCAATAACGGGCACTTTCATCGCGAGCTGGAAAAAGCTCTGGCCGAATATTTGGGCGTGCCTTATATCAGCCTTTTTACCAATGGCACTCTGCCGCTGATAACAGCTCTACAAGCTCTCAATATTAAAGGAGAAGTCATCACAACTCCCTATAGTTTTGTGGCCACGACTCACGCTATTTGGTGGAATGGCCTAACTCCGGTATTTGTCGATGTGGATCAAAAAAGCGGCAACATGGATCCGGCTAAAATAGAGGCCGCCATCAGCGAAAGAACCACTGCTATCATGCCGGTGCATGTCTATGGCCGTCCCTGTGATACCGCAGCTATTGACGCTATTGCCAAGAAGCGTGGTCTAAAAGTCATCTATGATGCCGCTCACGCCTTTGGGGTAACACTTAATGGCCGGAGCTTGCTTTTAGAGGGCGATATCAGCACTTTAAGTTTTCACGCCACCAAAACATACAATACCATCGAGGGCGGCGCCCTTGTCTGCCACGATGAAAAGATGAAAAAACAAATAGATTATCTCAAAAATTTCGGTTTTGCCGATGAGGTGACGGTGGTTGGCCCCGGTATCAATTCCAAAATGGACGAGGTGCGGGCGGCTTACGGGTTGCTCTCTTTAAAATATATTGATGAAGCCATTAAAAAACGCCAAAAAATCGCTTATCGCTACCGCGCTGAACTCGCCGGTATTAAGGGCCTTAGCTACTTTGAAGACCTGCCGGGCGTAAGGCATAATTATTCGTATTTTCCTATATTTATTGATGAACCAGCCTATGGTCTCTCGCGCGACGAGCTCTATAACAAGCTAAAAGAAAAGAATATTTTCGGCCGCCGCTATTTTTACCCTTTAATTTCCAAATTCGACCCATATTCTGCCTTGCCTTCGGCCGCGCCGGCCAATTTGCCGGTAGCCGAAAAGCTGGCCGCCGAGGTGCTCTGCCTGCCCATCCATCACGAGCTCACAGAAAGCGATCAAGAGAGAATTATTGCTCTTATTCGGGGGTAATCAGGTGAAAAGGCTCTTATTTCTCTCTTGGTTTTTTCCACCGCAAGCAACCATCGGAGCCGTAAGAACCGGCAACATGGCGAAGGAGCTTTTAGCGCAGGGGTGGGAAATAACGGTCCTTACTTTAAACCCGGAGCATCTGATAAAAAAGAGCCCTGTAGCACCGCTCCGGCATGAGCATTTAAAATATAATTTTATAGAAACGCCCAACGACCCAAGTCAGCAAAATTTTTTAGAAATTAATGCTTTTTTGCAAAAACACGGCGGCTTTACCGCTCTTATGCGTAAAGCTCTTTACTCCTTTGGCCTCCATGAAAGCGGCATTTTTTTGGCTATTTTAAAAGCGGCGGCTACTTATCAAAAGGGCGATTTTGACCTTATTTTGGCCTCCGGCTCGCCATTTTGCCAATTCTGGGCCGCCCAGATCCTTAGCCAAAAAATCGCCTGCCCTTATGTTCTCGATTACCGCGACCCCTGGAGCCAAAATATTCTTTTACCGCCGGCTGTCCGTCTCTTCCGCCCGCTGGAAAAGGCCCTGCGCCGTAAGAGCGCCTTAACTTTATGTGTCTCGCCCGGTGAAAAAGCGCTCCTTAGCGCTTTGGGCGGCCGCACGGAAGTACTAAGTAACGGCTACGAAAAAATTCCGGAATTTAAAGACTTATCTTCCCATAAAAGCGCCGATATTGTCTATACCGGCCGCCTCTATTTGCCGGATAGAGATGTTTTGCCGCTGCTCATGGCCCTGAAAAAGGTCAAAGAAGCGCAAAAAGCGGCGCCGACTTTTGCTTATTACGGCCCGGATAGCCGCTATGTAGCGGAAAAAGCCGCCAAACTTGCTATCAGCGATTTGGTCTTTTGCTCTCCGCCGGTGCCGCGTATTGAGGCCATAAAAGCGCAAAAAGCCGCTGCTATGGTCCTGGTAGTTACCGGCATCAGCCCGGCCGGCTCGCCATATACCGATGCTATTGTAACCGGCAAAATTTTTGAACCTATAGCCCTGAAAAAGCCCATTTTGCTCATTGCGCCCAAAAGCAACGATGCTGTGAAAATTCTTAAAGAAATCGGCGGCGGCGTCCACTTTGACGGCAGCCAGATAGATGAAATGGCCGCTTTTTTGACCGCCGGTAACTTTAGCGCTCATTATAACAAAAAGCGCCTTAATTACAGCTGGCCGCACTTGGGCCGGCGCCTGAACTCTCTTTTAACGGGCGCCCTTTCATGAATCTCCGCGCGGCCGGTTTAAAAGGGCTTTTTTGGCAGGCTCTGGGGCGCTACTCCGGCACAGCCGTTATTTTTGTAACAGGCATTATACTGGCCCGCCTGCTTGAGCCCAAAGATTACGGCCTTATCGGCATGTTAAATATCTTTTTAGCTATCAGCAATTCCTTTATTGACAGCGGTTTTAACGCGGCGCTCATTCAAAAAAAAGAGGCGACGGAAGAAGATTTTTCCACTGTATTTTTCTTTAATTTGACTATTGCCGTACTCCTTTACCTCCTGCTCTATTTTTTGGCTCCTTTCATCGCCGCTTTTTACCGGGCACCGCTTTTGACCGAAATAACACGCGTTGTGGCTTTTTCCTTAATTATTAATGGCTTATACATTGTTCAGCGCACTGTTTTAACCAAAAAAGTAGATTTTAAAACCCAGACCAAAATCACTATCCCGGCAGTAGTTTTTGCCGGCCTTACCGCTATTATCCTGGCTTATCTGGGCTTTGGCCCCTGGGCACTTGTAGCCAATATTTTGCTCTCCGCTCTCTATACTTGCCTGGCTATGTGGCACTATTGCCGCTGGGAACCCCAATTATGCTTTAACAAAAAATCTTTCAGTGAACTCTTCCATTTTGGCGGCAAAGTTTTAGCCAGTGGACTTTTAACCAATATTTACAACAACTTACATTCATTAATAATCGGCAGAGTCTTTAGCCCGACCGAGCTTGGGCACTTTACCAAAGCCAACTCCTTTGCCACCTTGCCATCGTATAATTTATCGGTGGCCATAAGTAGCGTAACATTGCCTATTTACAGCAAATTACAAGATGACGATGCGGCTCTTAAAGCCGAAGCCCTGCACTATCTCTCTTACAGCACCTTTTTCATCTTCCCCATGATGCTGGGCCTCGCCGCTGTGGCCAAGCCGCTCATTATATTGCTTTTAACCCAAAAATGGCTACCGGCCGCCAAGCTGCTCACTATTTTGGCTTTCGGCTATATGTGGCACCATATCCAAACAATAGACCAAAATGTCATGCTGGCCAAGGGGCGCTCGGATGCCACCTTCATCATGGAGCTCATTAGGCGCGGAATAGGCATTATTTTGCTCTTTGCCGCTCTCCCCTTTGGCATCCCGGCTATGTGCTGTTCCTTTGCCGTTTCTTACTTTGCCGCCTTTATCCTGGGCCTTATCTTTGCCCAAAAAACAGTAAACTTTTCTATAAAAGAGCGGCTTAGGGTTATCGGGCCGATTTTTTTAAATGCCTTCATCATGTTTTTGGCAGTAAGCGGAGTCGAAATGCTCATAAATTCAAATATTTTAAAACTAATTGCCGGCATAGTAAGCGGTATTATTATTTATAGCGCTCTCTCTTTTATTTTAACACCTAAGCTAGCCCACAGCACTTGGGCTTTTCTCACTAAAAAGAGGCCAAAAAATGGTTAAAATCGTAACTGTCATCGGCGCCCGCCCGCAATTCATCAAAGCGGCGGTACTTTCCCGGCTCATGCACCTTGAGCCTTATTCCGCTGATTTTAAAGAGTTTATCATCCACACCGGCCAACATTATGATCAAAATATGTCAGCCGTTTTTTTTGAGGAAATGGCCATCCCGGCACCACAGATAAACCTGGGCATCGGCGGCAAAAGTCACGGCGCCATGACCGGTGAAATGCTCATCGCCATAGAAAAAATACTTATGGATATTAAGCCCGACCTCGTTCTGGTTTACGGCGATACCGATTCCACCTTAGCCGGCGCCCTGGCTGCCGGTAAATTGCTCATTCCCATAGCTCATGTGGAAGCCGGGCTTAGAAGCCATGTCATGGCCATGCCGGAGGAGCAAAACCGCATTCTTACCGACCACTTAGCCTCTTGGCTTTTGGCCCCAACCGCTACCGCCGCCGAAAACTTGGCTAAAGAGAATGTGCACGGCCGGATTCACATAACGGGCGATATTATGTACGATGCTCATCTTTTTTACCGCCCAAGAGCCCAAATGCCGCCCTGTGCCCGGGAAGAACCTTATTTTCTGGCAACGGTCCACCGGGCAGAAAATACTGATAATAAAGCAAATTTAGAAAATATTTTTGCCGGCCTTAGCCAGATTAAAGAGCGCGTTATTTTGCCACTCCACCCAAGAACGCGCCAAAAGTGCCAAACTTTCGGCCTTAATATACCGCCGAATATCAAAGTGCTGGAGCCGGTGGGCTATTTGGAGATGCTCGGCCTGGAATTAAATGCAAAGGCCATTATTACCGATTCCGGCGGCGTGCAAAAAGAAGCTTATTTTTGCCAAAAGCCTTGCATAACTTTGCGAAGCGAAACCGAATGGGTGGAAACAGTAACCAGCGGCTGGAATACTTTAGCCGCTACTAACGGCGAAGCCATTGCCGAGGCGGCAAAGAATCTTAAAATACCCCAAAATTATCCGCCGCTTTACGGCGATGGACACTGCGGGGAAAAAATATTGAAAATACTCGGTTGACTTTTACCTATTTTCCATGAGCCAAATCATCAGTTGCTTTTGGGCATGGAGGCGGTTTTCCGCTTCGTCAAAAATTTCCGGGTGGGATTCAATAACACTGGCAGCTATCTCTTCACCGCGGTGAGCCGGCAGGCAGTGCAGCACTTTTACCCCGGATTTGGCCACTTTCAAAAGCTCTTCATCAACAATAAAACCTTTGAAATCCTGGGCTCTTTTAGCTTTTTCCGCCTCCTGGCCCATGCTGGCCCAAACATCGGTGGTCACCACATCGGCCTCTTTGGCTGCCTCTTTGGGGCTATGCACAATATTGATTTGCTTATTGCCACGTGCTCTGGCCCGTGCCAAAATAGCGGCATCAGGCTCATAGCCCTCTGGCACAGCCAAGGTAAGCTTAAAGCCCAAGTGGCCGGCAGATTCAATCCAGGAATTGGCCATATTATTGCCATCGCCAATCCAGGCTACAGCCATAGTGGCCAAATCAAGGCCATGCTCTTTAAGTGTCATAAGGTCTGCCAGAAGCTGGCAAGGATGCACCAAATCGGTGAGGCCGTTAATAATGGGCACACCGGCATATTTAGCATATTTTTCCACTACTTCCTGGCCAAAAGTGCGCACCATTATCATATCGCAATAGCGGCCCATTACCCGCGCGGTGTCTTCTGTGGGCTCACCGCGGGCAATCTGCGAACCGGAGGAGGTTACCACCACAGCCTGGCCGCCAAGATGATAAATGCCCGTTTCAAAGCTCACTCTGGTGCGCGTAGATGACTTTTCAAAAACAAGAGCCACCACTTTGTCTTTGAGAGTTTTAGGGTCCTGCCCGGCCCGGTGTGCTTTTTTCAGAGCTATGGCATTATCCAAAAGAGCTTTTAGTTCATCTGTCGTTACATCTTCAAAAGAAAGTAAGTGCTTCATGGTTTCTCCTCATACCCATCCAGAAAATTAAGTGCCATGCCCACCGGCCGGCGGGCGAAGTATAGCAACAGAAGAGCACCGGAGGCAGATCTCAATCATCATTTAA
>JAEEGL013579585.1_pt1 | contig 11271 bp, 8 predicted proteins | sample 9134231 | NCBI WGS metagenome assembly JAEEGL01 (sample SAMN16246548, study PRJNA631951) | gut metagenome | biome: gut microbiome; feature: rumen; material: fiber-attached | host: Bos | place: Iran: Karaj | collected 2018-10
GACCACCACCGCGTCCGAATGCTCGCTCATGCCCAGGGCGGCCCGATGGCGCATGCCGTACCGCTGGGGCAGGTCCTGGCGCTTGCTGGAGGGCAGGCGGCAGCGGGCGGCATAGATCCGTTCATTCCGGATGATCACCGCACCGTCGTGCAGGACCGTGTTTTTATCGAAGATATGCTGCAGCAGGATCGACCGGGTCTCCACGTCGATGAGCACGCCGGTCTGGATCTCCTCGTTCAGGTCGTTGTCCCGCTCGAACACCACCAGAGCGCCGGTCTTGGTCTTGGCCAGGGGATCGCAGGCCTTGACCACCTCGTCGATGCAGCTGCCCAGCTCCGCGCTGCGCTCCGCGCCGGAGATGAAGCGGGTGACCGCCCCCACCTTCTCCAGCATGGCCCGGACCTCCGGCTGGAAGACGATCAGCACGATGAGAACGCCCAGCTCCAGCGCCTTGCCGAAGACAAAGTTGAACATATGCAGGTCCAGCTGATCCGCCGCCACCATGGCCAGGACCAGCAGCAGCAGACCGCGCAGCGCCCTGCCGGAGCCGGTCCTGGAGAGGAACCAGAGGATCTTATACAGGAGGAAGGCCATGATCGCCATATCGATCACGTCGTTGATCCGTATGGTCCTGACCAGACTGATCACCATGTCCCAAAAGGCCAATCCGATGCCCTCCTTCTGTCTGTCTCTTTCGCCTTGTGCCTGCATCAGGCGCAGGGAAGCTATTATGGTACCCTTTATTATATCTTATCCTGTCAAGCTTGACAAGCGCATTTGTCCCTTTGTGGGATTTCTTTTCTCAGATAGACGCCAGCGCCTCCCCCAGCCGCCGGATCTGGCTCTCCCGGTTGAACACGCTGACGCTGAGGCGGACCGTTCCGGTATCCAGCGTGCCGGCGCTGCGGTGGGCCAGGGGCGCGCAGTGGAGGCCCGCCCGGAGGGCAAAGCCCCGCCGTGCCAGGGCCTCCGCCGTTTCGGCGCAGTCCCTGCCCTCCAGGCGGAAGGACAGGACCCCGGTCTGGTTTTCCGGGTCCTCCGCCCTGAACAGCTCCAGGCCGGGGATATCCTCCAGCAGGGCGGCAGCCAGGCGGACCAGTTCCCGCTCCCGGCGCAGGATGCGCTCCGGTCCCAGCTCCTCCACAAAGGCGAGCCCGGCCCGCAGCCCGGCAATGCCGGGCATGTTGTGGGTCCCGGCCTCAAGCCGCTCCGGCAGGAAGTCCGGCATGTCCGTATCCCGGGAGCTGACGCCGGTGCCGCCCTCCAGCAGGGTGCGGATCTGCCCGCCGCCGGGCTGCTCCCCGCAGAGCAGCAGGCCCGTCCCCTGGGGGCCGTACAGGCCCTTGTGTCCCGGCATGGCCACGAAGGCCGCCTGCCATTTCCGCAGCCGCACGGGCAGGCAGCCCGCGCTCTGGGAGGCGTCCACCACCAGGGGCACGCCGTACTGGCGGCAGAGGGACGCGATCTCCTCCACCGGCTGGACGCAGCCGAACACGTTGGATACGTGGTCCGTCACCGCCAGCTGCACGCCCCTTCCCAGCTGGCGGGAAAAGGCCTCCAGCATCCGTTCCGGCAGGAAGGGCGGGGCCTCCGCCGTGAGGATCCTGGCGCCAAGGGCGTGGAGGGGCCGGACCACGGCGTTGTGGGCATAGCCGGAGATGAGGGCCGTGCCGCCGGGGCGCAGCAGGCTCTTCACCGCAATATTCAGGGCGTGGGTGGCGTTCATGGTGAACACCACCCGTTCCGGCCCCTCCGCGTCAAACAGGGCGGCAGCCGCCTCCCGGCAGCGGTACGCCTCCTCCGCGGCCTCCATGGCCGCCGGGTATCCTCCCCGCCCCGGGCTGGCCAGGTCCCGGAGGGCCCGGCCCACCGCCCGATATACCCGGGCGGGCTTCTGCAGTGTCGTGGCGGCGCTGTCCAGATAGATCACAGCTTCCGCTCCCGGAGGACGCCGTCCTCCCCTTCCAGGTACAGGCTCTCCGGCCTCAGACCCGCCTCCCGGAGCAGGGCCGGGGCCCGCCCCGCCTCCGCGGCGGGTATGCGGACGCACCAGGCGCAGCCGGAGCCGGTCCAGGGCGCCCGGGCGGCCCGGGCCCGGACGCCCCGGTTCTCCAGTATGCCGGCGGCACGCTGGGCATAGGTCAGGGAGCGCATTCCGATATACGCATGAAGCAAAGGGTATTCCCCCAATAACCATGAGATCGGCAGGGCCGCGAAAAAGCCGGAGCGGGAGGCGGCCAACGCCGCCTTCCGCTCCGGACAAGCCGTTATTCTCCCGGCGCCTTGCCGGTCCATACTATGCTCCGGCGCCCTCCGCCGTTCTCCCCGGTCAGCTCACCGTGGGACGGGGCTGGCTTCCCCGGTCCTCCCGCTCCGGCATGGGGGCGGGTACGGCCTCCCGGGGCTTTTCCTCCGGCTTCCAGGGCTGGACGCCGGTGAAATCCAGGGCGATATGCAGCACATCGTCGATGTGCTTTGCGGTGATGAACTGCAGAGCGCCCCGCACGTCCGGGTCGATCTCCATCAGGTCCGGCTCATTCTCCGCCGGGATCAGCACGGTATGCACCCCGGCCCGGAGGGCGGCCATGGTCTTTTCCTTCAGTCCGCCGATGGCCAGGATCCTGCCCCGAAGGGTGATCTCCCCGGTCATGGCCAGGTCGCCGCGCACCGGCGCGCCGGTGAGGGCGGAGATGACCGCCAGGGTCATGGTGATGCCCGCGCTGGGCCCGTCCTTGGGCACGCCGCCCTCGGGGAAGTGGATGTGGATATCCTTCTTCCGGTAGAATTCCGGATCGATGCCCAGGATGGCGGCCCGGCTGCGGATATAGCTGAGGCCCGCCTGGGCGGACTCCTGCATCACCTTGCCCAGGTTGCCCGTGAGCTCCAGACGCCCGGTGCCGTCCATGACGTTCACCTCCACGTCCAGGGTCACGCCGCCCACGCTGGTCCAGGCGAGGCCCCGGGCCAGGCCGACGGCGGCCTCCTGACGGCGCTCCTCCGGCTTGTACCGGCGCACGCCCAGGTATTTTTCCAGCTCCGCGGCCTTGACGGAGACGCTGCGCACGTCCCCTTCCACCAGGCGCATGGCGGCCTTGCGGCACACCGCCGCCAGCTCCCGCTCCAGCATGCGCACGCCGGATTCCTCCGTCCAGCCGGAGATGATCTCCCGTATGGCCGTGTCCCCGATGCGGAGCTGCCGGGCCTTCAGGCCATGCCGCTTCCGCTGCTTGGGCAGCAGGTGGTCCTTGGCGATATGCAGCTTTTCCTCATCCGTATAGCTGCTCAGCTCGATGACCTCCATCCGGTCCAGCAGCGGCCGGGGAATGGTGGAGGTGGTATTGGCGGTGGTGATGAACAGCACCTCGGAAAGGTCGAAGGGCACCTCCAGATAATGGTCCCGGAAGGAGCTGTTCTGCTCGGCGTCCAGGGCCTCCAGCATGGCGGCGGAGGGGTCGCCCCGGTAATCGCTGCCCAGCTTGTCGATCTCATCCAGCAGGAGCACGGGGTTCCGGCTCCCGGCCTGGGAAAGGGCGGTCATGATCCTGCCGGGCATGGCGCCCACATAGGTCTTGCGGTGGCCCCGGATCTCCGCCTCATCGTGGATGCCGCCCAGGCTGATGCGCCCCAGGTTCCGCCCAAGGGCCCGGGCGATGCTCTTGCCGATGCTGGTCTTGCCGGTGCCCGGAGGTCCCACCAGGCAAAGGATCGTGCCCTTCAGGTCCGGGGCGAGCTGCCGCACCGCCACGAATTCCAGGATGCGCTCCTTCACCTTTTCCAGGCCGAAGTGGTCGTCCTCCAGGATCTTTCTGGTCTGCTCCACGCTGAAGCAGTCCTCCGTCTCCACGCCCCAGGGCAGGCCCAGGACCGTATCCAGCCAGGTGCGCAGAACCGCCGCCTCGGAGGAGCCGAAGCCCTGCTTTTCCAGCCGGTTCAGCTCCTTGCGGAGCTTATCCTTCACTTCGTCGGAGGCGGGCAGGGCGTCGATCCTTGCCCTGTACTCCTCCATTTCGGACATGTCCTCCTGCTCCTCGTCCATGCCCAGCTCCATCTGGATGGTGCGGAGCTGCTCCCGCAGGATGCCCTCCCGCTGCGCGGCGGCCATGCGGTTCTGGGTGCGGCGGCGCAGCTGCGCCTCCACCTCCAGCACGTCGATCTCATGGGCCAGCATTTCGTCCAGCTCCTCCAGCCGGTGGATGGGATCCAGGTCCTCCAGCAGCTGCTGGCGCTGTTCCGGGCTGATGCGCACGGTCTGGGCCAGGAAATCCGCCGTGTATCCCGGCTCCCGGCTGCCGCTGATGCCCCCCCGGAGATCCGGATGGTTTTCCGGCAGCAGCTCCGTCAGGTGGGCCACCAGGCCCTTCGTCCGGCGCAGGAGCGCCTCCCGGTACCGGGGACTCTCCTGGCTCTCCTGCTCCCTGGCCCGGACGATCTCCGCCCGGTAAAAGGGGGTGCGCTCCGCCAGGGCGGTAAGCCTTGCCCGGTACATGCCCTCCACCAGCACCCGGACGCCGCCGCCGGGGATGCGCAGGATCTGGCGGATCTCCGCCACCGTGCCCATCCGGCAGAGCTCGGATTCATCCGGCTCCTCCGCCTCCGGGTCCACCTGGGCCGTCAGGAACACCATCCGGTCCCGGGACATGGCCGCGTTCATGGCGGCAATGGATTTGGGACGCTCCAGGTCAAAATTCACCACCATCTCCGGGAAGACCTGCAGGCCCCGGAGGGGGATCATGGGAATGTGCTCAAATACTTCGTCCATTTTGTTCTCCAGTCCGTCCGTACCCGCCGAAGGGCCGGATACGGCTTGCGATAAGCGCAGGGAGCGGTCCCATCCCGGAGCATATGGCGCCGGGGCGGGGCCGCTCTCACGGTCAGCGGGCTCAGCCCGCGGTCTTTGTCTCCGCTCTGGTAATGCGGGGCTTCGCCTCTCCGCGGATGCAGGCCCCGTCGATCTCCACGGCGGTGATGCCGGGATCGGAGGGGATCTCGTACATGATCTCCGTCATCACGTTTTCCATGATGCTGCGCAGGCCCCGGGCCCCGAGCTCCATCTCCAGCGCCTTGTCCGCCACGGCCTCCAGCGCGTCCCGGGTGAAGGTCAGGTCCACGTTGTCATAGCGCATGAGGGCCTGATACTGCTTCGTCAGGCTGTTCTTGGGCTCCGTGAGGATGCGGATGAGGTCGTCCCGGTCCAGGCTGTGGAGCGGGGTGACCACCGGCAGACGGCCCACCAGCTCGGGGATCAGGCCGTACTTCAGGATGTCGTGGGGCTGCACGTTCTGCAAGATCGCCCCCACGTCCTTCTTCTTGCGGCTGGGGATGTCCGCGCCGAAGCCGATGGAGGCCTTGCTCATGCGGTTCTCGATGATCTGCTCGATGCCCGCGAAGGCGCCGCCGCAGATAAAGAGGATGTTGGTGGTGTCGATCTGGATGAACTCCTGGTGGGGGTGCTTGCGTCCCCCCTGGGGCGGGACGTTGGCCACGGTGCCCTCCAGGATCTTCAGCAGGGCCTGCTGGACGCCCTCGCCGCTCACGTCCCGGGTGATGGAGACATTCTCGCTCTTCCGGGAGATCTTGTCCAGCTCGTCGATATAGATGATGCCCCGCTCCGCCTGGGCCACGTCGTAGTCCGCCGCCTGCAGGAGGCGCAGGAGGATATTCTCCACGTCGTCCCCCACATAGCCGGCCTCCGTAAGGGTGGTGGCGTCCGCGATGGCGAAGGGCACCTGCAGGAGCTTCGCCAGGCTCTGGGCAAAGAGGGTCTTGCCGGAGCCGGTGGGGCCCAGCAGCAGGATATTGCTCTTCTGCAGCTCCACGTCGTCCTTATCCTTCCGCTCGCCGCCGTGGAGTATGCGTTTATAGTGATTGTACACAGCCACGGACAGGGTGACCTTGGCTCTGTCCTGGCCGATGATATACTGATCCAAAAAGGCCTTGATCTCCCCGGGCGTGGGGAGTCCGCCCTTTTCCCCGGTGAGGCCCGCGGGGTCCCGCCCCAGGGGAAGGCTCATATCTGCGGACATGATCTCCAGGCAGGTATTCACGCACTCGTTGCAGATAAAGGCGTTGCGTCCGGCGAACACCCGGGCGACCTCGTCCTGGGTCTTGCCGCAGAAGGAGCAGCGGGCAAATCTTTTTTCTTCGGTCTTCATCAAACGGTTCTCCCATCCCGCCCGCAGGCGGCAGCATCGAAGCTCCGGCAAGCAGGGCCGCGCTCAGGCGCTGGCCTTGCTTGCCGGCAGAACGCAGAATCGGTCAGCGCTTTTCGATGACCTTGTCGATCAGGCCGTATTCCGCGGCCTCCTGCGCGGTCATCCAGTTGTTGCGCTCGCAGTCCGCATAGACCTGGTCGTAGCTCTTGCCCGTATGGAGCGCAAGGGCCTCCGTCAGGGTCTTTTTGATCCGGGCCATGTGCCTGGCCTCGATCTGGATGTCCGTCTCCTGGCCCTGGGTGCCGCCCAGGACCTGGTGGATCATGATCTCCGCATGGGGCAGGGCCATACGCTTGCCCTTCGCGCCGGCAGCCAGGAGGAAGGCTCCCATGCTGGCGGCCATGCCCACGCAGATGGTGGATACATCAGCCTTGATGTACTGCATGGTATCGTAAATGGCGAGCCCGTCGGTCACGGAGCCGCCGGGGCTGTTGATATACAGCTGGATGTCCTTGTCCGGATCCTGGGCTTCCAGATACAGGAGCTCCGCCACGATGATGCTGGCGGAGGCCTCGTTCACCTCGCCGTTCAGGAACACGATCCGGTCGTTCAGGAGCCGGGAATAGATATCATAGGACCGCTCTCCGCGGGAAGTCTGTTCCACAACATAGGGGATCAGGCTGCTCATGTGTTTTCCTCCATTTCTGCGGCATGGCCGCTCAAGCCGTGAGCATACCCAGTTTCGGCAGGTCTCATACCTGCGGGGAAGGGATCACTCCGCCTGCTCAGGCTCCGCAGGCTGCTCCTCGGGCTGCTCTTCCTTCTTCTCCTCCGCCGGCTCCTCCTCCTTGGGGGGCTCGGGCAGCGCCACGGCATTGGCGATGAGAAGATCCGCGGCCTTGTTGTAGAGGATGCCGTCGGTGAGCATTTCGGGGTCCACCACGTTCTTCACGGTCTCCACGTCCACGCCGTACTGCTCCGCCATCTTGGCGAGCTCCGCTTCCCGGTCCTCCTCCGTCACGGTGAGGCCCTCCAGCTCGGCGATCTTCGCCAGAGCCAGCTCCTGGCGGATGGTCTTTTCCGCCTGCTGCTTCTGCTGCTCCACGAAATCCTTCGGATTGGTGCCCATCCAGTTCAGATAGGTCTCGAAGGGGATGCCCTGGTTCTGGAGCCGCTGGGCCATATCGTTGGCCATCTGCTGGGCGCGCTCCTCCACCATGGCGTCGTTCAGGTCGACCTTCATGCCGTCGATCACCTGGGCCAGGAGCAGATCCAGGAAGGCGTCCCGGGTCTGGGCCTCCTTCTGCTTCAGGAGCTTATCCTCCACGCTCTTGCGGTACTCGGCCATGGTGTCGAACTCGCTCACGTCCTTGGCGAATTCATCGTCCGCCTCGGGAAGGAGCTTTTCCTTGACCTCATGGATATGGCACTTGAACACCGCGGGCTTGCCCTTCAGCTCCTCGGCGTGGTAATCCTCGGGGAAGGTGACGTTGACTTCCGTATCGTCTCCGGCGGAGCAGCCGATGAGCTGGATCTCAAAGCCGGGGATGAAGCTGTTGGAGCCGATCTCCAGGCTGTGGTTCTCTCCCTTGCCGCCCTCGAAGGCGACGCCGTCGATGAAGCCTTCATAGTCCAGCACCACGGTATCCCCGAACTTGGCGGGACGGTCCGCGGTCTGGATGCTGGCGTTGCGGTTGCGGAGCTGGTCGATCTCCATATCCACCTCGGCGGGATCCACTACGGCGGCCTTGCGCACGGCGCTCAGGCCCTTGTACTGGCCCAGCTCCACCTCGGGATACAGCACGGCGGCGATCAGCAGCGTCAGGGACTTGTCGTCCTCCAGCTTGGCGTCCTGGACGGACGGGCTGGCCACGACCTTCAGTTCCTTTTCCCGCACGGCGAAATAGTACGCCTCGGGAGCCAGGTCGTTGATGGCCTCCTCATGGAACACGCTCTCCCCGTACATGGCCTCGATGATCTTCCGGGGCGCCTTGCCCTTGCGGAAACCGGGGATCTGGATGCTCTTTCTGTTCCGGTTGAAGACCTTGACCACAGCCGCCTCGAATTCCTCCGGTGTGACGGAAACGGTGATCTCCGCTGTATTCTTCTCTTTCTTTTCGATGCTCTTGACTTCCATTGCGGCTTGTCCTCCCAAAGCTGATTACCGTGCATGGCACGGATTCCATACAAATACCACGGTACTATACCATAGAATTTTTCATTTTGCCATACTTTTCTCAAAATTATTGGTCCCGGATGAGCAGGGGACGGAAATCCAGCTGATCCGCGCTGACCAGGGTATATTTCACGCCCTCCTTCACCCCCTGCACCGCGTTTTTCCTGGCAGGGCCGTGAAGATGGCCGTAATAGCACTCCCGCACGCCGTAAAGGGCGAAAAGGTCGCAGATCTCCCGGCAGACGTAGCTGTCCCCATACCTGGGCGGATAATGGAGGAAGCAGAGCTTTTCCCTGTCCCCCGCCGCCTTCAGGGAGGCCTCCAGGCGCATGAGCTCCCGATGCATGATCTTCCGGTCATGGGCCTGGCCGGTCTCCTCCTCGAAGAACCAGCCCCGGGTGCCGCAGATCGCCAGGTCGTTCCAGATATGGCAGTTGTTGTGGAGGATGCGGACGCTGCCGATCCCCTCCTGCCGGAAGAAGCGCTCCAGCTTTGAGGCGGTGTTCCACCAGTAGTCGTGATTGCCCTTCAGCAGGATCTTCTGTCCCCCCAGCGCGTCCAGGAAGTGAAAATCCGGTGCGGCGCCGTCCAGCCCCATGCTCCAGGACAGATCCCCGCAGACGACGCACACGTCCTCCGGCCCCAGGGCGGAAAAGCTCTCCTGCAGCTTCCGGTCATGCTCCTTCCACTGGCTGCCGAACACGTCCATGGGCTTGTCCGCCCCCAGGGAGAGATGCAGGTCGCCGATCGCGTAGAGTGCCACGCCATATCTCCTCAGCGGAGGCCCAGCATATCCAGCACGGCGTCCGTCATCTCCGTCTTTTCCACGGAGGCGGTGAACCGCTTTTCCCGCTTGTCCAGGCCCTCAAGGGGCGCGGGCACCGGGGTGCCGGTGACGGAGGACAGGGTGTGGATGAGGGCCGTGCCGCTGCCCTCGGCAGAGCCGGTGACGGACTCCAGCACGCTGTCGCAGAACTTATAGGGGCTGGCGGTGGACACCACCACGGCGCAGCGCCGGTCTCCGGTGGTCTCTCTGTACCGCTCCAGCACCTGCCGGGCCACCGCCGTATGGGGATCCATCAGATAGCCCTTTTCGTACATCCGGCGGATGGCGTCCTTCGTCTCCTCCTCGCTGCTCCAGGAGCAGGCGAAGTCCTCCTGCAGCCGCTCCAGCAGCGCGCCGGAAACGCTGTACTTCCCCTCCCGGCTCAGCCGGTCCATCAGCTCCGCCACGGTCTCGTCGCTCCCCGTCATGCAGTACAGCAGACGCTCCAGATTGCTGGAGATGAGGATGTCCATGGAGGGGGAAATGGTGCAGTGGAAGGGGCGGTTCCGGTCATAGACGCCGGTGCTGAGGAAGTCCGTCAGGATGTGATTCGTATTGGAGGCGCAGATGAGCTTGCCCACGGGCAGCCCCATCTCCTTGGCGATCCAGCCCGCCAGGATATTGCCGAAATTCCCGGTGGGCACGCAGAAGTTGATCTTCTCGCCCCAGGCGGTCAGGCCCGCGGCGGCGGCGTCGCAGTATGCGGAAAAGTAGTAGGCGACCTGGGGAAGGAGCCTGCCCCAGTTGATGGAATTGGCGGAGGAGAAGAACCAGCCCGCGTCCGCGAGCCTGTCCCGCAGCGCCTCGTCCCGGAAGATGGCCTTCACGCCGTTCTGGGCGTCGTCAAAATTCCCCCGCACGCCGCAGACGCCCACGTTTGCCCCCTGCTGGGTCTGCATCTGCAGCTTCTGCACGTCGCTCACCCCGTCGGAGGGATAGAACACCAGGATGCGGGTGCCGGCCACGTCCCGGAACCCCTCCAGGGCCGCCTTGCCCGTATCGCCGCTGGTGGCGACCAGGATGCAGACCTGCTTCTTCTCCCCCGTCTTTTTCAGGGAAGCGGTGAGGAGCCGGGGCATGATCTGCAGGGCCATGTCCTTGAAGGCGCAGGTGGGTCCGTGCCACAGCTCCAGGAATGCGGTGCCGTCCTCCAGCGCGCGGAGAGGCGCGGGCTCCGGCCCGAAGCGCTCCGGCGCATAGGCCGCCTGGGCGTACGCCTCCAGCTCCTCCGGGGTGAAATCCTCCAGGAACAGGCCCATGACCCGGGCCGCCCGATGGGCATAGTCCAGCGCCCCCAGGTCCCGGATGAATTCCGGGCTCACCCGGGGCAGGCTCTCCGGCATGAACAGGCCGCCCTCGCGGCTGAGACCCTGTGCGATGGCCTCCGCGGCCGTCAGGCGCAGGGAGGCGTCCCTTGTACTCAAATAGCGCATTTCGTTTCCTCCGTTCCTACAGCGTCAGTCTCCGACCACCCGTCTCCAGTTGCCGAAGAATATGTCGTCCAGCAGAGGCCGGTCGTATCCCCGGTCCTCCAGGGCCTGCTCCAGCAGGCACACGTCCTGAATGCCGCGCATGCCCCGGGGCAGCGTATCGCAGCCGTCCAGGTCGCCCCCCATGGCCACGGTCTTTTCGCCCCCCAGGTCCAGAAAATGCTCGATATGGCGGACGGCGGTCTCTATGGTCACCTCGCCCTCCCCCAGGAAGGCGGCGTACAGGTTCAGACCGGCCACGCCGCCGTGGTCCCGGATGGCCCGGAACATATCGTCCGTCAGGTTTCGCCTGTGTCCGAACACCGCCCGGGAATTGGAATGGCTGGCGGCAAAGGGGCCCCGGGCAAGCTTTTCCACGTCCCAGAAGCCGGGGTCGCTGAGATGGGATACGTCCAGCAGCACGCCCCGTTCCTCCGCCAGGCGGGCAAGCTCCCGCCCCTTCAGGCTGAGGCCCCGGTCCGGATCCTCGGCATTCGTCCCGCAGAGCTCATTGGCCCGGTTCCAGCTCAGGCAGAGGCTGCGCATGCCCAGGTCCGCCGCCTTCTCCAGGCGGGCGGGGTCGCAGTCCAGCACCTCCGCGCCCTCCACGCTGATGAAGGCCGCGGCCTTTCCTTCGGCGATGGCCGC